>Ga0265798_10003830_pt1 | contig 21142 bp, 27 predicted proteins | sample P3T30metagenome_FD_192430 | JGI IMG/M metagenome (GOLD analysis project Ga0265798, IMG submission 192430) | Plant litter microbial communities from East Loma Ridge, Irvine, California - P3 T30 | ecosystem: Environmental > Terrestrial > Plant litter > Unclassified | place: USA: California... | reverse complement strand
AGGAACCACATGCGCGGGGTATCAATGGAGAGGGAGAGGTCGTCGGTAGCGGCTACCGATGCTCGGACTTGGGCGTAGGGCGAGTTATCGGTGGGGTTAGTCTTCATATCTTGCAAGCCCTCGTCTCCAGAGGCTTCATTCTCGTCTAGCGTGCTGCTCGAAGAGGTTGAACTGTCAAACAGTGGCGCACCAGCGGTAGAAGGGTCAAGCCCACTTGCGGCGAATCTTGCCTCGAAGCGGCATTCTTCCTGGCCACCAGTGGCTACACCGAGCGTCGTGCTGCTACGGTCGGCGTCACCCGCTCTGCGACGTGTCTTGGTAGCACTGGGGAGAATGGGTTCACTCCGTAATGAGTCATCGTGGCTGGGGGCCGCGAGCAGCGAGGGCTCGCTGTTGGTGAGCCTGCTCTTTCCTCTTTTCTTTGGCCGAGTGTTTTTCAAGTTATTGCCATCAGAGTCCTCTGAGCTCGAAGAAAGAATAGGTAGGCCGCCATAAGAGCCTGGGGGCCGGAGTCAGCACGTGTTGCCATTAGGGATGTGCATCGTCGCTCTTGTGCGCACATGCGTGCAAAGCCTCAGGGGCGGGAGGGCGAGTGACGAGCGTGGCGCGGCAGAGACTAGCTCACCTGTGCCCTGGGCAGGGCTCGATCTCACCAAGAGGGGTACTCTTGACATTGCCTTCTTGAGGGATCGTGGAGAGTTCTCGGAGCAAGTAGCAAGTAAGTCCGGGTCGTCATCAGAACTCGTTTCGGGTGTGGCTACGTTCCTGGCGTTTTCAGACAAGACGTGCAACTCGTAACTTCCTGCAGGGGTGGCGCGACGATCGTGCTGCGAGTGTCCGGAACGATGGACAGACGAGGAGGCAGGCGACGAAGACGACTCGTCCCCGGTCCCGGTCCCGGTCGCCATTTTGTATGGGCTGGCGTACACGGGCTCGCGTGTACAGGCGTCCTCGTTTGACGCGCCAAACCACCTTTGCGCAGCTCGCGCAACACCGGGTATCAGATGATCAGATAAACAGGGCCGGCTATGTCATAGGATACGGTGTGTTAGTCCGTGTTTCCCACGCGCATCTGATTAGATGGCGCTGCGGAACAGGCACCAAATTTAGGTCAGTTGGGTCAGGAAGGAGAAAAAAAATCACTCGGCCTGCCCAATGGACAGATGCACGTCTTAAGGGAAGCGGTTAGATCCGGTAATCATGTGTGGGGTTGGCCGCACACGACACCCACGGCCGCCGCGCGAGCCGCCTGCATATCATCCCACCCGCATGCTTCAGTCAGACCCGGGTATCTCAGCTGCGATCGAGCCCATGCATCACGCATGCGCAAACATGGACAACTCAATAACTATTGGTATAGGATCCCTGGGCGGGACATTCAACCTGACGTCACCTCGTTTACCTCCACGTGCCCCGGTATACCCACATGGCTCTCCGCTTTGTGACCAGCGGTGAGACCCTCTACCATGCTGATGGCGCCCTCGGTATCGTCCTTGTTGTAGAGGAACAGGCCCTGCAATGCTGCCGTGCTCACCGATTCCACCAGGCCCAACTGCCTGACTTTTGCCATGAACCGCTGCTTTGCTTCTCCGCCCGCATCAAACTCGACATAGAATCGGTCCCAGAGCTGCTCCATCTGATACTCGGTCGCTTCACCGAGGCGGACCGTCATGTCCACACGCCCAGGGCGGATGAGGGCTTCGTCAAGCTTCTCGACGTGGTTCGTCGTCAGGAAGATGATGCGCTCTTCCGCACTGGCTACGCCGTCAAGTGCATTCAGCAGTCCCGAAAAGGTGACGGAAGCGCTGGCAAAGCCATCGGCGCCAGCCGTCTTCCTGTTCATAAAGGCAACGTCCACGTCTTCGAGCAGCACTACGGTCCGACGTGGCACTTTGGTTAGCAGGTGGTTCAGTCTATCGTCTGTGAGGCCTCGCTCGCTGACGTTCAGTATGGCAATGTTGAAGTCAAGATGGCCTGCAACAGCCTGGATGAAGGAGCTCTTTCCTGTGCCGGGAGGCCCGTACAGCAGGTAGCCTCTCCTGTACGGTATGCCGCGGTCGAGGTACCACTTGCGCGACGCGATGAAAGCCTCCATGTCTTGTACAATCCTCTCCTTGACACCGCGCTCAAGGACAACAGAGTCCAGGGGCCGTTTTCGCTTCGCATCTCCAAAGGGCTGCCACATGGTTCCCATGGAGTTGTATATGACCGTCTTACCCTCCTGTGACTGCTGGTATATTTGGTGCGCCTCGGCGAAAATGTCTTCGAAGACATCGCGATGAGAGTATAGCGTGGTGAGATTAATGGTCTCAAAAGGTACGCCATCCTTGACATTTAGACTGTTCCGCTCTCGCTGTCTATCGACGAGGATGAAGGCGTTCTTGTAGCGCAGAAAGTGCTTGCCCGGTCCAGGCACAAAGGAGAAGTGGGCAGCGTGCGAAGGTCCGTCTTGCGGCGTGAATGTCTGCACTTGGAGGTGGTGCATGCGCGGATCGATGCGATTGAGGACTCTCGAGAACAAGCCATTCTGGACGAGTGGACGGGTGCCAGCTTGCTGTGCCCTGTGGTAGTTTGTCATCCATTGGAGCACCCATGGGTAAGCGTCGTCATGGCGAGTTATTTCGAGATCAACAAGCATGCGGCGGCGCACGAATGCGGCGCCATGTTGGAGTCCCTTTTGGCCAGTACGCGCCGCAACCCCAAGCGCTGCGAGACCGAAGCCCTATGGCAGCTGTGAGCACACCTCCTCCAGCAACAGGCGTGGGCCCCAAGGTGAATCATACGGCGGTAAAGAAGGGATTATCGGTAATGTGCGAAAATAGCGACCCAGGACTCGCACTACTGCCGCCCGCAGTGATGTGCTTGGCCAGCTCGTGTTGAGGCGTGTTGGGTTCCATGAGCTGCGAAGAGGGACGCATGTCCAGAAATTTGATAGGCGGCGGGCGCTAATGCGCTGTGGAGGCCGCTTCACCCCGTCCCATGTCGCACCGCATCCAGCAGTCAATAGGCAGCAACCACAGGCGACACAGTGCGCGGCTATAGCATGGCACATTGCTTTGGCCCATGAATTCATGTCGAGCATTGTACCAGAGTGCATGCAGAATACATATATACAAAACAAAACAAGCCTAACATGTCTTCGTTGCTGCTGCATACATGACAGGTGCCTGCATAAAGAATCCGGGGTCGCGTCGCTCAAGGAGAAACATCATCGCACCTTCCCAGTGCTGTGGAGCGCTAGGCTGACGCTTGGGCCAGCCCCCCCGGCGCTGATAGACTATCAATCATCCCCAATTCACCACACCCTACTCCTAAAGCACTTCCCAAAAGCCTCTTCGGTCCCGGCCTTCTGCTCTTCTTCACCTGTGTGCCATGGCAACTGTAACCATAGGCAAATCCTATTTCGAAGCTCTCCTCCGGAGGTAAGTGCCAAATCAACTTGAACCGGGAAACGCGCCATATTGTTTGCTAATCGCGCTCACAGGGCCGAATTTGTCAGTCAAGACCCAAATACTAGCTCTGCACTTGGCCTACATGGCGTAGCTGACATGCGTTGTCAGCATACTTCCACTCAACATGTCAACTACGGCACTGATCTTTCCAACAATGTCACCATCAGCAAAGCAGAGCATGAGTTCATGGTACGTGGTGGCCTCTGGAAGATGCACTGTTGTCCCCAATTACTTCTCCCCTCAGGCATCCGTCACTTCATCTCCAATCGATCGTAACTGACTGCTTCTCGTTTATAGATTCAATCAGTGCGAGAATACCGTATGTATACTGCCATCTACCCCGCGTCAGTAAGCAAACTGATCTCTGATCATGGATAGACTTGCTGAAATGTGCCTTGTTTCGCGGCGGCCTAAGTGCCGAGACTTTGGAGACACTGCTCCAGGACGAGAATGGTACCACGAGCGAAGCGCCGTCGGCCTACGATTACGAGTCGGAGCATATACCGGCCAGATTGCGAGCCGCCGTTGGAGCAGGCACTACATCTGTTCATTACATGCCAGGTTCGGACAAAACCGCTGTCAGTCACGGTCTACAGGCCAAGGCACCCTCACAATCGGTTCCGCGAGTCACAAATTATGGCGAGCACGAGTCTTTCATGGCTGGCCCAGATAGTCCACCAGATGACGATGACGGCCAGTACGAAGAGCACGCTCAGCGTATACCGCTCCATGACCAGCGAACAGTATTAATCACTAACTTGTCTGAGCGCACCACCCACAAGGACCTGGCAAGTATCGTTCGAGGTGGCAGACTCCTAGACATATTTCTCCGCAACGATCGCTCAGCTACAATCTCCTTTATGGAAGGGGCTGCAGAGTTTCTCGCATATGCAAAACGCAACGACATCTATCTCCACATGAAGCGGGTAAGGCATGCATGCCCAATTGTAGTCTGCACAGCTAACCATGTCAGCTCGAGTTTCGCTGGAACGACAGACAGTTCCACGTTCCACCGCATGTGTCTAACAAGATCGCTAACGGAGCTACACGAAACCTTGTCGTGCGAGGTGTTGCAGGAAAGGTCACCGCAGACCAGATCCGAGACCATCTTGACCATATCCACAACTTGGTAGTTGTGGACATCTATTTCCAGAAAGGCGATGCATATATATCGACCAATTCCGTTCATAATGCTCTGTTTGCGAGGACTTGCATGATGTCTCGTACTACCTACAAGGGCACCCGCATCGAGTACTTCCCAGATGAGTGCGCGGAACCGCTACCCCGGCCCATGAAGACTCAGACCCTCGTGTCACGTGTACCCATAAAGCCTATGCCTGTGGTCAACCAATATGCTCTCTTGGATACTGGATCGGACGACGATTCTCAGTCGGATGAGGAATCGTACATGATCAACGGAGTAAGAGTCGATGGTTACCACTGGGCTGACGGCGTAGTAGCATAAGCAACATGCATGAGGACCCCTGGCCTGTTGCGGCTCGACATACTCGATAGGGTCATCAACAAAGTGCAGTATTCCCGATTGCGGTTTCTACTATGCACCATTCTGATTCTACCCGGCACTGCTGGTCGAGTGGCGTCTTCAAAGGCACGAGATGAGCACTCATCACTCCCCTGAGGCTCTCCTACTTGCAAAGACGGGATCCTCTAAGCTACACAACAACTTCTTTCATTCCCTGGCACTAATATGGGTTTCGAAGGACATGTCGTATACGGGTTCGACCAGAGTTTGTACACATTTTATCTTCCAATGCGTTACCTGGAGTACGCTTATTTCCTATATAGATACCCCTTGGCCTCTGTAGCATACTATGAAGCTTGAATATCTTACTATGAGTACTGGTGATTTTGTTATGGCTATAGGCATGTCGGCCAAAGTTGTTGCAGATGCCTGCAATCAGCGTGTGCAAGCAGTTTTGCTGATCGAAAGCTTGTCTGACTTAGGTACTAGAAGTAGAAAATAGTGGATAGGGTTGTTCAAATTGAATATTTGCAATCGGCCGAGCTTAAATTCTATAAATAAAGCGAACTCCATACAAGGAGCAACAGATAATAGACTTCTAGCTCTCCCTAACTTCGTTACATCCTTCAAAAACTCTATACCAAATAATCAGCGCTGTTTTCGCTGAAGTAGTACTCGATATAGCCAAGGAAGGGAAGAAGACTTACACTAGTCTTGGTCACAGGTCTATACAAAATAATTAGCGCTCTTGTTACTATAGAAGCAGTGTTTTATATAGCTAGGGAAAAGGAAAAGACTTACGCATGTGAAACCACCAGAGTTTGTTACAAGGCAGCTAGTAACAAGTTTGTTTTGCACTTCACATTCTTTCTGACAAGTCATAGTGTCCTTACTATCACAGTTGCTGAATTGTGGCGTTACGTTGGAGTAGTTGGGTTGGAGCAGCTGAAGCAACTGCGAGTAAAGCGGACAGTAAAGTAATAAGTTTGATTTGCATCGTGTCGTTTAATGTTTCTGATTTGGATAAGATGGTAGAAATATATGAGAGATGATGATAAGAAAAGTCTTATGGGGGGAAATCCTCCTTCTTTATATATTTCTATGTAGCTACCTAGGCTAGTTGATAAGTAGGGGTAGAGGTACTAAGAGAGAGGTAGAGGTAGGGGTAGAAGTACTAAGAGAGAGGTAGAGGTAGGGTTTTTACGAGTTAGGTAGGGGTTAGGTAGATTATGTCCAATCTATCTCTACCTATTTACTAATCAGAGAGCTTATCTAAGGGGCTACTAAGAGAGGTACTCTAGACCTGATCCTAAGTCTACAAACATAACCGCACTAAATCAAGGTAGGAAGGTGGTGGAGCAAGTAGGGATATACGAATCCAACGCGTGTGCAGGCCAAAGGGCGCTTAGATAGGCGAGGCGAAGGGGATAGGTATCGCGACAGAAGGTCGCGACGAACATCACTCAGACAACTAGTTACCAAGACATACAAAAATCAATACAATCTCTAATACTACATTAAGCACACGTTCCTCTGGGCAATTATTCCACTACAGGACTACACTAGATCAAGGTAGGACTGTACTAGATCAAAGTAGAACTAGGAAGCGAGGATGAGCCCTGCATGGGATGCAATGGTGCATGCAATCCCTAGCCGCGCCTCTAACCATTCATCACTCCATCACTCCACATCACCCATAGCCTCCCAGTCAAGATACCAAAATCGCACTAAAGGATGAGCAGGACAGTTAAAGCAGCAGTCGTTCAGCTATATCCCGAGGTACTCTTTAGCCCACACATGACTCCCGCACCGGCACCCAGCGAAATCTCTTACTTTCTTACATACTAACCCTTTCAGCCTCTACAACCGGAGCGCAACTTCAACAAAGCTGCCGCCTTTATCCGTTCCGCAGCCGCCCAAGGGGCCGAACTCGCAGTCTTGCCAGAATACCATCTCACGAGCTGGAGGCCCAATGACGCAGCCTTTCTCGATGCAGTGGAGAAGAGCGCGGGGTATCTGGAAAGATACCAAGCCTTGGCCAAAGAGTGCCGTATTTGCATTGTCCCTGGCACAATTGTCGAGCTGCACCGCGAGAACGAAAAGGCCGAGGACAAACTACTCAACGTCTGTTACTTTATCGACCACGAAGGCAACATTGCTGGCAAGTACATCAAAAAGAATCTCTGGGGCCCTGAGCGTGATCACTTGACTGGATCCGGTCGCGATGTCCACGACGTCTTCGACACGCCCATTGGCAAGGTGGGCTTGTTGATATGCTGGGACTTGGCTTTTCCGGAAGCGTTCCGCGAACTGATTGCGCAGGGCGCAAAGATTATCATAATACCCACCTTCTGGACGCTCAGAGACTGCAATGAGGCGGGCCTGAAGCAGAATCCCGCTGCCGAGGCGCTGTTCTTGGATTCAATGTTGACGGCCAGGGCGTTTGAGAATACGTGTGCTGTTGTCTTTGCGAATGCGGGGGGACCGCCGGGAGAGGGGTATGCTGGCTTGAGTCAGGTTACGGTGCCGTTTGTGGGGGCATTGGCAAAGCTGGGAGGAGCTGCCGAGGGCATGAGTGTGGCCGATATTGATATGCAGGTACTGGAGGATGCTGAGGCAAACTATCAAGTCAGAGCGGACTTGGCAAGGGATGATTGGCATTACGATTATCGACATGGGAGTGGGAACGTAGACAAGGGTAAGAGTTGATTGTGCATGTGGGATTTGGAAATTTGTAGAAAAGAACTCTATGGTTATACTACCAAGTAACTTTCCCGTAGGTCCCTCAAAGTGTTGAACTGGAACAAAAGACTATGTTAAGAAATCCACAAAGGTAATGTCGAAATGTGTGTTGGGCCAAATAAGGTTCCTCAAAGCGCCCAGCGCCACAGCCACACGCGTTCAGACTACACACCACCTATCCAAGGCGAAATGGCCAAAAGCTAGAAAAGAAAATACCGCGTCGGTGCCGTCGTCGGTCAGCTGTGGCCGCTACCACTCGTCTCACTATCCGATCTTTGGCCCTTTTGCACGTAGCCAATTTCGCTGGTAGAAACGCCGTGCTCATCGGTGCTCCAAGTCTCGCCGACGACAATAATCTTCGTCATGTCCGCCTCCAAAAACTTTTCCTCGTCCCTGGCCAAAAGAGCAGCGTTCTCCTTGGCGTAGACCTTCTTGTAGAACTGTTGAAAATGGGCCTCGCTGGTGAATGTCATTTCGGCGATGCAGTCGTAGTCTAGTTCGTTCATGGTGCCTCTGAGCATCAGAGGCGGCCGGTCAGGGTTTGCCGGACCGCCGAATCCTTTCCGGGATATCCGTGCGAGATAGCGGCGTGTGAATGAGATTGGCCAGCATGTGGTGAGGAGAGAATATGCCAGTGGGACATGTCTGTGTTCGTAGTAGTCCCTGAACTCTTCTGATGAGAGGGCGTGGTTGCGAGTGACGAATAGGACAATAGTGTATGTCATCTTGTGGGTCGTAGACAGAGTTTGTGTACACGAGGCAGAGAGCTTGACAGGACAGTGTGAGTTGCTGTAAGGACAGTAGAGTTTTGGCAGCGGCAGCGGCAGCAGATGGCTTCCCGAAGCCGCTTGGAAGAGCAAGAGAGTCCGCTTTTGTAGTCAGGCATGGTATCACCGATTGCGCCCCAAGCGTTCCCAGTCGATTTCACCATGTCAGCTTCGCGCACTAGGCCGAGACGACGGACTTCTCGCCATGGAGCGCTATGGGCTCGTCTAGTGTTCTCATGCCACGGCAATGCAAAAGCTCGGTTGATTGTCAGTGAATCAGATTGTTTCAAACGACGAACCAAGCCGCGAGTGTTTAGTGGAGCGAGCAGAGAGGTAGCGCACCGCCCCTCCCGATCCCGGTCGGTCGCTCTCCTGCGCTGGCTGCTATCGATAGCGACTTGGACTAGGCAAGCGCACAGAACGCCAAATTTCGCGTGACAAAGCGGGGAGCAGGTGCAGGACCACCACCACCATCACCACCACTACCACGACTCCTTTCGCACCGCACAACCACCCGTGCCGTCGGCCCATCCAACTACCAAGATGAGTCTGCGCGAGCGAGTTCCGCCGCAGTACCAGAACGGCGACGCCGCCCGACGCGCCCCCGGGGATGACTCGGACGTCGAAGAGGAGGCAATGGCCAACGACTACCGGGAGCAGGTGCAATACGATGGCATGGAGGACCTTGACCGGATGCCGTCAATCACGAACAACCAGGACATCCACGCCCAGTTGCAGGCCGCCGCGACTCCCCTCGAATTCCAGGCGACGCTAGAGACCAAGTTTGCGAGTTACGACAGCTACTGCAATCTCTTCCACTACATCCTCAATTCCGAGGGCCCCGTCGACTTGGAAGTGCCAAACGTAAGGACTGTGGCATACTTGGGCAGCGGCCAGGGCTAACACTGCCGACAGTACTACTGGGCCTGGGATGTCATCGACGAGTTCATCTACCAGTTCAACAGCTTCTGCAGCTACCGCCAGCGCGTAGCCCAAAAGAGCGACAACGAGGAGGAGATTGCGCTCCTGCGCGACAACCCAAACACATGGGGCTGCTACAGTGTGCTCAACGTCCTCTACTCGCTCATCCAGCGGTCACAGATCAGTGAGCAGCTGGCGGCAATGAAGCGGGGCGAGGACGCGAGCTTGTATGCGGGAGAGTACGGCAACAGGCCGCTGTACAAGATGCTGGGCTACTTCTCCATCATTGGTCTGCTCCGCGTCCACTGCCTGCTCGGAGACTTCAGTCTGGCGCTCAAGACGCTCGACGACATCGAGCTCAACAAGAAGGCCATGTTTGCGCGTGTCATGGCGGCACACTTCACCACCTACTACTACGTCGGATTCTCCTACATGATGATGCGACGGTACTCGGATGCCATCCGCATGTTCAGCCACATCCTCGTCTATGTCTCGCGGACAAAGAACTTCCAGAAGAACGCCCAGTACGACTCCATCACCAAGAAGAACGACCAGATGTACGCACTTGTCGCCATCTGCGTGGCTTTCCAACCCACCAGACTCGACGACACCATCCATACCGCGCTGAGGGAAAAGTACGGCGAACAGTTCAACAGGCTGCAGCGTGGTGGCCCTGACTCCCTTCCCCTGTTCGAGGAGCTCTTCCGCACCGCTTGCCCCAAGTTCATCAGCCCAACCCCTCCCGACTTTGACAACCCAGAGGTCAACATCGACCCTGTCGAGCACCACCTCCGCATTTTCATGGACGAGGTTAAGAACAACATGATGTCGCCTACCGTCAAGAGCTACCTCAAGCTCTACACCACCATGGACCTCAAGAAGCTTGCTGGTTTCCTCGAAGTCGAGCCCGAGAAGCTGAGGTGCTGGTTGCTCGTCAACAAGCAGAGAAGTAGGCAGATAAGGTGGACCGAGGGTGGTCTGTTGGATGGCGATATCATCCAGGCTAGTGATCTCGACTACGCCATGGAGGGTGTAAGTGTTGACGAATACAAAAGACGAAATGACTGGTTTGCTAACAAAACACAGGACCTCATCCACGTTTCAGAGGCAAAGGTAGGCAGGAGACTTGTGGACTGGTACCTCCGCAACTTGGCCAGGACGTATTAGGGCACTACGAGGGTTTATTAGACCAAAATTTCACATTCGGGACCTATACAATATAGCATTGCGGCTTGGAGTTAGGAGGACCTATGGCGTGCATTCGAAAAGCAATTTCTGCGACATCCAAGGGCGCGTACAAGGCCGTAAGCAAGGCGGATACAGCCAAGGATCGCAGGGTATCCGTGGACGGATCTGCTCACCGTGTGCGAGGATCGGGCCGAAGGAAGGGAAGGACAACCTAGGTAGCAGGCGAGCACTGGGCACGAGAATACCAATGAAAGTCTAATGATTTTTTGAAGAAAAAAAAACTTGTTTTATGAGATTCGAGCACTATACAATTGGCGACAGTTGACGAGCTCTGGCGACTACATGGCATGTTCTGTGACGGACCTCACAGGCAGATTGATAGCTGCTGCTAGCGCTTTGAGTGGACTGCATCGCATCTGGGGCAAGCATCGCTTCTATTCGACCAACACCTTCCAGACAAACTCCCAAGCAAGTGCCGGTTAAAGCAAAGACACGTCTGGGGCAAGCACGTCCGGGAATATCATGGCGACAACGTGAATATGCTTGCCTGCCCCTCTCGGTCGCTCATGCGCACCGCTGCTGCACTTTCCGCCTTCCACGTCGTTCGATAATAACAACCGCCCAGCCATCCATCGAGATCGCCAGCCTGCTCACCGACACAACTGCAACTATTTGTGCAGAGTCTTGTCCTTGCATAACGCTGACTGCGACATTGCTATCGTCTCTGACACTTGTACGGCGGGGTAGAAACACATCTCCCGAGCACTTCACTACACGCCCTTCGGTCAGGCCATAGCATCACGCGCCTCACTCAACCAAGCCCCACCACCACAATGGCGCCCGATCTGAACTCTGTGCCCGTATCGCCTCGGCCTAACCCTACAAGCAATCCGTCCAACACGCAGCCGGCCTCGGGGTCACTCTCCCGCCAGACGTCGACATCCGTCTCTAGACGAACGTCGCAGATATACCCCATGAGCCCCCCTCCGCTGCCTCTAGCCTCGCCGGGAGGTAGCATAGCATCACCTGCACAATCAGCATCACTGCATGGACATGCCTTCCCACCACTCAGTCCAGGTGCAAGCGGATATGTGCAGACGAGCGTCGACTCCACAGGCGTGCCCATGAGACACCCACGTCCAATGACGGCAGCAGAGATGCACCTGGAGCTTGAAAAGGAGCAAGAGGCAGTAGTCAACCGCCTAACGCGTGAGCTCTCTGCTCTACGCGCGCACTCTGCATCGGTAGCTTCGACAACATCAATGTCGAGCGCGGCCGACTCGTCCATAGCCCACGCCGAGGCCGCGACTGGACCTATGCATCCCACATCCTCGCGCCGCCACCGCAGCTCCTCCAGCGTCTCCCGCAGCGGCATCCCACCAGCTCATATCCCACACCGCTACTCAGTCTCCTCACAACCAGCGACAGGCGATGCCAATCACCGCAGTTCGAGCGTGCTCAGCACCCCACGTTATGAGGAAGTCGCACAGCACAAGGCAGAGTTGGAGGAAGTCAAGAAGGAGAACGAGGCACTGAAACAGCGCATTAGACAATTGGAGCGCATGATTCGAGGTAACAACGAGAGCGAGGGACAGCGGGGACGACGGGGTGCGCCACAGTCTCAGAGCAGCGTGGTTGGCAACGCTTCTGCTAACGTGGAAGTACCTGCTGACTCGTCTGCAGTCTCCCAAGAAGGCAGTGGATAGGGTGAAGAACATGTAGATGTTTACATCAAGGTGGAGATTCGGCATTACATGGAGAGAGAAAAAGGCTGGTTGTTCCTTTGATTTCTACACTATTCACGTTTCTAGCAGGTAGTGGAAAGAAGGGAGTATGTATGGTTTGCCAATGGCGTCATCACAGGTAGTAGGTGCGGAGGCCGTCGGAACGGCTTTGTCCATCCGCAGGAAGAATGTCGGATTGAAAGGGCCCTTTTCTCCCCTCCCTTCCATGACCAATAATCTTAAACTCGACTAAAATAAACAAGTTTCTTGCAAAGAATCAAAGTTTGAGCTTGTAAGCTTCACTACCCTTTTTGTTTCCTTTTTTCAGCCACCAATCGTGTAGATCACGGCGTAGATCGCTGGAGCTAGGTAGTAAGGTACGTAACCTCTTGTCTCTGCCTTTTTTTTACTTACTGCTGATCTTCATATGCAAAGCTGATCTGTTTGTCCCTCTTTTTTTTTAACTTTTGCTTGTTTTACCCTAGATCGAGTTAGTTTGCCGATCATTGCGTTGGACTTTAGTTTCGTCTGGTATTATTGCATGTGGGATTTTGAGCGTGATGAAATGGATATGAAGTTTTTCCATGTGATGTTCTTTTTTTTCCAGCGGCTTCCCTCTTTTTCTTTTTCTTTTTGGGTGTGTAGATTAGATTAGATGAGAATGAAGATAAAGGTAAAATAATAAGAAAAAAGGTATTGTTTTCGGGCTATTCTTTTCACCACGAGAATTTTACAAGGTAAAGCTTATGGGTTCTGGAATTTCTTTGGTTTTAAGAAAGTGGAAGTTTTGGAGAAATTAAATACGCTGTTTGAGTTTTAGAGTTATAAGGATTTGTGTTTGAGGTATCGTGATGTGGAAAGAGAATGAGAGATGAGCGGAGCGGGAGTTTGGGTTGTAGAGGCGTGGGGGAACGCGTGGGCGGTACGTCATGTTGTTCAGTGGGGTGAGGTGGGTTGATGATAATGATGGTGGTGGTGGTGATGACGATGATGTGGTGTGGCTGTGCTGTTTCTGCTGTGTTGGCCCTGTTGGATGGAATTGAGCGGATGGCCGGATTGTCGGGTTCCAAGGTCGTCATTCTTGGCTTTTGTGGGGGAAAGGTTGGAGGTGGATTTGTCTATATATTTGCGTCTCTTGGGTTTGATGGACCTAAGGGAAGAGAAGAAGTATTTGTTTGTGAACAATAAGCTACAGAATCACCATAACTATCTTCTTATCAGCACCTTTGCAACTACTTGGCAAATAACTGCCGCTCTTGGATTGTAGTGTCCGTACTGCAAGGACATAATTCCTTCTTCTCTACTGTTACTGTGTTCTTTTCTGCTACCTTGACGAGCTGGAAGGAAAGCAAGATCACTGCTTTTCCACTACTAAGAATCAACTATACCAACTGCACAAAGAAGACGCAAGGTCGACATTTAACAATGTGGTTTACCAAACTTCGCTCTCGGAGTCGCCGTCGTAGCAGTACCGATAGCACTGACAAGGAGAGAAAGAGGAGAAGTAGTAGTAGTACTCAGGCGTTTTACATACAAGGTACATATTCCTCGTTCCCCACTTCTCCCTTCTATTTTCTGGTCTTCTTCTTCCCCTCCTCCTCCATCTTAATATACACATCATCTCATCTCATCAAACTAACAACAACCAACAGACCCCCACACTCCACCCCAACCACTAGATACCGCTGCCTCGCTCCCTACTCCTCCGACCCCGTATCCAACGCCTGTTCCAACAACAATAACAACGCCAACATCGACGTCCACATCGTCGACAACACCACCGCCATCCTCCCCACAGCAAAGACCAACTCTCCCACACATACCGACCGAAATTATCCTCGCAACAGAACGAGGAATGATATCAGGATCAATGTGCGCCATGTCTACATCTCCGTCTTCGCCGTCGCCATCGTCGTCGTCTTGCTATTCAACTGCTTCAAGAGCGTTGACACCACCACCTTCAAGTTCAACCCTGATGCTTGAGAGGGAAGAAAGGATGAGGAGGGGAAGAGGGGGAGATGTGGGAGAGGAGAGCGAGGAAAAGAGAAAACAAGTATTGACTCGAGGCGAGGAAGCGTGTAGAAGTGATTCGAGAAAAAGTGTGGATGAGATACGATGGGAGAAGAGGAGGTGTGTCTTGTTCAAGGGTGTTGATGTTTAGGGATAGAAAGAAAAGGGAAGTGTTTTGTTCTATTTCTGAAGAAATAGCATGGAGTTTGAAAGTCGAAGTCGAAGTCGTCGTTATTGTCAGCGTTGTACTTGGAACTACTAGCCCGGCGTTAAACTCTTCATTTATTCTACGTCGATTTCGCAATGGGATCCGACATTATAGCCCTCTTCCCCCCTTTTCGTTCGTCAGACGTCAACTAACACGTGGATATGCCTGCATACTCAATTCATGGGAACCCCCACATCTCCATGTACTGGAAGAAAGAAAAAATCCCCATAAAAACCTTCCTTCTCATCTCGCATCAATTAGCAATGAGTACGACTAAACAACCCTCCTCCCACCAGTCATCTTCCTGTTCTCAGTGTGCCGTTTAGCTTTAAGCGCATCGCGTCTCCTCTTCTTCCACGCGCGATTCAAGTCACCCCTATTCTCCCAAAACCATTTCTTGAACTCGCTTTCTGGCTTCTCTTCTTCAGCACCGGCAGCAGCGCTGGTCTCTTCTTCGTCTTCTTCGACGACGCCCGGGAGCTTCTTGCTAGCGGCATTTGCGCGCGTGTTCAGGGTGAGTCTCTGCTCTGCATCTGGGTCCAGGTCACCCATGTCTTCGTCGTCGATATCTTGGCTGTTTGTTCGCCAGTCAAAGGCGAAGCGGCGGCCGATGGCGGCCGTGTCGGGCGTGGGTGCGGCGCTGCGAAGGCCGCGCCATTCAATGTCTCGTTGGGTAAAGGGTGTGATGGGGGCGTCTTCGATGGGTTCGCCATTGGGTTCTAGTGGTTCTTCGTTGTCGAAAAAGCTAAAGGATGTGTTGATTGGGGTGAGCTTCTTCGGAGTCGACGTTTCACCATCGGCGGGCTTTGCGCGCTTGAATAGGGCTTCCAGAGGATGGACTTCTTTTTCAGCCGACTCTGTCGGTTTTGCGGCACTCGGAGTGCGTTTGCCCTTGGTCGCTGAGACTGGAGACGCTGAAGCAGACGCGGACTTGGCCTCTGACTCGTCAGACTCAGAGTCGGAAGAGTCTTCGTCTTCATCTTCAGAGGAGGAGGACACAACCGACGACTCATCGTCCTCGGATTCGGATGACGAGGGTGGAGGTGTGGCCTTTTTCTTATTCTTTTTCTGTTCCTTTGCAGCTTTTGGCGTCGAAGCCGCAGGGTCTCCAGTTCCGTTAATCCAAGCCTTCTGAGCTTCACTCAGTGTATCTACTAGCTCCAACACTCGCCTAGCCTTTGCCTTTCCTGTCTCGGGCTCGACGACGACGCCGTCTTCGTCTACCCATCCCTGGCCATCGACATAGTCGACTGCTGGCTTTTTGGAGGCTACAACCTGCGGCTCCCTGAGAAAGCTGGGGGTCTTTGTGTTCTTCTCAAACTCATGAACAACCACCTCTCGCGCAGCTGACTTGTTTTTTTCCTTCTTCTCTTTCTTTGCCTTTTTCTTGTCCTTGTGCGCGACCTCTGTAGCAGCAACGGGCGTCAATTTGGCCTTGAATAGCAGTTCGGGCTCCTTGGTGTACTTTGAGTGTTTGCGCTCCTTCTTGGCATCCTTTTCACTCTTGTCCTTCTTGTCCTTCTTGTGCTTGGTTGCAGGCTCGGTCCAGCCACGCTTGACCTTCCTGTCGTCTGGCAGGTCGACACCTTCCAGCACACCTTGTTCCTTGCGCTTCTTTTCCTTTTTCTCCTTCTTGTCCTTCTTGGCGCGCTTCGACGGTCTCTCAGCTTCGTCCTGTTCCTTTGCAGCGTCGGCCTCGGCACGCGCCTTGCGCTTCTCGGGTTTTGCCATCTCTATGCGCACCTTTGTGCCCCTCAGCGTCGTCCCGTTCAACTTCTTCTTGATCTTCTGCGCCTCGGACTCTGGCAGCTCTACGTAGCCGAAGCCTCGTTCGGGGAATGTGGCGACAGTATGGTAGGATATGTTCTGCGCCGAGGGCAAAACAGATGGCGCGAGGTAGACCTTGAGAAGGTCTGGGCGGAAAGGCGTTATGTGCAGGCGGACAGGCTTGCTCTCGGGTTGGGCTTGGTCAGAATGGGGCGCTTGTGCTGCTGGCATTGGATCGCAGACTCGCGCGCATGCGACACAAACGATGAAGTCAGGATTAATGCGCGAATACTTTCAGGGGTCGAACAGAGCCGCACTAGTTTGAAGCTTCACCGCTGCTTCCAAGCGTCGTGTGCATGTGTCTCGGGAGGAGGGGAAAGGAAAATGCTAGCGTGACAAGCTGGTCGCAGCTTGCCGCCGTCTAGCGTGGATGCGGGCGGAGGTTCGAGGTCCACTCGACCCGACCTTCATCACGCCTACGATTGGGTCGCGCAATTCATCAGGACAAACACATAGTCCGCTCTGGGACAGCTGTGTGTAATAGCCAATTTATCCCAAGACGATCCTTCTTGGCCGTCGACTTCGCCATGCGCAGACCGCCAACCCTTCTCTTCCTGCTCTTGACCTTCCTCTCCTCCCTCTCCGTCTCTCTCGCCGCCTGTAAGCACTTGGCCCAGTTGCTCACCCTCCTACGACTAACGTGCTACATAGCAAGAACATCCTTCTGCAAGTGCACCTGTTTTGGCAACAGTACCATCGTAGCCCTGGACGCGCCCACTGCCGCCAAGAAGCCCGCTGCCGCCGAACTCAAGCCCCGCGCCTCGAGGAAGACGTGCAATGACTGCAACCGCCAGTTCTGCCTCGGATATAGCTTCTGCACCGGAGAGAAAGAGGAGAACGTCTTGACCACGTGCTTCCAGAGAGACTCGGCCAAGGACCAGGCCGTCGTCTTTGTCTTCATTGGCGCCACAGTGGGCTTGTTGACTTGGGCAGGTGTGCGGCCTTGGGTCGAGGGCTGGAGAGAGGTACGTTTGCAAGTGTGACTGCCAGATACAATGCTCACTGCAAGTAGCGTGCGCGGGAACGGCGGACCTACATACCAGTGGCTGGCCAGGCCAACTGAATACGAAACTGGACATGGATTGAATATAGAGGCATTGGGACTCTATTTATCCAATAGAGACATGGAGATAGATACCCTGTAGACCGAGACTCTTGCATACATGTCGTAGCTCCGGGACGCATACGAATAGTGTGACAGCAATGTACAAGCTCAAAGTGTATAGTACATGGAGACTACTCAAGTCTCCCTTCTGTGCGGCCCGCGTTCTTCTACTCCTTCTTGGACCCCCCCGACATCCACCCAAACCATCCCTTGCTCTTCTCCTCGACTTTGTGCACTGCCTTTTCTGCAGTGTTATCTAGTGGGCCCCCCACGACCGGTGTTGACGTTGTTGCTGCTGATGTGAATGGGCCGTCATTACCCCTCGCCTCTTGCACCGCAGCGGTAATTCCGAGATTGGAGTTTCCTAGAGCCTCTTGCCGCTTAATCTCTTCTACAGCCAGTCTTCTTTGCTCCGCAATGGCCTGGTCCTCCTTCCAATCGCCATGCATCCACCACAGCAACTTGGACGGCGCCTTGCGCTCGGCCTTCTTCTTTTCCAGCGCTTCCTGCTCCTCGGCGATACCTGTGACAAGAGCGGCCTGCGCCGGCGATGCGGTCCCGGATGCGACGGCGTTGCGGGCAGCCTCGAGGATCTTGGCCTGTGTCCGCTCCTCTTCGGCAAAGTATATGGCCCGTTTCCGCCTGTTGTAGACAATCATGTCGCCTATTGAGAAGACGGCGAGAACACCAACACAGCCTGTTTGAACAGTCAACAATTGCAGCCATTGACCCCTCATGTCTACACATACCCGTTGCAAAGATCAATCCATACACGGTGAATCTGTGCGCCGCATCCGCCGCCATTCTGCCGTACAAGTACATGTAATCCCACCTCGTCACCTGCGCCATCTTTGCCCTGTTCGCCGCCTCTCTTAACCGCTTGACCTTTTGCTGTGGCGTTTCATTCGGCGGTGCGGGATCTGCGAATTGTAGCGTCGTTGCCCGCCCGCCGGGTCTTGTGTGTGCCCATACTCCAGTGGCCGTGAACCGTGTGGAATCCCTTGGTGATTTGGACATTGTGAAAGGCGAGTGTCCCGGAAAGAGGGGAAAAGCGGTCGTGGATAACGTCAAGCTGCGGAGCGGGAAATTGAATGATTCGATGATTCTCAAAAGTTGGTGGACTAGGGTTGGACGCGGAGATTTCCGCCCTCTTCTCCGCTAACGTCCACTACTGTCTGGGTAGTACAGCGTGCAGCCCTACAAGTTCCAGCACAGCCAAGTCCGAACATCCAACCATTTGTTCTTGCTCCAAACGCAAGACACTCCAGCATAGTGTCGTCTAGACCTTTTGTGGGGCACAGCATGAGCAGCCTAACTCAACAGGCGCCTGTTTACCACGTTCATTACCCTTGGATCTAGACGCAAACACCACGCGCCATGTGCCACCGTTCACGCACTGGACTTGCCCTACTTCACAACACTTGGACAATCTTGTTCTGGTTGGCTGTAGTTGACCGTGTACTCCATCTGATTTAGCCAAGATGGCGGAAAACCTCCCTCAGAACCTAGACCTCGCACAGATCTTGGCCACACTCGCGAGTCTGCCCAAACCGGAAGCTCAGCCCAGTCAGGATCAACAACAGCCATACGATCCATCTCATAATAACCAGGGGTACCAAAACATCCAGCACCAATATCCTCCTGAACAGGTCAACACCCATCAACAATCGGCTGATCCTCGCTTGGCCGGTCGCCCCGCTCCTCAGCATCGATACCCAGTCCCCAAACCGCAAGAAAGGGTTTCATCTCCGCTTATCGATCCTTCAACAATCACCGAATGGAAGCAAGGTCTTCGCTGTGTGAGCAAAATAGCTGCTCGGAACCCGGAGTTTGCCCCAGCGATCCGCAAGGTAGCTTATGATTTGCATTTGAGCACAGTGTTAGTACTGACGAACACTCCAGCTGATGAAAGATCAAGAGTTAGCAGTCAAGTCATGGGAGGCCGGCCGCAAGAATCTTATTGAGGAACAGAGGTTCAAGCGCGAGAATGAACGAACGCATCGGGCTGCACTGTACGTAGGCCATTGTCTTCTGGAGCGCCGTTGGACTAACACCTTCAGGTCTCTACCAGGTCTCTTAAAAGACTCTGTACTTCTTCGGGTATGTTCTGCTCTTTCCCTTGTTAGTCGTGCACGCTGACAATGTGTAGACACCAGAATGTGATAAGGAAGAACTTGACCAATACGACGCAAAGGTCTACCGAGCCTGCAAAGCGATGGTAGATTCACAGACCTCCTCCCTCAAGGTCTTAGGTGTTCCCTTTTTTGGCGTGAAGCCTCATCTAGTGTCTGGCTCTAGTTACGACCCGAGCGAGGTCACAGACGCGCAAACAGCTCCAACAGGCGGCAAGATCACTAGAGAGCAACTTCTCGAACTACAGCGGAAGATGCTGAATCACCTCATGGAGCTATATGGAGATTGAGTAAACATGTTGGTGCAAAAGTACCATTGTTGTCAAAATTAGTGGCGCGTTGGACCAGGGTGATAGGTCAGCTGCTTCTTTACCGACAAGGAGAACCAACACAGACTATACTCCGATATGTTAGTTGAGCAAGGACGCGGTACATAAACTCAGTGCAAAGGCACATCCACTTTTTGTATGCTTCAAGTTTCATCAATGCAAGGGCGAAGGGCTTCCCCATGATTGACTTTCCATTCGAAATCTTACTTCCTCATTATCCTGTATACTCCTGGGTCCTTCTTTAGGTCAGGGCACACTTGGTTCTCAAAGACACAAGGCAATGACATCAGTCATTATCAACCCTTAATCACCCACGAACCTGATGAGATGTTGCATGTAGAGCCAATCACGATTCGCCAGTGCAAGTGCAAACGCAACCAAACTCCCATTCACCGATTTAAGTAATGACCTTCGATACCATTGGTCGTTTGTCGCTTGGTAGCTGAAGCTAGTCTCTGCCTGAGCACTGCACGGTCCATGGGTTCCTACAGCCATCCATAGATACAACAGTCTCTTGCGCCCCTCTACGTTCTACTCATCACATTGCACTCATTCAACTAGTTGGTTGCCCTACAATCTTTACTACTCCCAGTCGCTCCTTAACTTACAGACAGCCTCTTCCGCAAACATGCTCAGCATGCGCGTCTTCACCATCCTCACTGTTGCCGGTAAGTACATTTTTGGCAAAGCGCGCGACGATTACGTCTGCAACGCTCTCCCGCCTATGGTATACTAAGATTCGAATAGCAAGTGCTGTCGCCGAAGTTGGCCAGTTGGGTCAGCCAGTCGAGCCAGTCTCCACCCAGGCAGTAGCGCCTCACGTCTGCACCGCGCTCCCGAAGCTCTGCACGCATTCGGTGATGCTAGAAGGTCATGAGACAACACTGACCTACTTGTGTCCTGAGACCACGGGCCCGTCTACTGTCACTGTCACCACAACTGCCACTACCACTGTGACGGCAGACCTAACTACGAGCGCATCTCTTCTTGTCACGCCTTCGGTGTCTACTGCAGATGGGTATGTGCTAATTTCTGCTTCACACCATCCTTACTTATAAGATAGCAGGTCTGTTATCTCGCAGGAGCCTACCACGACCGTGACGCTTCAGTCAACCACCAACATCACTGTAACCAAATTCGTCACTAGGATCACCACCAGCTCCTTTGAGTCTTCATCTTCGTCGCTCACCCCAGCTTCGATCACTTGGTCTTTCACAGCAGTCCTCCCAAACAGCCCTACTTCTTCGATATCGC
>Ga0265798_10003829_pt1 | contig 21145 bp, 25 predicted proteins | sample P3T30metagenome_FD_192430 | JGI IMG/M metagenome (GOLD analysis project Ga0265798, IMG submission 192430) | Plant litter microbial communities from East Loma Ridge, Irvine, California - P3 T30 | ecosystem: Environmental > Terrestrial > Plant litter > Unclassified | place: USA: California... | reverse complement strand
ACGTTCCGATCAGCGTGATCACCGAGGCGAGCAGCACGACCACCGCCGCCTCGATCGGCACGCCGGCGAACAGCGCGGGCCGCGTTACCGCCAAGAACAGCGGATTGCGTGCCATCAACTCCCGGTTCTCTTCCACGCCTACATACTCCACTCGATACAGGCGGAGGCGGGCCGCGCAGGGCAGCCCGCCCCCGGCAACGTCAGCCGGCGATCTGGTCCACGATCCACGGCGCCGAGAAGATGATCGCGATGCCGATGACGACGGTGACGAGCGCGCCAGTGTTGACGCGGCCCGTCAGCCACCCGAGCCCGGCTGCGATGAGCGCGATGATCGCGATCGTGCGCAACAAGCCGTTGCTCAGCAGGCCCAGTACCTTCGTGCCGAACCCTTCGAGGTTGCTCTGTGCGAACGCCGGCTCGGCCGAGAGCAGCGATGCGAGCGCCACTAGGCCAAACAGCGACATGAGACGCCCCACCTTGCGCTGGCGTGGCGTCATGGCCGTCACCCGAGCGGTGACATGCGAGCGAAGGGCAAGCGCCGGTGCGCCGAGCGATACGAGGTTCATCGGTCTTCTCCTCCTGCGCGAGCTCGCGCGTATGCTGCCGTCGCGAACACGTCCCACGATGGCGGCGGTGGGATCGGGGCAGCCTGTCGCTGCCCCGCTTCGGACGTGTTTTCTGCCACCAGGTCGGCGAGCTGCGCTGCCGCGCTCGCCGGCTTGCCGGCGTCGGGAGGCGTCAAGGCCGCGATCCTGACCGCTACCGGTCGGATACCGTCGGAGAAGCCGGCGTTGCCGACCACACGGCCGACATAGCCGTTCGCAAAGCCACGCGACTGAGACCCGGTGTTGTACATGGATAAGGCGATGCGCAGCGCCCGTTGGGGATGAAGCCCGGCGCTGACCTTGTGATAGTTGCCCGCGATGACTGCTCCGGCCGCGGCGATGTTCGTGCAGGGGTCGAACACATTGTCCCACGTCAGCCCGAGGGCCTTCATGTTCCGCGAGTTGATCTGGCCCAGGCCGAGGTCGACCGAATAGCCCTGCGCCACGTAGCTGCGGCCGATCTCGATCGCTTGTGCGACGCTCGTCGGCTGCGCCACCTTTCGGCCGAGGCCGTTGACGTTGATCGCCAGCTCAAAGCCCTGGCTTTCCGTCTGGACGATCGCCGCGATGGTCATGGGTGCGACATTCGGCGCGCATTGCGCGGCGAGACCCATGACGACTGCGGCGGGGAGCGTCATCACCGCACCGAATTCGAGGAGACTAGAGGAACTCCCGACTTCGCCCACGCGCCATCCGGAGCGATTATCCTTCTAGACATGGACAAGCGATTCCGCATGTTTTCACTCCTGCGTGAAAACAGTGTAAATCCCCTTTTTGCCGCTGCCTAGCTGGAAAATGACCAAAGTTTCACAATGAACCTTTCGGTCTATCGCGTCAGAACGCCTTCTCGTCGTGCACGTCGGCGCAGGGGTGAACGTGGATCACCCCATCATAGCCATAGCCCAAGACGATGTGCCGAATGGCGGAGGAAGCCTTCTTATACAGGCGGATACGCTTTTTGTCGTAGAGACCGACGTGGTAGAGCGCGGTGCCGCGCCAGCTTACGCGGACATTGATATACCATTGGCCCGAGTCACGCTGACACACGTGCACGTCGGTCAGCGCACCGCCGGGCGGTCGCATCGTCGTCAGCTCGCGCTCGAGTATCAGCTCCAATTCCATTCGATTCCCCAAAAGCGATTCTATGCCTTTTCGCTGGTGCTTTGCGGCAGCCCCCGGTAGCAAGTATGCCTCTCCAACGAGGGGTGTCTTAGATGGCTGGACGTCAGACCGCCACGATCGAGGAACAGGCCGACCGCATCGTTCGCCAGCTCGGCGGAAAATGGCATGGCCGATCGGCGATGTGTCGCTGCCCGGCGCACGCCGACAGCACGGCGAGCCTATCGATCCGCATCGGCGATCGTGCCGTCCTATTCCATTGCTTCGCCGGTTGTACTGCCGATGCGATTATGGTGGCGCTGCGATCGGGCAAGATCCTCGCTCCCACCGACCACGATCCGGGCCAGCGCCAGAAGGGTAAGTCCGACCTCAATAAGGTCGCCCTCGCCGTGTGGCGCCATGCCGAGCCCTTCGCCGGGACGCTCGCCGACCGCTATCTGCGGTCGCGTTCGATCGTGCCCGCCGGTGTTGCCGGCAGGTTCGACCCGCGCTGCCAATGTGGCGCGGGCGCAGCCAAGGCGTTCGCCCCGGCCCTGATCGTGCCGATCGAGGAAGATGCCGGCGTTGTCGCGATCCACCGTACCTTCCTTGCACCCGACGGCCGCAGCAAAGCCGACATGCCCGAACCCAAGCGGATGCTCGGCAATCCCGGGTGCGGTGCGGTGCGCTGGGGCGGCATCCCCGACGACGGCATCTTGCGGCTTGCCGAGGGCGTCGAGGACGCCGCAAGCGTGATGAACATGCTCGGCGACGGCCAGTTCGTCTGGCCGGTGCTGGGGATCGAGCGCTATCAAGCCATTGCCATTCCCGAGAGCATCCACACCGTTGTCATCTACAGCCAGCACGGGGGCGAGGCAGCGCGCGCTATCGAGCGCGCCGCTCCTCACCTGACGGCCAACGGCCGCCAGCTCGTCAGCAAGCTGCCGCCCCATGCCGGCGACTGGAACGATCTCCTGCGCGAGATACGGGCGATATGAAGCTCTTCCCGAGCGTACCGCGCCATCAGAAGTGGATGATGAGCGTGACCTTCGTGGTCGTCGCGATCTACTCGATTTCGCACAACAAGGAGCAGCTTGCCGAAGCGGCAAGGACGCATCTTACCTCGTCGACGCCAACCGTGATCGACGGCGATACGGTCGAGTTCCCCAATGGACGGGTGCGGATCGTTGGGATCGATGCGCCGGATGACGATCGGCCGCAGCTCAAAGCGATAGCAACGGATGTGCTGCAGCGTCTGGCAGTGCGTGACGGTGGATTGGACTGTTCGGTGTCGATGTTCGATTATGCGCTGCAGCGTGAAAACCAGTGCCGGACCGATCCCAAGAGCTACGGTCGGTTGAACCTGGCGTGTCGTTTTCCCGCGAACAAGGCGAGTGTCGGTGCCTCGATGGTCGCACAGGGTTATGCCGTCGATTACCGGATGTATTCAGGGGGCGCTTATGTCGGCCTGATGCAGAAGGCCGCAGCGCAGCGCGCGGGCTTGTGGGGTGTCGATTACGAAGGAATGCGGCAGCTCGCGGTCGAACGAGCGACGGTGGCGGACGGATGTGCGGTTGGGACGATCAAGCAATAGGCGGGGCCTGCCTTGCGGCCCGGGCTCTACGCCGCGCCGTGCCGGCGCGTTCCGGAAACTCAATGGGTTTCCGCCCTCGCGTGTGACGATCGCTAGCTGGTGTGGGCCGTCTGGCCGGGCGGGCGCTAGGTGTGCCACGTGGCACAGGCTTACGCAGGGCCGTTCTGACGGTCGATCTGACGGATTTGCCCGGTGATGCCGGTGAGACGGCCACGAAGACGTAAATCGTCCTTACCGGGGCCTTGTAGGGTAAGTGCAAGCTGACGCTGCTTCAGGCGCTGACGGTTGGGAACCACGACCCGGCCATCGCGCACGATGACGCCCGTGACTTCCGCGGGCTTGTCGACGTAATGCTTGAGCTTGTGATAGCGCAGGCCCGTGCGATGGATCATGCGGCGCACCTGCCAGACATCGGCGTTCGGCACCTTCGCCCCTGATATCGTCACATCGTCAACGTAGACGGTTAAGGTGTAGCCCTTGGACGCACAGAACGCCGCGATCTCGGCCCACATGTCGTGATAGCTGTAATAAGCCAGGATCGGGCTGAGCGGGCTTCCAGTCGGTAAGTGCCCCTCAAAGGTACACAGATCGCCTAGGAGACCGGCAACATCTCCACGACACTGCATCACGGTCTGGAAGAACCAGATTACGCGCACCCTGGGTGTGTTCGGGAAAAACTTTTTGATGTCGAGACAATGGACGACGCGGTTGCCACGGTGTCGTGCTGCGTTGCTGATGTAGCAGCGTCCCTTCACCGGGCAAAAAAGGAAGTCTGGTGGCTCTATCCGCGCCAGCATCTTCGCGACCCGCCCTTGTACGCGCTTCAATGGCGCAACTGGATCTTCGACCGGGCGCTTGCCCCCACCCTTTTTCTCTATCTCAAACTGTCGATAACGATCCGGACCGATTGCCATCGCTTGTAGCTCGGCCTCGTCGAGACCGAGAACATCGGCAAGCCGTCGCGGGCTGGTGAGCTTGTAGAGTCGCGACTGGTTCAGTGGGATGATGCTATTACTCAGCATGCGCTCGGCCAGAGCGCGCCTCGAGGAACTGGAGTAAACTGACAACCTTGCCGGCCACGATGGTCCGGGCTTGATCGAGTGTATTTTTTTGGTCGAGGTTTTCCGAAAAGAACATGATCGAAGAGACCGGCATGTCGAACGCCGTCGCATAGCGCTGAATAATATCCAATGTCGGCGTTTTCAGCCCGCGCTCGATCTCGGACAAATAGGAGGTTGAAACCTCAAGGCGCTCAGCCACCTGCTTCTGCTTGAGGTCATGGTACACTCGGATCAGGCGAAGAGCTTCACCTATCATATGATCGCCTTTCTAGAAGGGCTATTCAGGGTGCGAATTACTGGCGGAAAACCTTGATGATCGAGTAGACGAGAGTAAGCAGCTGAACTGCCAATCGCCCCACGGCCATCACCGTCTTCAAAGTGAACGGGCTGATCAGGCGCTTTGCCCAATGCTGCCGTCGCACCGTCTTCACTCGCGCACGCTTCTCGTTCAGACCAAGCTTTCGCATGGCGTCCTCCTCAACCAACCCCTGCACAATGCAGGGGCGCCGCCTAGGCTTTGGAGGGTGGGGTAGAAGCACGTTAACCCTGAACACCAGGCGGACACCGGGCCGTCCGGTGGCCGCCCGCAGCGCCGCTCGCTCGCACGCACGGAGCCACGAAGTAGAGAAGGTAACTTCTCCTGGAGGGGGCATTCCCCCTCGGTCGATGACAGCACATCCCCTTTCAAACTGAACACAGGTCTTCTGCCAAACGGCACTACGCCTGTCAACGAACAAAATCCGCTCACAGCGAACTTTTAGCCTGTCTGAAGGAGCAAGCCGTCTCGTAGGTGCCCTAGGGTCGGATGAACGCTCGTGTCTTGCGCGTGGCACAGCCCGGCTATTCTTCGGACAGCAGGGTCCGCAAGTTGGCGAGAACCATGATCGCAGCATCCGCCTCGGTCATGTCGAGCAGCCTTGATAGCGAACGGATCGCCCTCCCCGCGTCGATCGGCTCAGCAGCGCGATTACCCGCCTTCGTGAACGGACCATCTGTTTCCGTCAGGAGGCGATTACGTGGCAGTGATCGGATGAAGGCCGCCTTGCCTTCCTTCTCGAGCATTTGCTCGTTGACGGAAAAATAACAGCCGAGGTCAGCCGCTCGGCGCGCGTCTGACGCTGATCCGGTAAACCAGTGGAGTACGACGCGCCCGCGATCGGACGGCAAATGAGCCTCGACCATGTCGAGCACCGCTTTTGCCGATCGCACGCTGTGCACCGAGAGGATTTTGCCACCAGCGTCTGCACACGCCTGAAGGACGTGGGCAAATACCTTCTTTTGCGCGTCGAATGACGCATAATAGCGGGGGCCGGCATCAAGGCCCACCTCACCGACGTACCGTGTTTCGGGTAGCAGCTTCTCCCACAACCCGATCTCGCTGGCGCGCTCGCCCACGAGTTGCGGATGAAGGCCCAAGGCGGCGCGCACGTGCTTGGTCGAGGCTGTAACCTCCGCGTTCCGCCGCCATGCCTTGGGCGTCGTCGTCACCGTTAGCGTGAATACTCCAGCCCGATCGCTGCGATCCACGGCACGTTCGAAATCCGGATAGAGGTCTAGGTGGCAATGGAAATCGACTAGGTTCGTCATCGGCTGCGTCTACTTCGGTTTCGTACGTACGCCATCCAGGAGTCGACCGACTTCCTCCAGCCCACGGGCATAGACACCGGCCATCTCAGTTTGATCGTCGATGCCGTGATCGTAGAGGGGACCGGGCTTGTGTATCAGTACCTTGGCGAGTTCGGGCCTCGCGCGGAGCCTCGCGATCGCTAGCTGGAAGGACCGCACCTGCACCCCTTCGGCCTCAGCGCTGTTCAACGGTCGGCGCTTCATGTCGGTCAGGTAATATTCGGTCGGATCACCATTCGGGATCGATGCCCGTCGGATCAGGCATGGGAGGCAATAGCCACAATGCCCCTGCGCCTGACCCGCCCAGCGCAGCTTTGCGGGTGATGAGCATGAGATAGACTTGTCGGCGATCGATAACAGGAAGGCCTTGTCCGCACACGCTTCGACCATCTCGCCCTTGGTCATCGCCCAATACGGGTTGGCGAGCGAGCCATCGATGCCGAGCGCGGCGACCAATTCGATCCATCGCGCCATGTAGAAGGGATGCGTCGTGCGGGTGCTGAGTGCACCGAGACGCAACGAATCCAACGGCACGTTCAGCGCGATCAGGCCATTCTCCGGCACCTTCAGCTCGAACCGCCGACGCAGCGCCGTACCAGCTGCCACGCCAAATGCGAAAAACAGGAATGAGCGCGCGCGTGTCGACGTCTCCGACCCGACCCCATCAGCCAGATCGTGCGCGAACACCATTGGCAGACGAACCCATTCGAAGCGTCGATCGGGGAACCGGGCCTTCAACTCGGCATGGCACAGAGACTGCGCTTTGCTCCCCGCCCCCTCGCCCGCATGACTGACCAAGAGCGGTTTCTCATCCTTCGTCAGGCTGTCGATCGCCCCGATCAGGCTATCGAGCCCGCCCGAGAACAGGTTGACGCCGAGGAGGTCGGTTTGAAGCAATGGCGCAGGGACCAATCCGGCGAGACGTTCCTTGCCCGCCGGTCGGTTGCGGAATTCGATTGACCAACGATCGCCGCTCAAGAAACCGAGTGCACGCATGACGATCGGCCGCGCACGCTCCCAGGCCGCGACATCGCTGACCGGCGTAACGATGCGGATCTCGCGCGTCCAACCATCCTGCGCTTCGGTCGCGCGCGAAATGCGCGTGTCGGCAGCGTAGACCAGCGCACCGAGGATCAGCAGATCGATGCCGATCTCGTCGGGCACCAGGTCGAGCTTGCGTAGGTCGTTAAGCGCCGTTTGTATCCCGTAGGCGATGCCGCCCGCGTTCAGGAGTTGGACGTCCGAGCGGACCTCGTCCGTGTCTGTATCGACGGGTGGTACGTCTTTGGCGCCCATAGTGCCGACTAGGAGATGACGCTTCATCGTGCGGCCTCCACATCGCCCATCGCCTGAAGGATCTGATACGCGTCCTCGTACACCGACGTCACGAACCCGTTGATCTCCGTCGGCGATAAAGCTTGAATGTTGCTGCCCGATCGGGAGACGGCATCGCTGACGCCGCGCTGAATGAAGTCGTGCAGCATATCCTCGACGTTCTGGGCAGCCGCGGGATTGGCTGGGAGCGCGACCGCCTTGGTCCCGATGTCGTTACAGATGCGCGCTTCGATGGTATGCGCGACATAGAGTTCGAAGACCGTCGTCATCTGCTCGGGCGTCAGTCCATCGATATCGGTGATGCCGGCATCGGCGAGATCGGCGATCGTCTCGATGAAGGCGTTGCGCGCGATCCCTTGGTCGATCGAACCGTCTTCGGGGCAGACGTAATCGGCTAGGCCAGCAAACACTTCCTCGATTGGACGACCCGCAAGCGCCGTAAGGTTCAGCTCACGCAGCGTCTCGGCGATACCGTTCGCCTGGACCGATTGCAGTAGCCGGACGACATTAGCGCCGGACGCGCGCGCGGTGCCCATTCGTTGTGCGGCACGCCGCGGGCTCCCCATCGACGACCGGACATAACCGGATACGGCGCGCCCGAGACTCTTGCGGTCGGTCCCGCCCGATTTAGCGAATGTCGTGAAAGCGCTGCGGGGTGCGCTGAAGCGGCCCGCCGGACCAGGTGGCGGTAGCGGGGTTGCGGGAGGTGGTGCGGCGCCATCACCCTGATCGGCCCCATCGCCGGCGTTACCGTCATCACCCTGACCGTCGGCACCATCGTCGTTCCCGTCCGCGTCGCCGCGGTCGGAATCATCGATGAAGGTCGGAACGAGCGGCCGATCGTTTGTCGGTCCATCGAAGGAAGACGAGGTGCCCATTAGGCTTTGATCCCCGTCCGTAGAGCAGCCGTCGCGGTCGCTTGAAGCGCGGGGTTATCGCTGATCTTGCTCCAGCGCTCGGTCAGGTTCTGGAAGCGGCGCCTCTCGCCCTCCTCGGTCAACACCTCGTTCCAGCCCGCGACGATCCATGGCCCGCTGGTTTCAGGCAGCATGCCCAACATATCGACCAGCGCCGATTGCAGATGCGGTTGCGTGCGGACCAGGATCGTGGCCCCATCGATCCCGGCGGGCGGGCGCACGAAATCGCCTGCGGCGAGGATCCGGCGTCGAACAAAATCGAACACCAGCGACGCTTCCGGTTTCGCCAACGCGCGCAGCTCGGCGTCCATCCCCGAGACGGTCATGCGACGCCCCATCAGCCGTTCGACGACCGCGGCGAGCGGACCCAGCGCGGAAGCGGCCGCGAGGTAATCCTTCCTGTCCTTCGTGACGAAGAGATACGGACGCAGGTCGACGCCGCTGATCGGCGGTTGCAGCTTCGCCCAAGCCTTGATGACGTCCGAGGCCCTCCATTGTGTCAGGACCGGATTTTCAGGCGGTGCCGGTGCCGGCGGCGCCTTCGCCGGTGCTGTGGCTGGTTTCTTCGCCCCGGTTGCCGGCTCCTCGGCGGGTTTCACCGGGACCACCTTCGGTTCGCCCTCTAGGATGCTTAGATCCTTGCATCGACCGTCCGGATCGTTCGCGGACGCCAGACCGATTTCGTCGAACAGCGTCGGAATGAACCGCTCGGCCAACATGAGCTTTGCCAGGACCGGTAGTTTGATCGCAGCCCCGAAACCCCGAGCGTCAGCGGTGCGCTCACGCAGCAGCAGACTGTTCAAGAACCGCTTGATCTGCCTCGGATTGCCCGACGTCCCGCTGGCGAGCAATGGGACGATCTGCTCGGTCAGGACGAGGTCTTCGGCCACGTCCTTGGCGCGGTCGCCGAGTGCCGCTTGTACAGCACCGCTGTCGAAGCCGGTGGGGTCCCATGGCCGCTTCAACGCTGTGCGCGCCACCTTGACCAATTCGCCGAACTGCTCGTTGTCCTCGCCGAGGCGCGCACCGACCAGCAGCAAGGTCACATAGATGTACGTCTCGACGCCGCCCAGCGACGGTATCCGAAGCGGGACCTGGATCAGCTTCTCGAGATAGTTGCGTGCATAATCCCGCGGACCGGTCGTATCCGGCAGATCGGGGAAATGTTTTCGGACCGAATATTCGATCATCGCCTCGTCCGCGGCGATGACGAAAGCCGTACGATCCATCATCACGAACAACCGCATCGCTTCGAGCGTTTCGATTGCCGGTTCCGGCAAGCAGCGGTCGAGATCGTCGATTAGGACGACGAGCTGCTTCAGCCCAGCGCGGCGGAGCAGCTCGTCGAACGCCTTGCGGAACTCTTCGACCTCCTGCGGGACCCGCCGACTTTCCTTTTCCTTCAGCAGCCCTTCGGCACCTTTAACGACCTTGTCGATCTCGTCCTTGTCGAGGTGTTTTTTGGGGTCAGCGAAAAAGCCCTTCACCATTCCCACGACGGAGCCGATCTGATCGGGGTTGGGCATCCCCGACATCGCGGTGAACGCGAGGCCGCCCCCCATCCGCGCGATCTTAAGCCAGTCGAGCCTTTTGACGACATCCATCACGGCGTCGGCGGCTTTCGTCGCGAGAGACCGCTTCTCAATCAATTGGGTGACGACGCCCTCGATCAGGGCGATTTTGGCATCTTCGAGCCCCTGAAACCGCCAGGCGTTGAATTTGATACACAGGATATCGTCATGGCCGTCCAATGCGCTCTCGATCATTTCGAGCACACTCGATTTCCCCGCGCCCCAATCCCCGTGGACGCCCACCGTTACCGCCCGTTCGGGATTCTCACTGATGAGTCCGACAATGGTGGTCGCGATCGCTTCGTTGTTCAGTAGATCGAACTTGGTTTCATTATCTGCGAGCAGCACGTGTTCCCCTTCCCGGAACACGGCGTGGCCCCCACCCGCTCCGTTCCCAAGCATCCTGCATGAAGTAAGGGATCGATCAAAGGCGTTTCCTCGGTTGATCGAGAATGGATGTTTTCCTCACGAAAGATACATGGGGCTCCAGAAGTTGGCTAACCTTCCACGTTCCTGAAGTCTGACGGGTGCGACCCTGACGGGTACGGCTCTATCGGCGTTCGCGCCGACCGAGCCACTCTGCCGGTGTCTCGTCCCAGACGGGTCACGATCCTCGCGTGAGGTGTGCCACGTGGCACACCTATGGCCTCGCCTCAGGCGCGGAATCAATCCGCTAGCGCCGATGCCCTCCCCCGGAGGCCAATCGACACGGGGGAACGCCAAGGGCGGCTGCCCTTTCGTTCCCGAACGACAATCAGACCACCCGTGTAATCCGCAAAGCGCGGCACCCGACGCCTCGTAGGCGTCGGCCGCGCTAATGCGGCTCGCCCGCGCCAGTGGTCGGATTCTCGCCCTCCCTCCCCATCCCGTTCCTCGCCGGAAAGGCAGAGCCGGTTGCTGTTGCGACCGGCTTCAGCCTCAAAGGAAAGGAAAATCATGGCACGGATCACCGACAATCGTCCCGACATCTATCAGGAAATCACTGACCAGATGATCGCCATGATCGAGGCGGGCACCCGGCCTTGGTCGAAATCGTGGAACGGCAGTATTGCCCCCAGCATCCCGTTGCGCTCGACCGGCGTTCCCTATCGCGGCATCAACGTGCTGACGTTGTGGGTCGCAGCCATGACGAAGGGCTTTGCCTCCCCGCATTGGCTGACGTTCAAGCAGGCCCTCGCGCTTGGCGGTTGCGTCCGCAAGGGCGAGAAGGGCTCCACGGTAGTCTATGCCAACAAGATTGAGGTGGACGACGACAAGGGCGGCGAGCGTGGCGAGGACGGCAAGCGTAAGGTCGCGTTCCTCAAGCGTTACACCGTCTTCAATGCCGAGCAGATCGACGGCATCGAGGAGAAATATCCGGCCCCTCCCCCGATCATTACCGCCACCAACCCGGACGGGCGAGACGCGGAACTGGACGTGCTGTTCGCCCGTGTGCCCGTCACCGTGCGGCATCACGGGTCGCAGCCCTATTACCAACCGAGCGGCGATCACGTCGTCATGCCGGCCTTTGCCGACTTCCACGCGAGCGACGCCTATTATTCGACCCTCGCCCACGAGCTTTGCCACGCGACAGGCCATGTCGACCGGCTCGCCCGCCCAACCCTCGTTTCGACGAAGCGCGAGGACTATGCCCGTGAGGAACTGGTCGCGGAGCTAGGTGCGGCGTTCGTCAGCGGCGCGATCGGCATCAAGCTCCACGACCGGGAAGACCATGCCGCCTATCTGGCAAGCTGGTTGCAGGCGCTGCGCAACGACAAACGGTGCATCTTCACTGCCGCCACACAGGCCCAAGCCGCAGCCGACTGGCTCTTGAGCCGGATGGGCGCGGAGAATGTGGCCCAGATGGAAGAGGCAGCATGAGATAGCCTCCGGCCTTCCCCGGCTCCTGCGCGGGCCGGGGAACATCGCGGGCGCTCGCGGGCGAGCGGCCGGGCCGCGCCGCTCTCTGTCGTGACCGGCGCCGGCGCCTGCGGCGCCGATGATCCGCTGGCACGGATCGCGGCCCTATGGCGAAGGGGTCGAGACGCGAGCAGCGGTTGACCGGCTTTCAACTTTTAATTGAATCCTCATGCGCCCACGCATATATCGGACGCAACATGGCCGTCCCCTCTGTTGCCGCTGGCATCAAGGGGCGGCCTTCTTCATATCTGGGCCGGATGCTTCCGCCCTACACCAAGCCCCACCTCAGTTTCGCTGACCAGCTCGCTCTTCTGATGCAGCGCGGTTTGGTCGTGACCGACCAGGCCAAGGCGGTTCTCCACCTTCAGCGCATCGGCTATGGGCGTCTTACGCCCTATTGGCAGCCCTTCCAGCAGCTCGTTCCCGATCCCAATGATGCGACGCTGACCGTCCGCACCGAGCAGTTCCAAGCCGGCGCCGAGTTCCGCCACGCAGTCGATCTCTATCTGTTCGACAAGCAGCTCCGCCTCCTCTTCCTCGACGCAATCGAGCGGATCGAGGTCGCGCTGCGCGTTGATCTCGCGCACGCCATGGGCAAGCGTGACCCGTGCGCGCACCGCTCGCCCGCCTTTCTCGACGCTCATCGTGCCAACCAAGGAATGCCTGGAGGGGGCACCCGGCACCAGAATTGGCTCGCCAAGGCCGATGGCGCGATTGCCCGCTCCAAGGACGACTGGATCAAGGAGTTCTACGCCACATACAGCCCGCCCGTGCCGATCTGGATGGCGGTCGAGGCTTGGGATTTCGGCACCTTGTCCTGGCTGCTCGAGATGGCGCACCCCAATGATCGTGCTGCCATTGCCAAGCGCTACGGCCTTCTTCCCAACACGCTGGTGAGCTGGATCAAGACGCTCGCCTTCGTGCGCAACATCAGCGCGCATCACGCCCGTCTGTGGAACGCAGGCATCATCAATCAGCCGCTGGTGCCCAAGCCTTTCGAGGCACCCCAGCTCGTTCATCTCGGGGGCGATCTCCATCGCCGGACGCGTGTCTATGGCGCCGCAGCCGTCGCGAGCTACTTCGTCGGCCGGATCAATCCCGGGACGTCCTGGCCCGACCGCATGAAGGGCCACTGGCAGGCGTTTCCGGCCATGCCGTTCGCAAGCCCCATCCAAGGCGGATTCCTGCCGGGGTGGGACGCAGAAGCTATCTGGGCCTAATTAAGCTCCAAGCGGGCGCGACCCTGCCGGGCACGGCTCTATCGGCGCTGCGCGCCGACCGAGCCACCGTGCCGGCGTCTCGGCCCATGCGGGTGACGATCCTCGCGTGAGGTGTGCCACGTGGCACACCTATGGCCCCGCGCCATTCGCGCGGCACTTGGCCGGTCATGCGCCGCGGCTCTCCCACGGAGGCCCGCCGACGCGGGGAACACCAAGGGCTGCTACCCTTTCGTTCCCGAAGCAAAATCGACAGCCCCGTGTGGTCCGCCACCCGCTGGACCGCACCCATCGGCCTGTTCGACAAGATGCGCCGTGCCGCCATGATCGACCTGTTGCGCGAGGAAGTAGGCTCACCCAGCGCCGAGAATTGTGCGAGCATCAAGAAGAAGGCCGACCTTGCCGTGAACGTGTCCGAGCGGTTGCCTGCCCATTGGCTGCCCGCCCCGATGCGGATCGGTGCGTTCGACCTGACGGAACGCAATCCCGAGGACTTCGACGCCGACATGGACGAGGACGACACCGAGCAGGAGGACGTGACCGACGAGGGAATGGCCTGACAGCAAGGCGTGGGTCCGGTGATGATCGGACCCCTTCCCTCTTCCGCTCCACGCTCCAGCGGCTCGTCGCCGGCGCGCCAGCCCTGACGGACTGGCGCGCCCGCAGCCCTTTAAGGCCCGCGGGACGCCGCCCAACACGAGGCCGGACGGCGCCGTGGCGACTATGAGACACGCATAATTTAGACCGTGTCGATGTAGGGCCAGATCGAGGCTGCCAGCGTCGCGAGATGCTCGCCGCGCTCCGTTATTTCGCTCTCATCCCACGTAGCTCGTGCGACGAACCACTTGTTCAAAAACAGACCGGTGTGCTCGGCGAACTTTAGCTTTTTCTCCGAGAAGCTCTTGTTCCCGGCCGATATGTTCAGGCCGCCCGTTATCAAAGTGAGGTTGCCTAGTGTGTCGAGCGCGTGTGTTCTTGATACGGACTCCGGTGTCCCGCTGTACGGCGCAGCATAGTCACCTTCGGCAAAGGGCCAATCCCGGGTCCAGGTCCGGGGCAGTACATGCTCCACCCACAGGCCGGCTGGGCGCTCATGCTTCTCGGCAAACGTCGATCGCGAAGCCATCTCCAGCTCCCAGAGAATATTGACGAGCCGAGGTTGGGGCGAAATGTCGTAGGCGGCCTTCGAGAGGATCCCCGCACGGAGCTCATGATCGTCAGGAAAGCGGACGCTCGCTCCATCCTTGCCTTCAAAGAAGGCGCGCAAAGAGTCGATCGAGGCCCCATCCTGCCGGAATTTCGCCGCCAGCGTCTGGAAGACGTTGTTCAGGTTCTTCGTCGTCAGGCCGCACAGCGCCCGTCGTACGACATAGGAATACAGCAAACGCGTGACCGCGTGGCGGGTGGCCTGAGGCACGCCGGTGGACCCCAATTGCATCGCAACCGGATAGACGGTGGTTGTCTGCCACGCCGCCATCTTTCGCCCGAACCATGCAAGGTCCGGGTCGACGTCCTTACGACCTTCCAACGTCTCGTAGAGTGGCGAGTAATGCTCCAGCAGCTTAAGCTCGTCCTCCACCTCCTCGAAGCGTGGTTTGCCCTTGGGCACCGCAAACGCCCGATATTCCGCATAGAGCTCGCGCATCGAGATCTTGCCGCCAGTTTCGGCCGCCAGCGTGTGGGCGAGGAAGTGATCGATCCTTGGTCGGGTCGGCCGGGCATTGGGTGCAGCCTCGCGCCACCAGGCGTCGTCGAGCGGGTCCCATAACTTTCGGTAAAGCTCCTCGACCTGAGCACCCTGTTTTTCCGCCCGATGGAAGATGTTGTTACGGACAAGATCCATCGCGAGGAGCGGCTCGCCCTTCGAGTTCAGCGTCTCGAAAATCACTTGAGCGTCGTCATTCTCGCCAAGGCTGATGACGACCAACTTCAAGCGTTCGAGGACGGCGTTCATTAGGGCTTCGAGCCGCTCCGCGGCGAGTTCGGTGTTCTCGGCGCCGTCATCGCCTTCGACGGGATCGTCGCTCCCCTCCTCCGGGGGTGCGTCGTCGCTTGGTCCCTCGACGAGAAACTTCTCGATCCAGGCAATGAACAGCACACAGGCTCGGAATGCCGGAAACGGAGTGTTTTTAGGAACATTCGAACCCCAGAATAGCGCGCGGTATTTCGTCACCACTGCGATGTGGTCCAGCTCCATCAGGTCGTGGAACAGCTCGCGGTCGGAGGGGGTCGGTGTCAGTTTGAAGCGCGTGAGCGGGTCCGTGTCCTTGCTTTTGGTGTTGTTGAACAGGTAGCCGTTCACGTGAGCGATGAAGTCGACGAAACCGTGTCGTCTCGCGACTTCACGCAACGCCACAAGAAAGAGCTGGAATGTCGTTAGGCGCTGCTGCCCGTCCACGACCTGCACGACGGGCGTCTTACTGATCTGCGATCCAATATCCACGGGAGCAATGATCAACGCCCCCATGTAATGCTCGAACCTACTTTCGCCCGACAGCACCTCGGCCGCCTTTGCCTGGACGTCCTCCCAGAATGGGAGAAGGCGGTGCTCGGCCCACTGATATTTCCGTTGGTACAAGGGGACGATGAAGCGTCGGTCTTCCTTCAGTACCGCTTCAACCTTGTGATCGTCGGCGTCCATTCGCTCGTTCCCCCCATTCGAGCGAAACGGAATTGCACGACATTCGGTAGGTGGGAAGCAAAAGCGGGTTCGCTCGTAGGGAGCAGGTTAGCGCTGCGAGGGAGTCTGGCGACCTTAGGCAGCGTCTAGTCTTGCTAGAAAATCCCCGAGCGCGCGCCGTCGATAAGCATTCAACCAACGGCGCCGACGATGCTCGCCCGCGTCGTGGATCATGTGACAGCGTTGGCAAAGCGCCGCCAGATTACGCGGGCCGTTGTCGGTTGGATCGTGGTTGAGGTGCGCGCAGGCGATATAGACCCGCGTAATCCGCACGCTCACAGCGATGTCCGCGCCGACCACGCGGACGCGCCGTCCCCGTCCGTCGCGCCATTGCCGGCGATCGGCATCCCACCAGCGCTCGTCGCCGAGATGAAAGACGCGGGCTCCGTGGGGACGTCGGCAATGCTCGCACCGCCCCTTCGCGCGCCCGAACCGGATCAGCCGCGATAGCTCGGGCCAGTCGATCGGGTAGAGCCAGCGATGTTCGGCCATGATCGGCATGATGATTCTATGAGTCAGGCAAGCCGAGAACGAAAGCAGAAAGTCGCAGCGGCCGTGCGGAGATCCGCACCGCATACTGTTCGCCGCGCGCACTCGCGAGCGCTCGACGCCGGGGGAACGCCAAGGGTGCCACCCTTTCGTCCCCGAACGACAATCGTGGCGCCCGTGTAATCCGCCAAGCGCGGCACCCGGCCCTTTGGTGCCGGCCACGCTAGGGCGGCTCGCCCGCGCCAGCGGCAAGATTCTCGCTCCCCCTCCCCATCCCGTCCTCGCCGGACAGGCAGGGCCGTGAGGCCGAGCGGCCTTGCGGCCCATGCCAGAAGGAGGATCGACCAATGCACACCCCCAAACAGCTCGACACCGTCCGTCGCCTGAACGATGCGGCACGACAGCACCCCGGCACGGCTTCCGTCGTTAATGTGACGATGGGCTTCCATGCCCTCCCCAACGCGGACCGCTTTGCCGCGCTCGCGGCGATCGTCGGGTTCACCAAGTTCGATGGCGACAACGACCCCTATCGCGAGCACGATTTCGGCGCGGTCTATCGGCTCGCCAGCGGCACGTGGACCCAGGACCGGCCGAGCGATGACAAGGCTATTGCTCAGACGGTGTTCTGGAAGGTCGACTGTTACGATCCGAGCCTCACCTACGGCAGCGAAGCGCCTTGGGATGCCGAGCAGACCAAGCGGGTGCTCACCATCATGCTTGCCAGCGAATACTAACCTCTACGGAGTAGCGATCCGCGCTCGTCGGAGTGCGGATCGCCTATTCCGGAACGGTGCTCCCGAACGTGATTTGTTGAGAAATCGCGGGGGAGAGCGTAGGGTTAATGGCGAAAGGATGCCGCGATGACCCAGATCGATCTCGACACGCTGCGCGATCGCATTCGCTCGATGGATTTCGAACGCGGCACCCCAGAACAAATTGCACTCTGGCGCGAGGATGTCTCCGAAGCGCGCGCCAACCTCGTCATCGAGGACATGACGCTGACCGGCGACGAGGACGCGATGTTCGCCATCATGCTCGACGAGGGTGTTCCCCCCTCGCTCATGCCGTCCATCATCCTCGGCCTCTACAAGCCAGGAACCCACCAGATCGCGGCCTGACCTTGGCAGACGATCCCTACACCTATCCCGGTACGGAAACACTTCGGAACCGGCTCGGGATCACCGACGACAAGACCCTAATGGAAGCCGAGCGGAGGCTCACATTGGCGCGGGGCGCGGAAGCCGCGCGCTTGGCCTTTCCGACGACGGCCGACGGCTATCGCGACCTCCATCGGCATCTCTTCCAAGACCTTTACGATTGGGCCGGCCAGGACCGCACCGTCAACATCGCCAAGGACGGCTCAAGCTTCGCGCACGTGCCCTATATCGCCCGCGAGCTGGACAAACGCTTCACCGACATCGGGTCCGGCGACACGCTGCGCGGGCTTTCCCGTGACGAATTCTTCGATAGGCTTGGCAACCACATCAACGAGATGAATGCCATCCACCCCTTTCGCGAGGGGAACGGGCGAACCATGCGTCTCCACGCCGCGCAGCTCGCGCGCGATGCCGGTCATCCGATCCGGATCGCCTCGATCGACAAGACCGCGTGGATGCATGCGTCCCGCCACGGCTTCCTCACCGGCGATCACCGGCCGATGGCGACGGTGCTCGCCGAGGCGGCGATCCGCCGTGACCTCGCGCCCGAGGCGCGCATCGGCCCGGCCGGGATCGCCTTGCTGCCCCAGCGCGCGCCGCCAGAAGGGCAGCGCTACCGGGTGACGCTCGCCAAGGCGCGCGAGGAGTTGGAAAGCTACCTCCCTGCGGCCCGTCAGCAGGCAGCCGACCGACTGCGTGGCCTCATCAAGGAAGGCGCCCCGTCCCCCGCGATTGCCAACGCGCGCACCGAGCTGGCCTATGTCCGCCATGCCAAAGGCCCGATCTACCAGTCGCACCTTCTCACCTATCTCGGTGTGCGTCAGGTCGATGCGATCATCACCGCCGGGCAGACGCCGCTCGAACGCGTGCGGGAGATTGGCGCGGCCCTCGGCGTCCAGATCAACTCGCAGCAATCGGCGCAGCTTCAACGCGCCGTCCGCTCGCTGGAGCGGCCGATCCTGCCTCCCGGCGCCTCGCCGGGCCAGGAGCGGCTTGCCGAGGCGTTCCTGAAGAACACCGCCGAGAAGAACCACGCCGACCCGCGTCTCGCCCCGGCCCAGGCGATCGTCGACGACGCCATGCAGAAGGCGCGCGACCGCGGCGAGAGCGCGCGCATGGTCAACACGGTCGGGGAGTCTACCCGCCAGTTCGTCGCGGACCGGATCAAGACCGGCACCGCGCTCGAGGGGGCGTCCGCGCCACCCCCCAATCGAGGCACGCCGCCCCCGGAACTTGGCAAGGACCGGAGCCGCTAGGGGGACCGGTGAGAGGATGTTCGGAATCGTACGCTAAGCCTGAGCCTTTGCGGCGCATAGATCGAGTGACAGGTTGCGTGACATGGATCGCCTACGATCGAATATGACCAGCGATCGTCACGCAAACCCTCGTTTGCGGAGCGTCCCGTTTCTTCATGTCCACCGGGCAATTTCGGGAAAACTCATTCGGGAACAGGTTTCGGGAAAGGCGGTTGGCCGCGACGTAGGCGATCGGCCCAAACTGCCCGGCTGTCTCGATGAACCTTCGTTTGCGGGACAGCAGGGCATCCGGCGGGGTGACAGCAGGCCACAACAGCTATTGACCCACCAATATACGATCCATATACGAAACGTATATTCTTGAGCATGGAGATCGGCTGATGGGTTTGGTGAAGATTGATGACGAGCTGCACGAGGAAGCCCGTCGCGCAAGCGCCGTCATGTGCCGGTCGATCAACGCCCAGGCCGAGTTTTGGATGAAGATCGGGATGCTCGCCGAGGCCAATCCCACCATGGCCTTCAATGATATAGTGAAGGTGCAGCTCGCCGAAGCGAACGTCTGTTTGGTCCAGCCGCTCGCCGCCTGATCGAGCGCCGCTAATAATCTCCACTACCTACTAGGACTGCTATGCCCTTCCATGATGAAATCACGGCGTTCTTCGGCCGCTACGTCGACGCCTTCGCGCGAGAGGACGCCGACGTATTGAGCGAGCTGTGGGACGAGGTTGGGCTGTTCCCTACCCCCACCGGTAACTTCGCCATGCCGCGATCTGCGTTCCGCGATCATTGCGCCACGCTGTTCGGCTTCTATCGAGCCCAAGGCGTCGTGCGGCCGGAAGGCACCCTGCTGTCCGCCGACGAGCTGTTCCCGAGCGTTGCCCAGACGCGCATGGCCTACCGCATGATAGGGGCTGACGACGCTCCCGTGGCCGAGTGGGAGCATGTCTACATCCTCCGGCGCACCGACGCTTGGCGCGTATCGCTGACCATAGCCGATGGTGAGATGGCGGCTTGGACGGCCAAAGGCGTTCAGCTGTAATCGGATCTGCTGCCGCTCGACCATTTCCCGAACTTGACCCTAACAGAGAAGCTAATCAGCGTTGGGTCGCGCGCCCGTCGAAGCGGCTTTGCGCGGTGAGCACCTCTTCGATATGTGTCTCCGCCCACAAACGCAGCGCATCCACGGTGTCCGTGAGCGTGCGGCCGAGATCGGTGATGCTGTATTCGACCGTGACCGGAACGGTTGCGATGGCGTGGCGATGCACCAGTCCGTCACGTTCCAGGCTCTTGAGGCACTGCGAGAGCATCTTCTGCGACAGGCCTTCGATCCGGCGTCGGAGTTCGTTGAAGCGGAGCGGTTCGTTGCCGAGCAGCCCGAGCACCAGCACCGCCCATTTGTCGGCGATGCGGTCGAGCACCAGCCGGGTCGGACAGGCGGCAGCGTAGGGGTTCCATTCGGGCAATGGTGGTATCCTGTAAGTGACCAAGTAGGCCAAAAGTGCCTTCTTTAAACTTAGCACCTACTAGCTCATCTGGTTTCTTATCGAAACCAGCATGAGGCCTACCAAATGAACGTCGCTCTTATCGGTGCAACCGGCAACGCCGGTTCACGCATCCTCGCCGAACTCGCCAATCGGGGCCACAGCGTGACCGCGATCGTCCGCAACCCCGACCATGTGCCGTCACTTCCGGGTGTGACCGCCACCAAGGGCGATGCCAACGATCAGGCTGGGCTTGCCGACCTGCTCAAGCGGCATGATGCCGTCATCAGTTCCGTTATGTTCATCGCCAGCGATCCCGCCAAGCTGATCGGCGCCGTCCAGGCCTCGGGCGTGAAGCGGTATCTCGTCGTGGGTGGCGCCGGCAGCCTGGAGGTTGCACCCGGCCTCAAGGTCGTGGACACGCCCGACTTCCCGGCCGAGTATAAGGCCGAGGCTACCGCTGGCGGCGTCTTCCTCGACGCTCTGCGTGGCACTGACGACCTCGACTGGACCTTCCTGTCGCCGTCGGCAATGTTCGTGCCCGGCGAGCGTACCAGCAAGTTTCGGCTCGGCACCGACCAGCTTCTCGTAAACGATGACGGCAGCAGTATCTCCTTCGAGGACTATGCCATCGCGCTCGTGGACGAGCTTGAGAAGCCCGTCCATGTCCGCCAGCGGTTCACCGTCGGCTACTGACGCCAAAGCGGTGCGACGGCTCGTGATGCCGTTGCACCGCTTGTTCTTAGCATTCAGCTACGCGCGATGAGGCCCATAGAAGATCACGGCAGCGCCTAGAAGGCACAGTGCGGTCCCTCCGAGGTCCCAACGATCCGGTCGGACGCCTTCCGCAAACCAAAGCCAGAGTACCGCGAACGTGATGTAGATGCCGCCGTAAGCGGCGTAGGCCCGGCCAGCATCCGCGCTATCGACCCGGGTGAGAAGGTAGGCGAAGGCGATTAGCGAGACGCAGCCGGGGATCAGCCAAAGGGGCGACTTCGACATGCGAAGCCACGCCCAAAACGCGAAGCAGCCCGCGATTTCCCCGAGGGCCGCACCCGCATAGATGATGATCGATTGCATGGAAGAGAGCTAGCAGCCCGACGCCGCCGTGTCAGGATGGTCAAGAGAGAGACCGCTCCCAATTGAGGCCAAGGAGGCA
>Ga0265798_10003826_pt1 | contig 21159 bp, 15 predicted proteins | sample P3T30metagenome_FD_192430 | JGI IMG/M metagenome (GOLD analysis project Ga0265798, IMG submission 192430) | Plant litter microbial communities from East Loma Ridge, Irvine, California - P3 T30 | ecosystem: Environmental > Terrestrial > Plant litter > Unclassified | place: USA: California... | reverse complement strand
GCGGTGTTTTGGCTGTGTAGGTCACGAACGCGTCGCGTGCGTGCACAGACGTTTTCGGGAAAATTAAATAAACTTCCGCGGTTGTTGTGGTGTTTTAGTTTTGTGGGTCACAAACGCGTCGCGTGTATGCACGGACGTTTGTCGGGAAACTTGATCAAACTTCCGTCTTGATCAAACTTCTGTCGACTATTAGCCCAGTAGATGTTGGGGGGTCAATGATGCAGATGTTGGGGGTCTGATTTTCCTAACCGGGAGCGCACAACCCTAGCGCTAAGCTCCTCTGGGCGAATGTGAGGCCCGACATCTCGCGTCCTACTGGCTGAGTCAAGTGAGCAATGGTCTGGAGGCGGCGGTTGTGAGAGATTTGGCGTGGCAGAGCGAAAATTGGGGCAGTGCGAGCAAGGAGTCCAGCCTGGGTATGTGCTAAACGTGATACAGGTCATGGCGCGCTAATCGGAGCAGGGTCAAGTCAAACGCCGTGATTTCTTCGTCGGCTTCGAACATCGGATCCTTGAAATCATCACGTGATGGGGAGCAACTCCCATGAAGGAGGCTCGAGAGTTGCCCCACTGTTGCCCTGCGCCTTCGGATCTGCTTCTTGTCCACGACTAGCGTTCGAATTCACTTTGAACGACAAAGATGCAGCGATATGAGACAAGGGCTATCGGGGTTGAGGCGCAGTTCAGGCGTCCATGTCATGCTGCTGCCTAGCACCATCGCACGAGATGAGGCATTTTCCACCGCCACGGCTCTACGCCGCTCCTACATCACACGCTTCTAATCAAGAAAATGTCGCGACGTGGCTCAAGCAGCGACGACGACGCGGTCGTGATTGATCGCGATGACATCAGCAACTACAACCCGGAACACATCCTACCAGAGTCGCCAGCCGAGATCAAGAAGATTCGGGAATGGCTGCAACCTACCGAATATGCGCAAGAAGGCGGAGAGTTTCGCCGTCATCTGGCGACGCACATGGAAGGTACTGCAACGTGGCTGACCTCCAGCGAAACGTTTCGCAAGTGGACCAACGGCAGCGAGCACGGTGCGTTGTGGATCAAGGGCATACCAGGCTCAGGGAAATCTGTGATCGCCGCACATCTTGTGGAGTTGCTCAGGCAGCGCAATCCTGGCGCTCCAGTACTGTATTTCTTCTTTCGTCAGATCATCGACGCGAACCATGAACCCGCTGCATTGCTGCGCGACTGGCTGGACCAGGTGCTAGAAGTCTCTCCCCCACTGCAGAAAGAGCTAAAGGAACTCATCGAATCCGGGCGTTCCTTGACCAGCTTATCTATGGACGACTTGTGGAAATACCTGCGCCTTGCGCTGTCGAGACTCCCTGCGAAGGCCGTCTGTGTCGCCGATGCGCTTGACGAGATGGATGGAGGGAATGACGATTTCCTTCGGGCACTCGCATTGTTCGGACAGTGGAAGCCACACAAGGTTAAGCTGTTGATCACCAGCCGCCCAGTTCCCAGCGTCGAGGTCCCATTGCGGCACGCAAACATGCTACGCATACGTCTGGACGAAGACATGGTCGACGTTGACATTGCAAGCTACGTTGAACGTGCACTACTCTCCACTGCCTTCTCTTCTGCCGAGAAGAACGAGATCCGCCACGCTGTGCCCGGACGCGCGAACGGCATTTTCCTCTATGCTAGACTTGCGATGAATTCGTTCCTTGAGCCCGGCGCACAATTCAACGAAGTGTTGAAGGCACTGCCAACTGACCTCAACGACACCTACACAAACTTGTTGCGTGAGCACGGCGCAAGATCTGGGATCCCAAGCGATATTCAGCGTCTCATACTCCAGTGGGTGACACACGCTTCCCGGCCATTGCGCCTCCTTGAACTGGCAGAGATGATTAGCGTTACGTATAATTCGAGAGACTCGAGCCACAGCAAGCCAGATCTTGCGTCTGCGAAAGTACTCATTCGCGCTGCCGCTGGTCCTCTGTTGGCAATTCTTCCTGATGAAACAGTCTGCGTCATCCATCACTCCTTTACTGAATACCTGAAGGGTACTACGAGGTCCCACGGTGATGGCGGTTATCCCGTCCTCGAGCTTGGCGCCACCCATACACAGCTGGCTCTTGCGTGTCTCGAGTATCTGCAAGCCGGATGTCTCGACAGCATCGCCGTCACTGACTCCTCTGGAAATGCCGAGAGCGACACAGACTCCGAGGACGCCTACGAGCGGCTTGAGAACCGTCGCTTTTATCGCCAAGAGGGACAGCTGGGTAAGCAGGACCAACGCCTGAGACTTCAATTCCCCTTCTTCGCCTACGCGGTTCCGAACTGGTATGTTCATGTGGGCAAATCCTATGCCGCAGGATACGACCAAACCGAACTCGTCGGCTCGATCATGCGCTTTTTGAATGACGAGAAGCGTAGGAACGCCTGGGTCGGCGGTGTCGACATTGAGCTCAGGCGCATGACTTCTTTACACATCGCTGCCAGATTTGGATTGACGGCACTTGCACGAAAACTTGTACCAACGGCAGTGGACTTGAACAAACGAGACTACTATGGCAAGACTGCAGTGTGGTGGGCTGCAAATCGCGGTCACGCTGACATCGTCCGCTTGCTAGTGGAAGGTGGCGCGGACCCCAACGAGCCTGATAAGATTCAAGGCCTGACGCCTCTGCACGAAGCAGCGAACGAGAACCATGGAGAAGCTGTCCAGGCTCTGCTGGAAGCTGCCGTTGATCCGCTCACCCCGAAGACCCGCGAGACTCCAGGCAGGTGGTGCGGTAATGCGCCTACCTCGAGAGGTCACACGCCTCTTATGGTCAATTACCTCCCTGCCGTGAATATGGACCCTTAGCTGACATACCTAGTACACTTGCCATAACGGGCACCTCGAGGCCCTGAAGGTTTTTTTACCCTTTCTTAAGGACATTGACATTGTGCACCGCGCCCTCTCCTGGTCTGCATCACGAGGACGCGTGGAACTTGTGAACGCGATTCTGCAGCATCCAGGAGTTGATGTCAATGCCAAATATCGCGAAGACACCCCGTTATATCGAGCATGCAAGGGCGCTCACCGCGAAACCATCCTTACCCTTCTGGATAACGGAGCGGATCCTAACATCTTCTGCGGCGCGCTTGGCGATGAGTTCGGTGGGATCGGCTCCGGACGATATTGGTACCCAGGCCAGAAGAAGGACGCGACGCGTGGATACACTGCGCTGCAGGCGCTGTGTTCATCCGGAAGGCGCGGTTATGGCACAGCTGATAAGGAGCCGGAAATGTTGCAGGAACTATTCCCTCTCTTCCTAAGCAAAGGAGCTCGACTCGATGTGCGGACCGACAGTGGGAGTACGCTTCTGCACGCTGCAGTCAACAGTCCTGTCCTTGTTCGCATGCTCCTGCGGGCCGGAGCCGACGCTAACGCCCTGGACGACAGTGGGTGCGCGCCTCTACATTCCGCAACATCGCTGGACTCGATGAGCGTCCTCATCGAAGAGGGTCATGCCGATATCGATGCTGTCGATCCTAAAGACGGACGCACGCCTCTGCTGGGCTTGCTTGCAACATACTCGAAGGCACCTATAATGAAGCTACTGGAGTACAACCCAAATGTGAAGGCTAAAGACAAAAATGGCGATGGCCCGCTGCACATCACCCTCACGCAGTGGAACACGGATCCAGAGATCATTTCGGCCTTGCTCACTGCAGGCGCGGATCCCAATGAATGCAACCGCGCCGGTGAAACGCCCCTCCTCAAGATGAGAATGGACAACAAAGAGTCGGGTGCCATTGTGGACCTCCTCCTCAAGGCTGGTTCGGATATCAATCTGCGGGATCATGCAGGGCTGAGTCTGTTGATGCGAACGGTAGCAACTAGGGTGCCGAACAGCAGCCTCCACGGAGCCACGTCCAATGATCACAAGGACATCACAGACCTCGTCGAGAAGGGTGCAAAACTTGATATCCGTGACTACAAAGGTAGAACCCTGCTGCATCACGCCATTGCCACGCAGGAGGGCCACAACGTTCATACCAGATGGAGCGCAGCACGCCCGAACAGGTTTGACTTCCTCATCAGTTTGGGTCTTGATTTGCAAGCTGTGGACTACCATGGTAACTCTTTGCTGCATGAGCTGGCTCTGCGATCGCACATAATGGATTCCTACTCCGGACCCCACCTGCTACCACTGTGGAACCAGCTCATCTCTATGGGTGTAAGTGTCAATCAGCAAAACAACCAAGGAAGGGCAGTGCTTCTTCAACTAGCCGCGAAAGACGCTGGCGGTCATGGCGGGCTCAAATGCGACCATTCCACCGTACTGGATTCGACCATCTCGCAGGTACAAGACATCAATCAAAGAGACCATCAAGGCCTCACAGCTCTGCATCTTGCGAGCACAGTATGTGTATACACTACGAAGAAGCTTCTCGACGCTGGCGCAGATCCAAGTCTGGCTAGCAATGACAGTCTGACGCCACTTCACCTTGCCGCTCGTGCAAGGCAATGCAACTCTGCTGGGCTTCTACTGGATTTCCTGTCGAGAGATGACACGACTGTCATCAATGCGAAAGATAAGAGAGGTCGCACAGCGCTGTACTATGCTTGTCAATCAGGCAGGCCGGAAACCGTGAAGTTGTTGATCGACGCCGGGGCGAACACTTCTGACAAGACTCTGTTCGACGCTTGCGCGGCCTTTGAGGATGAACAGAAACTCTGGGATATGCCTCGCCATGCAGCAGATTCTGAAGCCAACCAAAGTGCCACGGGTCTAACAGTTGATGACCCTTCGCGACCGACCTGCCACAACAACAGTGACTGGCGATCGTATGGCTTCACCGACGCTAAGCACTCTTTGCGGTTGGAAGAAATTATTGAGATGCTGGTCGCGCACGGGTGTAATACGGCAAGCTTGACAGGCGACCACGGTGATGATTCTTCTGACGATGATGATTCTTGGTTCAACCCTACGCTTCTACAATCCGCAGCGCGCACCAATCGTTCATACACATTCGGATGCTTCAGTCGAGCACTGCAGAGGAGAGGTGGGGCAACCCGACACACCAATGCACGAATAGTCTTTCAGCAAAACGTCAGCGAAAGCTTGCGGGCGGCAGAAATTATCGCCGCGACTGCCGCCAAGGTTTTGCATTCGGTTGAACAGCCTGACCGCAGCCTGTTCGTCGACTTCCTCAAACAACGGCAGTTCCATTTGATGAGACCCTGGTACGACGCTGGTGTGAACTTCTTGAGTATGGAAAAGAATACGAACAAAACATTGCTAGGCTTGTTCGTCGAATATGGCTATGCAAACTTACTTCGAGAGTTTGGGGAGCTTGAGACTAAGCGGCAATTGGAGCACGGAAAGTGGCATGCTTTCGACGACAAGAACAAATCTGGTCTCTTTTTCGATGTGGATCTCAATGCCCACATGGAGTACAGCGACCCCATTCCACGCCTCCTGCTGTTTACTGCACTCGAGAGGGCCACTCCCAATATGGACGTTCTTCGCCTCTTAGTCGACGAGTTTCACGTCGATATTAATCAGCCTCGATACGACAAGTTGCATGGGGACGGGAAGTACACCATGACGACCATTGAGCATGCCTTACACTATCTTGCTAAGGGCGCACATTGGTGGCATGTTCATCTGGCGATGCCTTATCTAATCTCGAAGGGGGCCGAGATCAACGCGAAGGACAGCAAGGGCTGCACCCCTCTGCACGTCGCCCTCGGTGGACCGGATCGATACGTCGGACTATTCCACATTGATGCAGCAAGGATATTGGTAGCAAGTGGCGCTGACGTGAATGCTTGCGACAATGACGGACGAAGTTGCCTGGCAAGTACAGCCGGCAATGTGGACATGATTCGTCTCCTCATCGATCGTGGCGTTGTAATTGATGCCCCTGCGATCTTCATGGCTATCGACTCGAGTCGAGTGGATGTGCTTAAGCTGCTGATTACATCTGGAGGAGATTCGAACAAGCGGCGCGACCCACCGCTGCCCACGCCGAAGAACAAGACGCGGAAGAAGAAGGGGAGATGGCCGATATTCGGCGACGATATGCCGAAACATGAAATCTATCCCTTGTACGCTGCCGCAACCCAACACGGCGCGCGAAGTCACCCGGCCCGACCTGCGGAGGAGCAGCGCCAGTATGCGGCTGGAGCGATACAGCTTGTGGAAGCGTTGCTGGAAGCCGGCGCCTCTCCGTATACTGCCTTCATGCAGAAGTCAACGGCAATGGGCGACCCCATCGACAAGCGTGCACACGCGGAGCACGATCTTATCGCCGCGGAGAAGAAAAGCGACCCAAAGCAAGAGAATGAGGAAGTGACTCTGGTCCACGAACTCTTGATGAAGGCAGAGCTGGTCCACCCGATCCTCAATCTCCCAGACCTGGATGGGAACTTTCGCAATGCGCAGGGCTTGACATTGCTACACGCCGCAGCGCACAAACAGTGTCTCTGCGCTCCCATCGACTCTCTGTTTGAGTCAGGTACAGATTTTGAATCATCGCTCCCATCGTACTTGGACCGCTTGATAGCCAGAGGAGCAGACGTCAAGGCCCTTGACAACAAACGACGCAATGTGCTGCATCACATCTTCCTGCCACGCGGCCGTTCGCTTGGCGACGAGCGCGACATTCAAACATTTGTCCGGCTAACCAAAGACTATCCCGAGCTTCTCAACCAGGCAGACGTCAACGGCACCACTCCACTGCACATGGGGCTCAAATACGCCATCTACCAGCACGACACAGCCCCCGCAGAGACGCTTATAACCGCCGGTGCAAACGTCCATGCCATCGAGACGAACGGAAACACATGCCTCCACATCCTCGCGTTCCGCATCTATACCAGCGCTAGCGTACGCGCGTTGTTCTCCAAGCTCGTAGAGATGGGACTGGACATCAATGCCCAGAACATCTATGGTGAAACACCAGTCTTCAACCTGAACAGAAACATTACGGCTACACGACAAGCGCTCAGTGCATCTCCACTACCGCTCACTGCTCTAGAAGCTGTATCTTTCTTCGAGAACATGGGTGCAGATCTCTTCGCTACTAACTCCGCGGGCCAAGGACTTCTCCACATCGCCGCCAAAGAAACTGTTGAGCTGGCGAAGAATCCTCATCAAGCGTATCCTTGTCGCGCGGACAAAGGCATGGAGGGAGAAAAGTCGATCGCAAGGTTCGAAGCGCTGCTGCAGAAGGGCTTGGATCCGATGATGGAGGATGGAATGAAGAGGACGTGCTTGGATGTTGCGGCGGCGTGTGGGAAGGAAAGTTTGTTAAAGCTGTTTGAGGGGGAGGGGGATGGGAGGGTGCCGCAGGTGGTGGGGTTGAAAGGGAAGGACAGAACGGAGAAAATGGGCGATAGTGGAGAGAATGGAAGCGGGGATGGAAGCGGGGACGATTTGGAGGATGATTTGGATTTATGAGAGTGGGGGGGTTATGCGACTTCCCTAAGCACTAATTTCTTACTATACTGTTGCCCTGCGCCTCCGGATCTGCTGCCGTGCCCTACAACTACTTGAATTAACCATATTCTAGTACTAACTTTAAACAAACAAGATAAGTTCCTATCTAATTATTAAATTGTACTTGACGTATTCCATTAGCGCGTGGGTCACATCACCGCGTGGGTTAGTGTTCCTTAGCGTAACTAATCACCTGTTTTTGCTAAATCAATAATCTAAGGCTTAACTATAAGGTATATAAGTATAGGTAAGAACCTCCTAGGTTGCAATAGTTATATAGATTAAGTATTTATATGCAGATAGTGCAACACGCATAATCCTCGCCCCGAAAGGTAGCTACTACTGCACCTACAAGTGAAAATAAGAAGAAGAAGAGAAGCTATATCGTGAGCCGCGCAAGAGATGTATTTTCGAGCGCAAAGGACTTAATACCGTGTTATTGCATCGGCCTGTTCGCTATATACAAGTAGCTCCGCGGCTAGCCTACAAATCATTTCCCTCGACACATACGTCCATCGGTCTGCACCTTCCAAGCCTCGCTTCCCACACCTACCGTCACGTAGAACAAATCCGTCGGGTCCCATTTCTTCTTGATGCTGAGCAGTCTGGCGTAGTTGTCACCCCAGAACGTCGACTGAAAATTGGGCTGGCGGAAGTCGGCTTCGTTCACGTACGAGCCACTACCAGGTGTCGCAGCCTCGACCAGCGGCATGATCTCCTCCGTCATCTTCTTCTGCGTCGCGAATGCCTCTGACCACGGCGCGGTGAAGCTCCATGGAAGGGTCAGCGTCGCATGAACGATGGCGTTGCGCCAGGCTGGGTGGACCGATGTTGATTGCTGGGAGCCGAAGGAATTGACGTTCGTGCCGACGCCGATCCAGGTCACTCCCTTCTCGACGATAGCTTTCCACGTGGCAGGGATAGTCTTGACGACGCTGCGCGGGATCAAACGAGTGCCGTACTGCGCGATGCCGACTTGGATGTTGCCGAGAGGAAGCGGGCCAAAGTATTTGTCGAAGTGCTCGTAGTATGTCTTGTACTCGCTGTAGGTGGCGGTGTGGTTGATGCCTTTGGCTTCGAGCTTGGCGACGAATGGCGCGAGCATCGTCTTGACTTGCGCCTCGGTCTTGTTATATGCACTGAGAGGAGAGATCATGAAGAACGAGGTGGTGAAGTAGTGAACTACCATGGCTCCTGCATCGACCATTGCTGGAAGCTCTTCGTGGAACGCTTGAATGCCGTCGTAGAACTTGTCCTGTGGGTTGTCGGTCGTGAAGAATGAAAGCGTTGCACCACCAAAGGTCGCCGGAGCGGCGTGAGCTTTGGCCGTCATGGAGACTACCACGCCAAAGGTGCTGCCGCCTCCACCGTTCAGGGCCCAGTACAGATCGGCGTTCTCCTTGCTACTTGCCTTGACGAGCTTTCCACCAGCAGTGACGACCTCCCATTCAAGCACATTGTCGGCAGCGAGACCAAAGCTGGTGCTCAACGCAGAGTGCCCGCCACCCTGCGTATATCCACCCGCGATACCAACTGTAGGGCATTCACCGCCGACCACGACCAAGCCTTTGTCCCGTGCAGCAGCCATGGCCTCGAAGCCCTGAACACCAGCACCAAACTTGAAGGCCGAGCCACTGTACTTGGCGCTTTTGTACGACGAGATGTGGGTGATCTCCTTGAGGTGGTGCGTCCAAACTGCCAAAGCACCAGCGCCAGTAGAACGACCAAGGTAGTCGTGGCCAGTGTTGCGAATGACAAGACGAATGTTCTTCGACGCAGCAAACGCGATGGTCTTCTGGACATCTGCAGGCCCGGAGGCGTCCACGGCATATCGCACGTAGTTACCAAGCTCACAGAGACGCTCTCGGGGCTGGAAAGGATCACAGCTCTGGTTGGCGAAGAAAGGTGCCATCACCGACGAGGAAGAGTCGTAGCTGCAGAAGTTAGCATCGCCATCTGCTTGTGTGCGATTGGACCTACTGAATCTTCTCCGTCTGCCATTGCGTCTTGAGACTTTCGCAGGTTGCAGCATCGAAGCTCGAGCCGTGGCATGGTGTTCCGAGTGGTACAGTCGCTACCAGACGTCCGTTCACTGTCCTATTGAAGGAATCCCACTCTGCCTTCTTCGGCCACGTCTTATCTCCTGGGAAGGTTCTACATGCTGGACGTGCAGGGGGAGCAGCGGCTGTAATCACGCCGAAGAGCGTGGCTGCAAGGACGGATAAATGCATCTTTGTGAGCTTCAAACAAGGTAAATGCCGTAGCACCGAATGTCATGGCGGGCACGAGATTTGGTGCATTATATGAAGAGCCTCACGGGCGCGCACATGTTGCCGCGGAATCTGCGTGTATGCACGACTAGAACGAATGTGGGAATACCTCCTTGCGCGCAGAGAGAGCGGGTGTCGGCGCAGAGAGTTGGAGGTGGTGGGTTGGTCCAGGCGCCATCGCGGGTGCTCGCGCGGCTACTCTCCCCGTCTCCCCGCATCTGTTCCTCTTACAAGTTGTCATCGCGACAACAACGTTTCACCACTCAACCACAGCACGTGCGCACTCAATCGTCGCGACAACGCGGCACCTTGGCCGCGCCTTGCAAATAATCTGGGTGCTCGATAACATCTCTGTTACGAATGCTCACATGGATGCACAGGTGCCCACGCCGAAGTCTTCATTGTACCTTCCTTCAGACGCGCGAAGCGATCACAATCTACATGGATGCGGCACATGGTGGTCTGGCCGCCGTAACGCGTAAGATTGCCGCGAGTCCAGATCTTGGATCTCCCAGGTATACCGGTTCACAGCCTCGTTCAGAAACGGCTTGCCGCCTCGTTTGCCCACGCGTACATGCTGGCTTTTGGAGAATCCGGTGGCGGATGAAGCCGAGCGCCAGTACGATGGTCCAGCCGTGCGCGGTCCTTGTAGATCCAGATTCAGTTGCTATTGCTTCGGAGATGCGTTCCTTGATATGGACAACTGGTCCCGAGAGCCCAACAGTATGGTACCGACCGTCAAACGACGGTCGCGCCTCCGCATTTTGGGAAGGACACAAGGTAAACTATCTTCAACGTGCGGCTGGTCTTGTTGGTATCGCGAGGATACTTGCCTGGTGATGGGCTTGTGCGTGGAGGTAAGCTTTGTTGAAATTTGATTTTGAAGACGCGCAATGTGATTGCACCCTGACATCAACTCACCCGGCGTGGGATGGTTCAAACCTGATCCTGCCTCAAGCCATCGACGGGGTTGTCTGACGGAACGGCAAGAGCTGCAAGGAACAGACGCCTCGGTTGCATCCGCGACGATCAAGCGACAAATCAGAAGCAACCATTGACACGGCTTGAAGCTGCATGGTGAGTTGGAAGTCCAAGTATCGTACCGATATGTAAGCGGTCTATTTTTTGGAGGGCTTGGAATCACACGCTATCACGTAGATCATCTCGTTGCAGAGACTTCGTGCGGCGCAGTGCTTGCGGCGTGGCGGTCGCAGCGGTGATCATGTTATGATTATAGTGGGAACATGTCTCATGCACTGAAGTAGCAGAATCACCGGAATTCAACATCCGCTTCTCGTCATCCGTTGGCACAATGGGTTGGACATACAATACAGCGGACGACGTCCAGAATGAGGGACCAAAAATCACAGCGGTAGCAGTTGTCTTGACTGGGGCATCACTGAGTATCTCGCTACTTCGCTTCTACGTACGGGTCTGCATGATCAAATCTTTTGGGGCAGGTATGTCGTTCAATAGATTATTCTACCGATTCGTTGCTGACAACATATTGACAGATGACTGGGCATTGCTGTTTACTTGGGTAGGCCGACGAGTCTGCATCTGATATAATTGCACCACTGACTGCTGAGACAGATCGCAGCTTGCGGATTTGCAGTAGTTACGATCATCCGTATGTTGATTCCCTTCGTTGCGTGGCCCAACTGATGAGCTTGACAAGAAACGAAATGGGGCCTCGGGTTGAAGCTCGTGGACGATATGCCACCAGAGAACATCTTAAATTTTGGACTCGTAAGGCTTACTTCCAATCTCGTAGGACTCTGCCACTGACCAGAACAGTTACAATACATGGGAGCACCGTTGTGAGTTGCAACTCTTCTTCCACGCGCACGACGGAGAACCTGATTGCCGCACAGCTACATCAGCAGCATACTAGGATTCAAGCTTAGTCTGCTCCTTACGTATCTCCGATTCATGACCAAAGGATCAGCGCGCACCGCTACGACAATTGTTCTCGTTACGTGCGTAGCATTTCACCTCTCGTTTCTTCTTGTCCAATTGAATCTTTGCCAGCCGGTATGTCCACCTACTGCCAGGGCGGCAAGATCCTCTCTTTGACCGAAACAGATCTCAAAGCAATGGGACCCCAGTGTCATCGGAGGAAAGTGTCTACCCGCGGTGCACTTCTACACCAGCATGGCATCGCTCACTATATGCTATGACATTGCAGTGTAAGCCCTGGTTGTCCGCACTCCCTACAACTTCACTTTCATTGACTTCAATAGCATGCTCCTTCCCTTCCCCGTCCTCGTCAACAGCCAGATCCAAAGGCGCAAAAAGCTCGCTCTACTCGGCCTCCTCGCGCTCGGCATCTTCATCACTATTATTCAAGTCATCCGCATCCAGACCGTCAAGAATCTCGCAAACTACCTCGACTCAGCGAGCCTGATCATGTGGTCTACGGTTGAGAACAATACGGGCATCATCGTCGCTTGTATTCCGACGCTGGCGCCGCTATTCAAGTACTACGCCGAGAAGTCGACGGCGAGCAAGTCACAGTCGCAGTCGCGGTCGCGGTACGCTCTCAAGTCGAGGCAAGGCTCAGTACCGCTCGGAAGCGTTATTGAAAGAGAGACACGCATTATGGGGCCGGACAGTGGGAGCGAGGAATTCATCTTCGGTGACGTGGGGGTAATAACGAAGAGGACAGAAATTGTCGTCTTATCTGATATGTCGAAGGGGTCCGATTCCTGAAACTAGAATTCTTCTTTCGCAAAAGCTTGGGCTGAAATGCAGGTAGCGGAGTTGTGCAGATGTCTCTATCTACCACTACCATGCAACTCTAATCGTTACGAGAAACAATGCACGCGAGCAGCAGAGTTATCGGCGGGCTATATCTAAGGGCTTAGGGCGCCGTGAATTTTCCAACGAGGTGGCAAAGTGTGCGAAACATATACGCGCAGTTTGCGATGGGTTAGATAATTTACACGACAGTCACAAAGACAGGCGTGATCATTACGCCCAAAAATGACAGAAGATCGACCAAACGAGTTCGGATTGTTGCTGTTTTAAAGTTTGGAACGTGTTCCACTCCATCTTCTCCCACTGTTCGTGCACTTCACATCTGACCGCTCGTGAGCCGACCTATCGCGCTTTCTCTTGGTGCCTTTGCCATTGCTCTTGTCATTCTGCGAAGCAGGAGCGGTACGTCCCGTGAGGAGTTGCCGCACGCGAGAAATGCGCGTCACGGCTGACACGTTCATATATGCTCCTAAGGAACACATCGAACTTACCGCGTCGATCTCGCCATTGCGAGTCCTCAATTGACAACCTGATGCCCGGCTGTTTTGTATCTCAGCCTGGGTACGTTCTTCGATCCTGGGCGCCGATCTTGACAAAAGAACGTTAGCAGTCACCGGGACGACTGGGACTTGCGGCGGTGCGTTGACCGATGGGCTTCTTCCTTCGCATGATACGACTTGGTCATTCATACTCGCACTAACGCAGTTGTGGTCCTTCGCCGCCGGAGATGGGTTGCTGTTGCGTGGCTCAGATTGCACATGTTCTTGGCCTTCAGCGGCATTCAGCTCAACATCTGGACTACGTGGCTGCTCACTCTCTCCTTACTTTGCGTGCGTTTCGTCATTGAAATTTGACCCGGCGCGTCCAGGTGAAGAGTCATTCAGGACCACCACGGAGTCTTCCAGTGGTACTGTCGGCTCAACGTCTAGCCTCCAGTCATACAACCTCTGGCATGACGGGTACAAGTCTCGCTTGATGACTTCAGTGCGTGTGCCTACTGGTCGACGTGGTACTCGGGTGACACCAAAAAAAAAATCATCGCGATCGATCTCTTCTGAGTCGTCACTACAGACGTCAACAGATTTGACGTAATTGAGGAGCACCTCAGGGACGCCCGCTTCTCGTGCCTGCTCTTGAGCCTCCAAGTACTCCGTCCTCGCTTTCTGCAGCTCTCTCTTGCTCTCTTTGGTCTTGCAGGGAAAGCGATGAGAAAATTCCTGTTGTATCTTGAACTTATCTCGACTGTCCCAGCCCCTACAGATGCGAACATAGTTGGCACATTGTTCGTCATATTTATAGCACAAGTTCTCGTGGTCGTCACGGGCTCGAATGAGATCCTGGGCACGTTTTGCCAGAGTCACGAGCTTCTTTCCGCTAGCACCAAGAGTGGCGACTGTGAGCGATGTCGCGGGCGTGGAGATCGAGAATATGCGCCGCGAGGTTGCTAGATGTACATGCTAGTGTCACGAGACCTCAAATGGGAACGAGACTGCCACGTGGAGCAGGATCGATGTCGAGGTTTCTGGATGTACATGTTGCAAGATTCCGACCGTCGAGACTTGGAAAGCGGAGGCGGCGGCCTCATCTTCTTGTCATGCTCAGCGGTGAAGCGAGGGGAATGACGAGGACGAAGACGCTCTTTCTCAGACATCTCGGTTTGCACGCGCCCAGCTTTTGAGGGAGGCCGCGATGTCTGAGCAGATCGCCGACGTTGCTGCAAATCTTGGTCTGCTCGTCTTTTGCCCTTGTCCGGTTTCGTAACCGGAGGGGGGTCTTGGGGTGCATGCTTGCCCGACCCATTGTCATCACCTCGTCCGTCGAGCGTCGCAGCTGCTGAAGCTTTGGAGACCGCATGCTTGCCAGCCACGTCCTGTACTCCAGGCTGGTGTTTCGCTTCAGGCTTCATCTCTTTGGTAAGATAAATATAATTCGTGCCGCCATGAATATAAATCGTGTTGTGGCTTTGATTTGCAGTGAGATGCCAGACGTGCGAGCCGCCGTGGATGTTGAAGCTGCTCTTTGTACTGAGTGGGTGTCGTTTTGGTGGCGGTGGGTCGTCGTACTCAGATTGTTCGTCGAAATCATACTGCTGACTCGCTGGATATTGATGTGTACCGCGCGGATGAGCAGAATCACCACGACGCGGCGCCTCCGCCGGTGGCGTCTCTAGGTCTGATGTAGCAGCGCGCTTCTTGCCCTTTTCTTGCGGCGTTGGGACACCTTCACCTCGCGCCTCTACTGCCTGTGCGGCGTTCGTCTTCTCCTTGAGTTCTTTCGTGTAGTCGCGCTGTTTCTGCACAAGCATCGCATCCTCGCGATGCTCAGGCGTCAAATCCAGGCGGAGCGCATCACGCACTGCGGTTGTGATCATGAAAGCGCGCCGACATTCCCTCCCACCCCAATACATCTTGCGCTTGCGCCCCTCGCGCTCAACATCTTCAATGATTGTTAGCACCTTTTCGACTGCCAGCTTCATGTTGCCGCGCCGCATATAATTCTTGTGTTCGTGCCGGAGATGTACTTGCAATAGTGTGAGTGGGAAGGGGTTGAAATCCGAGCCGTGAGCCCGGGCTGGAATACCATTATACTGCGCTTTGTCTGCTTCTGAGAGAATCATCCAATCTGGGAGCAGTTCTTGCTACTTTGTGAGTTCCATGTCGAGAACATGGCGCGCTTCGCCGCTTAGACGGAGCTTCTGGAGGCGATCTAATGGTGAAATGGAGTCGTCGAGACTTTCTTCGAGCGCTTCGATGAGCTTCGTGCCGTGGTTGCGCGAGTGGACGTCGATGTTCAAATCCGCATCGTCGTTGGTGTGGTCCACGATGAAGTGGTCAAGACCAACTTCGATGACGTCTTCGTGATCGAAGGTCGGCGTGGAGTGATGGTATTTCGACATTGTGATGAGAGGTGTTTGAGTGGGGCGAAAAGTTATGGGTGAGAAGTTGAGGTGCGTGGATGGGGTGGTTGGGGATGCAAGAATGGAGAGGAGAGGGACTGAGAAGACAATGGAACGGGATGGAAAGCAAACGAGGGTGAATGGCCCCAAACGTATCAATCATCGAGTGAGCACAATGACACAAGGAGATTGAAGTGACGGAGAAAACATTGGTATAGCAGAGAAAGGTGGGGACGAGATAGAAGTACACCAACAACGACTTTACCTACGTCAAGTGAATCCACGTCGTTCCCCTCGGACTCTCCGGCTCTTCGATTTGGTGATCATGCGCCTCAGGCCGGTTCCAATTCATGAGTCTACTCTTCTCAGCATACCCCAGCGGGATAGCTGCTTTGGGTACGCCAATAGGTTGAATCTGGCCTACCTGCTGCGTTTCCGCTGTTCGGAATGACTCGTCTGAGATAGTGTCTTCCATTTTCTACTTTTTAACGGGGGACTGAACACGTTCGTCTTCCGAGGCCTTGCGTTTCTGGACCATATGACCTGTAAAGAGGTTGGGCGTGGACATGGCAAAGAGAGTCGTCATTGGTGACTGGTGTGCCTGTTGGAAGAGCTGCGAGTAGCCGTTCATCGAACATGTCTGTGTGCAATGATGCTGCATATGTGGAGGATGTGAGCGATGGTTGTTCCTGCCTGTGTATGAACGCGCACAATGGCATTGTCGAACAAAAGCACTGCTCCCTCTTGCTTTCACATGAGTGTCAGAACAAAAGATTGGTATCCGTTGTGAAGGCCTCTCAACTACACAACTCATCGCCGATGTGTCGAAGCAGCTGCATGAGTCGCCGTAGCAAGGTACGACGCGTAATCGAGCGACGACTTGCAAAGACGAATGGTGAGGGTTAGTGACATCGAGACAGATGCAGACCCTCAATAATGCTACTCGGGTTCATCAATCTGCCTTGCGTACCGTATTATGTTGCTTGATGGCGTACATGCCAGTTCGCAGGCAATGCGGGGAGGCTGTGTGGTGGTGAAACGCAGGCGCTGGTGGGATAAGCCTCAAGCTTTTCACCCACGACAAGCCCTCTCGGCGCACGTGTGGCGAGTGAGACTGTACGATGTGCGCAAATTGCCGTCGCCGGGTAGATGGGCGAGGATAAAATTCACGGCGGAGTGTGGCGTGGACGGTGCAAAAGTGAAGTCAAGTCTGCTAAGGAGCTAAGAATAACGGGCGGGAACGATGGTGATGCGCGTGGCGTGCAGGGGTGTCCCATCTAAGCCTTGCAGTTGCGCCTCGCAGTACGTACGTCTACAGCGGCCGAAATATATGCATATGCCAGAGCCTTGCCATTACAGACTTCACTACTCTCTTAGCTGTAGTCCGTAAACAGCTTCATTGTATAGAGATCAACAGCGACATGCCGCAATGTTAGACGAGAACCTCCCCAGTACGTCATGCCCCAACACCACAGCTACTGCACGTACTAACGCACGCCTCCAGCCTTCTTCCTCAAGCCGGCGACGGACAAGCTCAAGCACCACGAGTCCTACTACTTCACCCAGAACGGCTCCGAGCCCGACGCCCAGTACGCCCTACACCACGTCGACCCGGCCGCCCGCGATGCGCGCAACACGTACGCCGTCGCCCTCTTCGACTCGCATCGCCCGGACATCCTCTTCGGCGAGGTGCTGGCGAAGCCGGGCTGGACACACCCGTCGCTCTCCCAGGACGAGATACGCCGGAATGGCGGCATTCCTCCCGCGCCGCAGCCAATCTACCCGACCGAGTTCGCGATCCAACTCTACAACCCGGACACGCAGGTCATCGTGAAGCAGCAGAGCGCCAAGTGGAGCAGCACCACCAGCTGGGAGTTCAGCTTGCCCCAGGTCACGTTTCGCATGCCAAGTGCCTCCGACCTGGACCGCACGCAGTCAGACCCCAGCAGCAATGCGAACACGCCGCGGGTCAACTTTGCGTGGCGGAAAGAGGGGCGGCTTGGCAAGGACATGACGTGCTACATGACGGGCAAGTCGACCGACGTGACGGGCAAGAAGGCGAAGAAGAGCAAGGAGCCGGACATTGCCGTGGCCATGTTCTCGGGCCTCAAGGAGATGACCATCATGGAGCCGAACCTGTACCGCGTCGAGCTGGAGGATTATAAGGGATTGGAGGTGGCATTGCTGTTGGGTGCGGCTGTCATACGCGATCTCTTCTTCAGCGATCTGCGGGAACAATTCCACATCAATGATGCGACGTCACGCAAGAACAGCGCGGGGCTGAGGGCACGCACTAGTTCGTCGCCCATGGAGGGGCCGTATGTCACAGCGCCGGTCATGACACCGCAGCCTCCGCCACCGCCAGCCTACAGTGGCCCATCCCAGCATCCGCCCGAGAAGGTGCCATTACAGCCAGCAGGCGGTGCGGGTATCAACGCCCAGGTACAGCCGCCCGCGTACAGCAACAACAATCTCGCCCACAAGCGATCCTCTCTTCCACCTCTACACACCAACGGTCGTCCTGCACAATCGCAGCCACAACGCACATACCAACGACCACTCGCTCCACAGCCTCAGCAACAGCGCCCGCAACAGCTCCAACGACCCCAGCAGCAACAGTCACAACCGCAGCCAGGCCCACGCCTCGACCCACGCTCACAGTGGGAGATCGAAGCCGAGACGGCGCGTCTGAAGAACCAAGTCGAAGCCGAAGCTCGCGAGCAACGGCGACAAGCTGAAGCCGCGAAGAAGGCTCGAAGACGACGCGAGGCTGAAGAAGAGCGACAGACGCTGCAGTTCCTCGACCAGGAGAAGAAGCAGAAAGACCGGGAAGAAAAAGAGCGCCGACGAAAACAGGCTGAGATTGATAAGGAAACTGAGAGACTGAAGAAGCAGTTTGGCGACCAGTCGAATCTGCTTCGGCCAACTATGCCACAGCAGGGCAGACATACATCACCGCTCGTACAAGGGCAGTGGCAGCAGCCACAGCAGCCACAGCAGCAAAGACCTGCGCCGGTCCCTGCACAATCTCATGGCCCATATTTAGCAGCGCCTGCACAACACCGTCCGACAGCGAGTCATAGCAGTTTCTTCAGCAACGGCCTGCCGAAACCTGCGCCGCAACCGAAGCCGAAGAAGAGTTTCTGGGGTCTGAGGACGCAGGGTGAGATGAATCCTGAGAAGCTCAAAAAGAAGAAGAGTAGCATGTTTTGATTGGATTGAGTGTGTTCGGCCGGCATTTTCATGGGCGTTTTGGGTGAGACGATACCACATACACGATTGAATTCAGTCTTTGTCTTCATCTTTTTCCTGCGTCGCGCCTTCCCTCCAGATGTGCGCTTGTCTCGTTCTGGCATAGCCGTCGATCTTCCGCGCTAGCCTCGAACGCTTCCTACCTTACATCTCCCTCAATCCTAAGAACGTTTCGCTCCACCTTCATCCCGTCTCATGTCTCGAGCTTCACGTAATCTCGTTGCTCATTTCTGTTTCTCTCGTCTGTCTGCGCCGCATGCGTGAGCAACAACGGCACACAAGCGGCTGCCAAGCACGGAAACTTGCTCATGAGCACATTTGTCTGGGGTGTATGCAGGGCAACAGCTGTAGCTTACGCCACAACCAACTCGCATATACACAAACAACCGCAGTCTTAAACGCGAGGGATGGATGATTGGACAATCGTCCTGCGCCGCGGGATTCTAGTCCTGTGGTGGAAACAATTCGTCTTGGCAGGTGCTTCAATGGCACGACCTTCATGGCGCTGGGAAGCGAGCATCTACGCGCCTGGCCGGATTGTGGGCAGATGATTCCGTGCAGGTAGATGCAGGAGCTGCAGGTATAAAGAGAAGGCAGGGGCTCCCAAGGGCGTGCTGCATCAAGGCAATTGGCTTTCTTCTCATACCTCTCCACCTTCACACCTCGCTCAACGACCTCCGAACCAACGTCAAGATGCTTGCCACCGTTCTCCTCGCCCTCGCCGGCACTGCGACTGCACATTTCCGCCTCCTCCAGCCCACGTGGCGCGGCGACTCCTTCGAGGAGCCTGGTGACCAATGGCGCTACCCATGCGCCAACATCAACGCGACCACCTCCGGGAACCGCACTCAGTGGCCGCTGACGGGTGGAAGCGTCGTCTTCAACGGCAGTCATCCGTGGGCCATGACATATGTCAACCTTGCGCTCGGCAGCATGGGATCATCGTTCAACATCTCGCTTGTGCCAGGGTTCAACCAGACTGGCAAGGGCGTGTTTTGCTTCAAGGTATGTAGAGTGGAAGCAAGATGGACGAGAGGACGGAGGGCTAACGGTGTGTAGGAAACCGGCCGCGCACACCTCGAGGAAGGTGTCAAGGCAGCTGGATACTCTGGTCTTGACGATCAGCGCCTGAACGGTCTTGATGCTACGGTCCAAGTCATTCAGCTTGGTGAGCGTGGAAGCGCGCTGTACAACGTATGTTTTAAATCCTACCTACCCTACAATCCTACTTTTCACTACCAAGGTTCTACTCCTCGCTGTTCACCATAGCTAACACCCTTCGAGTGCGCAGACATCAAGTTCAATTCCTCCGCCCAACTCCTCGCCGACGACCAGTGCAAGAACGCCACGGGCGTCAGCGGCGTCTCTGTCGCAAACGTCCAGGGCGGCTCGGCAACTACACCTTCTCCGGCTGCGAGTAGCACGGGCGCTGCGGCGGCAATTGGCCCGGTCGCGGGTACGGGATTTTTCGCGGCGGTGCTGGCTTGGGGACTGCTGTAGAGTGTGGATCTGAGAAGCGAATAAGAACAAGAAAGGTTGGAAAATGGGAGTGGGCGAATGCCAGGGAATGCATATTTACATGTTGATGATATGGAAATGAGATTCGTTCATACACGCCGCGGACCCGTCGACATGAGTCTACAATACACAGAGAAGACTAACCTGACGCGAATTATCACCTCACAAGAGATAAAAGGGCAGGGAAGGACACCAATCGTTGAGAGCATTCATCTACTCGCCCACTACGAAGCACATACCCTCGCCTCCATAGCCCTCAACCTATCCCCCTTTATCTTCGATCCTATCTCTAGCTCTGACGACGATGTACTACTTACTTCGGTCACTTTCTGCACTAGCACCGGCATGGGTGTGTCGAGCATAGCTGCATTAAAGTACGCCGTGTACGCTTTTACCACTTTAGAGAAGCTAGATGAATCGAGGCTGGCGGTGGGTTTCATGCGGTAATCTATAGCGACGTTGACGGGGTGTGAAAGTGCGATTAGCGAGTATGCACGTGGCTCCCAATCATCATTTCCATCGACCTTGATAGCCTGCGTCAGCGGAACGTGTCTGTGCGGCGGAATCTCCGCCTCCGACTTACCTCCCTTGATCTCCGCCATTTTATCCTCATACTGCCGTGCACTTAGTAACAAAAGATATACTGTTTCCCTTGAGCGTCCGTCGCGCGATTCTTACCCTTACCGCCGAAGGAGTGTATTGGGAGCGAAGTGGCGGTGTATGGCGAGGACGATGGCGTACCGGTGTTCCCGGTATATGGGGCCATGGGAGGTTGCGTAGATGCCTTTTTGCGTGTATGTGCCTGAGGCGGTGAGGGTGGGGTTTGTGAAGCGGCATTGCGAGATTACTTCGATGTTGACAATGGCGCCGCGGGTGGGACGCGTGTCGTAGAGGCGGGTGCGGTGCAGGGTTGGCGGTGGGTCGAGGATGGGGCGCGGGGGTGGGGGTGAGGATTGTGCGGTATTGGGGGTGGGTTGTGCGGAAAGGAAGAGTGAAGTCTG
>Ga0265798_10003825_pt1 | contig 21159 bp, 15 predicted proteins | sample P3T30metagenome_FD_192430 | JGI IMG/M metagenome (GOLD analysis project Ga0265798, IMG submission 192430) | Plant litter microbial communities from East Loma Ridge, Irvine, California - P3 T30 | ecosystem: Environmental > Terrestrial > Plant litter > Unclassified | place: USA: California... | reverse complement strand
ACATCGCGGAGCGCGCCGCCGAGCTCGCGGCGGTCGCCGGCGTCGAGGCGACCGTGCTCGACGAGGAGGCCCTCGAGGCCGGCGGCTTCGGCGGCCTGCTCGGCGTCGGCCGCGGCTCGGCCCGCGGACCGCGCATGGTGCGCCTCGACTGGAATCCCGCCGGCGCGGCGCAGCACATCGCGCTCGTCGGCAAGGGCATCACCTTCGACACCGGCGGCCTCTCGCTGAAGCCCGCCTCGTCGATGGTCGGCATGAAGTACGACATGACCGGCGCCGCCTCCGTGCTCGCCGCCGTGCTCGCGATCGCCGCGCTCGAGCTGCCGGTGCGCGTGACCGGCTGGCTCTGCCTGGCCAAGAACATGCCGTCCGGCACCGCGACCCGCCCGGGCGACGTGCTGACCATCAAGGGCGGGACCACCGTCGAGGTGCTCAACACCGACGCCGAGGGCCGCCTGGTGCTCGCGGACGGCCTCGTCGCCGCGGCGGAGGACCAGCCCGACGTGATCGTCGACATCGCCACCTTGACCGGCGCCGCGCGCGTCGCGCTGGGCGACCGGATCGTCGGCACCATGGGCGACCGGGATCTGGTCGCGCAGGTGCTCGAGACCGCCGAGGCGGTCGGCGAGGAGTTCTGGGCGATGCCCCTGCCGCCCTACCTGCGCCGCAAGCTCGACTCCGAGATCGCCGACCTCGCCAACGCCAAGATCGGCGACCCCGCCGGCGGCATGCTGCTGGCCGGCCTCTTCCTGCAGGAGTTCATCGGGCAGCGCGCCGACGGCACCCCGATCCCCTGGGCGCACCTCGACATCGCGGGCCCCGCGAACAACGGCGTCGGCGCCTACGGCTTCACCCCGAAGGGCTCGAGCGGTGTCGGCGTGCGCACCCTGATCGGCCTGGCAGACCGCCTCAGTCGCGGGGTGTAGGGTCGTCCCCGGCGCGACCTGCGCCTTCTCCGGTGCGCCGAACACCACCCGGCTCGCCACATCTTCAACCTGTAGCACGAGGGAGTTGCTGGGTGTCGGAACAGAACTTTGACATCGTCGTTCTCGGCGGGGGGAGCGGCGGTTACGCAGCCGCTCTGCGGGGCGTTCAGCTCGGCTTCTCCGTCGCGCTGATCGAGAAGGACAAGGTCGGCGGCACCTGCCTCCACCGCGGTTGCATCCCGACGAAGGCGCTGCTGCACGCGGCCGAGATCGCGGACGGCGTGAAGGACAGCGAGAAGTACGGCGTCAAGGCCCACTTCGACGGCATCGACATCGCCGGCGTGACCACCTACCGCGAAGAGGTCGTCTCCTCGAAGTTCAAGGGCCTGCAGGGCCTGCTCAAGGCCCGCAAGATCACGACGATCGCGGGCGAGGGCAAGCTCGTCGGCCCCAACACCGTGCAGGTCGGCGACGACCGCATCACCGGCAAGCACATCGTGCTCGCCACCGGCTCCTACTCGCGCAGCCTGCCCGGCCTCGAGCTCGGTGGCCGCGTCATCACCTCCGAGGGCGCGCTCGCCCTCGACTTCGTGCCCAAGAAGGTCGCCGTGCTCGGCGGCGGCGTCATCGGCGTCGAGTTCGCCAGCGTCTGGAAGTCCTTCGGCGCCGACGTCACGATCATCGAGGGCCTGCCGCACCTCGTGCCGAACGAGGAGGAGTCGATCTCCAAGTCGCTCGAGCGCGCGTTCCGCAAGCGCGGCATCGACTACAAGCTCGGCGTGCGCTTCTCCGGCGTCACCCAGGACGAGAACGGCGTGGTCGTCACCCTGGAGAACGGCGAGACCGTCGAGGCCGAGCTGCTGCTCGTCGCCGTCGGCCGTGGCGCCTCGACCTCGGGTCTCGGCTTCGAGGAGCAGGGCGTCACCGTCGACCGCGGTTTCGTCATCACGAACGAGCGCCTGCAGACGAGCGTGCCCTCCATCTACGCCGTCGGCGACATCGTGCCCGGCCTGCAGCTCGCGCACCGCAGCTTCCAGCAGGGCATCTTCGTGGCCGAGGAGATCGCGGGCCTGAAGCCCGTCGTGATCGAGGACGTCAACATCCCCAAGGTCACCTACTCCGAGCCCGAGGTCGCCTCCGTCGGCTACACCGAGGCGAAGGCCAAGGAGAAGTTCGGCGCCGACAAGGTCTCGAGCTACGAGTACAACCTGGCCGGCAACGGCAAGAGCCACATCATCGGCACGAGCGGATCGGTCAAGGTCGTGCGCGTGCAGGACGGCCCGGTCATCGGCGTGCACATGATCGGAGCCCGCGTCGGCGAGCTCATCGGCGAGGCGCAGCTGGCCGTGAACTGGGAGGCGTACCCCGAGGACGTCGCCCCGCTCATCCACGCGCACCCCACCCAGAACGAAGCGCTCGGCGAGGCCTTCCTCGCGCTTGCAGGCAAGCCCCTGCACGCTCTCTGAGCCCCACGAACCGCAACGACTGCAGAAAACTGAAGGAGCAACGCTGATGAGCGAATCCGTCAACCTCCCGGCGCTCGGAGAGAGCGTCACCGAGGGAACGGTGACCCGCTGGCTGAAGAACGTGGGCGACCGCGTCGAGGTCGACGAGCCCCTGCTCGAGGTGTCGACCGACAAGGTCGACACCGAGATCCCCTCGCCGGTCGCCGGCGTGATCGAGGAGATCCTCGTCCAGGAGGACGAGACCGTCGAGGTCGGCACCGCACTGGTGCGCATCGGCGACGGCTCGTCGGCTCCGGCCGAGGACGCTCCCGCCGAGGAGGCCCCGACCGAGGAGCCCGCCGCGGAGGAGGCCCCCGGTGAGGAGCCCGCTCCCGCTGAGGAGCCCGCAGCCGAGGCCGAGCAGGCTGAGGAGCCCGCAGCCGAGGCGCCGGCCGAGCAGCCCGCCGCACCCGCTCCTGCGCCGACGCCGGAGTCTGCTCCTGCCGCTGCCCCGGCCCCCGAGGCAGCTCCCGCCCCGGCTGCTGCGCCGGCTCCGGCCGCCGCACTCGCCGCCCCGGCCGCCGACGCCTCCGCCGCCGGCTACGTGACTCCGCTCGTGCGCAAGCTGGCCAACGAGCAGGGCGTCGACCTGTCGACGGTTACCGGTTCCGGCGTCGGCGGTCGCATCCGCAAGGAGGACGTGCTCGCTGCGGCGAAGAGCTCCGGCGAGACCGCCGCGGTCCCCGCTGCCAAGGCCTCGACCAAGCTGCCCGTCTCCGAGCTGCGCGGCACGACGGTCAAGATGACCCGCCTGCGCAAGGTCGTGGCCGAGCGCGCCGTGGCGTCGCTGCAGCAGACCGCTCAGCTCACCTCGGTCGTCGAGGTCGACGTGACCAAGCTCGCCACGCTGCGCGACAAGGTCAAGGGCGAGTTCCTCGAGAAGACCGGCAACAAGCTCTCCTTCCTGCCGTTCTTCACCCTGGCCGCGGCCGAGGCGCTCAAGGCGTACCCGATCATCAACTCGACCGTCGACGGCGACAGCATCGTCTACCCGGCGAGCGAGAACATCTCGATCGCGGTCGACACCGAGCGCGGCCTGCTCACGCCGGTCGTCCGCAACGCGGGCGAGCTCGACCTGGCCGGTTTCGCGGGCCAGATCGCCGACCTCGCGCAGCGCACCCGCGACAACCAGCTCAAGCCCGACGAGCTCTCCGGCGGCACCTTCACGGTGACGAACACCGGTTCGCGCGGCGCGCTCTTCGACACCCCGGTGGTCTTCCTGCCGCAGTCGGCGATCCTGGGCACCGGCATCGTCACGAAGCGCCCCGGCGTGGTGAAGGTCGACGGCCAGGAGGCCATCGCCATCCGCTCGTACGTGTACCTCGCGCTGTCGTACGACCACCGCACGATCGACGGAGCGGACGCCTCGCGCTTCCTCGTCGCGATCAAGAACCGCCTCGAGGAGGCGGCCTTCACCGCGGACCTCGGCATCTGATCCGAGGCGTGCACCGCTCCTAGAGCAGATCGCGCAGTCGCCAGCCGGCCTCGCTCCTCACGATGAGGAGCGAGGCCGCTGTCGTCTGCGGCACGGCCTCGGGGAACGACGCCGCGAGCAGCACGGCCCCGCCGAGCTCCTGCACGACCCGCAGCTCAGCCGGAGCGCCGAGCTGCTCCGCCGGAGCGTCCTCGCGCTGGGTGGCATCGATCCGATGGCGGTCCTCGCGCAGCAGCGCCGAGCCGGCCTGCACGACGTCGTCCAGGCACGCGTGCTCCGCGCGGAGCAGGCACGCGTCGCGTTCGGCGAGCAGCGCCTCCGCCGCGGCGAGCGGATCATCGCCGCGTACCGCCGCGTCGACCGGCGACGCGGCGTCGTCCTGCAGAGCTCCGTCATCGGAGGCTCCGCCGTCCACCGGATCGTCGTGCCCCTCGGCGGCGACAGCAGGGTCCTCCTCGCCTCCCGCGACCGGCTCCTGCCCGGTCGTGGACTCCGCGGTCGACGACTCCCCCGCCGGCGGCGCGGCATAGGACGCGGAATCGCCGCTCGCGCGGTCGAGCACGAAGCCGCCCAGCGCGAGCAGCGCCAGGACGGTCACCCCGCCCAGCACCCGGAAGCGGGGTCTGATCGACGACAGCGATTCGCGCAGCCTCCGCAGCGGCGCTGAGCGCTGCACCGCGGAGCCCTGCGCGTCGACCAGGCGCTCGAGCCACTCCGGCAGCTGCGCGGCGGCCAGCCACCCGATCGGTCCTGCGCTGCGCGGCGCTGCGGTGCTCTCCTCCGCCGGCGCCTCGGCGCTCGCTGCCACGGCCCGCGGAGTGGCGCCGATCGGCGACTCCCCCGCTGCGCGACGACCGCTGCCCGGGAAGCGCACAGCCTCGGCGGGGGCCGTGCCGAACAGGGTCTCGAGCAGCTCGAAGGCCCGGCGCTGCGGCTCGGGCACGCCGCCGCCCGCGAGCTCGTCGAGCCGGCGGCGCAGCTCGGCGCCCGAGGCGTCGAGGTGCTGCGCCAGCGCGGCCGCGAGGGCGGTGAGCGCTCGCGCATCCTCGGCGATCGCCGGCGCGTCGTGCCGTACCGCCTCCGAGGCGCCCGCCGGAGCGAAGCGGGCGAGCGAGCCCAGACCACCGAGCACCGGGGCGCCGTCGAGCGCGAGGTGCACCGCGCCGGTGCCGAGCGCTCCGTGGGCGAAGCCGGCCGCGTGCATCCGCTCCACCGTCTCCGCGATCGGCGCCAGCAGGGTGACCGCCTCACCCGCGGAGATCGTGCGGCGCCGGGCCAGCAGCGCGCCCAGGGTGAAGGGCGACCATCGCTCGAGCACGAGCACCGGAGCCCCATCGGGGCCGGATGCGAGATCGAGCACGCGCGGCAGGTGCGGAGCGTCGATGCGCTCGATCGCATCGAGCTCGACCAGCACCCGGTCGAGGGCGACGTGCGGCAGGAAGCGCTTGATCGCCACCGGCTCCTCCCCGCCCGCACCCAGCAGCACCTCCGCGCGCTCGCCGCTCCCCAGACCGCGCAGCACGCGGTACCCGCCCAACCTCGTCTCCTGCAGCATGACCCCACCCTGCGAGCCGGCGTCGGCGGGCGGATGCGGCGGTACGGGTTCCGTGCACTCCGCTGCGATCCGGCCGCGCGGGAGGGATGGTCGCGGTGCTCTATCCTTGGGGTCATGGCACGCAACAGCAGCACCCCCTCGACGCCGAAGGAACCCGGCCGGATCCGCCAGATGTGGCAGGTCTTCCAGATGACCCGCCGGCACGACGCCACCGCGCTGCCGATCATGCTCGCGGGCTTCCTCGTGCCCCTCCTGCTCGGCGTGCTGCTCGCCTTCGTCACCTCCGCCGGCAACATCCTCGGCTTCATCCTCTGGATCGTCGTCGGCCTGATGGGCGGCCTGCTCGGCTTCCTGCTGCTGCTCGGCCGTCTCGCGGAGCGCGCCGCGTTCCAGCAGATCGAGGGCCAGCCCGGCGCGGTCGGCGCCGTGCTCAAGAACGCGCTGCGTCGCGGTTGGCGCGCAAGCGAGATGCCCGTCGCCGTCAACGGCAAGACCCAGGACGCGCTCTACCGCGCCGTCGGCAAGGGCGGCGTCGTGCTCATCAGCGAGGGCGCCGAGACGCGCACCAAGCGCATGTTCGACGACGAGCGCCGCAAGGTCGCCCGGATCCTGCCCAACGTGCCGATCGCGCACGTGCACGTGGGCCCCGAGAGCGACGCCGTGCCGCTGCACAAGCTCGCGAAGGCCATCGCCAAGCGCAAGAAGGCGCTCAACCGCGCCGAGATCCTCGCGGTCGGCAACCGGCTGAGCTCGCTCGGCCAGAACGGACTACCGATCCCGAAGGGCGTCGACCCGATGCGGGTGCGGGCTCAGCGTCCGCGTTGATCCGACCCCGCTGATGCGAAGGGCCCGTGGCGATCGCCACGGGCCCTTCCTCCGTTCAGGGGATCAGCGGCGCACGAGAACGGTGCCGGCGATGCGGTCGTGCAGACCGCGCTGGTCCTGGTCCATGATGAGCGCCGGCACGACGAGCAGGATGAGCGCGGTGCGCACGATCGGTCGCCACCAGCCGATCCATCCACCGCGCAGCGGCACGACGCGCACGCCGACGATGAGCTGACCGATGCTGCCCGCGAGCACGAGCGTGACGACGAGCCGGAGGGCCACGAAGACGCCCGCGATGACCGTCTGGTGCAGCATGATCTGCGCCGGGTCGTCGGGTCGGGGGTTCGGGAAGAAGCCGTCCGCGATCAGCACTGCGAGCCACCAGTCGGCGACCAGGGCGATCAGACGGCGGCCGAATCGGGCGACCGAGCGCGGGCCCTGCTCCGGCAGTCCGAGCCGCTCGCCCGGGAATCCACTGCGGGCAGGCTCGTGCGCTGCGGAGGAGGGGGCCATGCTGCCAGGATAGCCAGCGGGGTGCTCGTAACATGCCGGAAACATGGGCGACACCCCGGTGAAACCCCCCGTCAATACCCTCGTAGCGGCGCTGCGCCCGGCAGTTCCGCCACGCGATTCCATTTGGAGAGCCATCACATGTTCAGTGATTCTTCCGAGGTTCTGAAGTTCATCAAGGACACGGACGTCAAGTTCCTCGACATCCGCTTCACCGACCTGCCCGGTGTCCAGCAGCACTTCAACATCCCGGCCGCCACCGTCGACGAGGAGTTCTTCACCGTCGGCCAGCTCTTCGACGGATCGTCGATCCGCGGCTTCGCCAACATCCACGAGTCGGACATGCAGCTGATCCCGGACGTCACCACGGCGTACCTGGACCCGTTCCGCGTCGAGCGCACCCTCATCATGGTGTTCGACATCTACAACCCCCGCAACGGCGAGATCTACGCGAAGGACCCGCGCCAGGTCGCCAAGAAGGCCGAGAAGTACCTCGCCTCGACCGGCATCGCCGACACCGCCTTCTTCGCCCCCGAGGCGGAGTTCTACATCTTCGACGACGTGCGCTACTCCGTCACCCAGAACTCGAGCTTCTACTTCGTGGACTCCGAGGAGGGCGCCTGGAACACGGGCCGCGTCGAGGAGGGCGGCAACCTCGCCAACAAGACCCCCTACAAGGGCGGCTACTTCCCCGTCTCCCCCGTGGACAAGCAGGCCGACCTGCGCGACGACATCAGCCTCAAGCTGATCGACGCCGGCCTCATCCTCGAGCGCGCCCACCACGAGGTCGGCACCGGCGGCCAGGCGGAGATCAACTACCGGTTCGACACGATGGTCCACGCCGCGGACGACATCCTGAAGTTCAAGTACATCGTCAAGAACACCGCCGAGCAGTGGGGCAAGACGGCGACGTTCATGCCGAAGCCGCTCATGGGCGACAACGGCTCGGGCATGCACACCCACCAGTCGCTGTGGAGCAACGGCGAGCCGCTGTTCTACGACGAGCAGGGCTACGGCGGTCTCAGCGACCTCGCGCGCTGGTACATCGGCGGCATCCTCAAGCACGCTCCTGCGGTGCTGGCCTTCACCAACCCGACCATCAACTCGTACCGCCGCCTCATCCCCGGCTTCGAGGCCCCGGTCAACCTGGTCTACTCGGCGGGCAACCGCTCGGCGTCGATCCGCATCCCGATCACGGGCACCAACCCGAAGGCCAAGCGCATCGAGTTCCGCGCGCCCGACGCCTCCGGCAACCCGTACCTCGCCTTCGCCGCCCAGCTGATGGCGGGTCTCGACGGCATCAAGAACAAGATCGAGCCGATGGCCCCGGTCGACAAGGACCTCTACGAGCTGCCGCCCGAGGAGGCCAAGGGCATCCCGCAGGTGCCCGCGTCGCTCGACGCCGCGCTCGAAGCGCTCGAGGCCGACCACGAGTTCCTCCTCGAGGGCAACGTGTTCACCAAGGAGCTCATCGAGACCTGGATCGACTACAAGCGCGAGAAGGAGATCCTGCCCATGGCGCAGCGTCCCCACCCGTTCGAGTACGAGCTCTACTTCTCGGTCTGACTCCGGTCGCACCACGCGCAGGGGCCGCATCCTTCGGGATGCGGCCCCTGCCGCGTTCCCGGGCATCGCGCGAGCGCACACCCGCCAGCAGCGGACGACGAGCGGATGCGGTCCGCTCAGCGAGCGGTCGGGCGCGGCTGCTCGTCGAGGCCGTAGAAGAGCCGGTCGAAGACCGCTCGGGCCCGGCGCGTGACGGCCAGGTAGAGCTCCTCGAGCTGCGAGGCGGAGCCGGGCGGGAACTCCATGAGCCGCGCGATGCCCTCGAGCGAGCGCCGATCGCTCGGCAGCACGTCGGCGGTCTTCGCGGTCCACAGCGTCATCGCCGAGCGCACCCGCGACGCGAGCAGCCATGCCTCGCGCAGTCGGGCCGCATCCTCGGCGTCGAGCAGCTCCGCCGCGACCGCGGCATCCAGCGCCTCGAGCGTCGACGTGGTGCGCAGCCCCGGAACGGTGCCGGCATGCTGCAGCTGCAGCAGCTGGACGAGCCACTCCACATCGCTCAGCGACCCTCGGCCGAGCTTGAGGTGCCGGGAGGGGTCGGCGCCGCGGGGCAGCCGCTCCCCCTCCACGCGCGCCTTGATGCGCTTGATCTCGCGCTCCGCCTCCGCCGGCAGCGCAGCCGGGTAGCGCAGCGTCTCGGCCAGCAGCGCGAAGTCGTCGATGAGGCTCGCGTCGCCGGCGACGCCGCTGGCGCGTAGCAGCGCCTGGGCCTCCCACGTCTGCGACCAGCGGGCGTAGTAGCCGCGGTACGACTCGAGGGATCGAACGATCGAACCGTTGCGCCCCTCCGGTCGCAGCCCCGCGTCGAGGTCGAGCGGCAGGCGCACGTCCTCGGTGAGCCGGTTGAGTTCGGCCACGATCCGCTCGGCGCGTCGTTGCGCGGTCTGGGTGTCGAGCTCGCCGGATGCGCGGTAGACGTACACGATGTCCGCATCCGAGCCGAAGCCGAGCTCGGCACCGCCGTAGCGGCCCATGGCGATGACCGCGAACTCGAGCGGCAGCTCGTCGCCGCGACGGGCGAGAGCGAGCGCGCCCCGGATCGTCGCGGTCGTGATGTCGGCGAGACCCCGGCCGAGGTCCTCGATGCGGATGAGGCCGAGGATGCCGCCGAGCGCCAGGCGCAGCACCTCGCGGCGGCGCAGCGCGCGGATCGCGGCGGCCGCGGCGTCGACGGACTCGTGCCGGGCGACGACGGCCCCGACCTCCTCCCGGAGGCCGTGCAGCGTGCGCGGCCGCAGCTCGCCGTCGTCCTCGAGCCAGGCCGCCGCCTCGGGGATGCGCTCCACGAGATTGACGACGAAGCGCGATCCCGAGAGCACGCGCGTGAGCCGAGCCGCGGCGGCCGTGGAGTCGCGCAGCATGCGCAGGTACCAGTGCGCGTCGCCGAGGTCGTCGCTGAGCCGTCGGAAAGCGAGCAGGCCCTGGTCGGGATCCGCGCCGTCGGAGAACCACTGCAGCATGATCGGCAGCAGCGCGCGCTGGATGCTCGCACGCCGCGAGACGCCGGCGGTCATCGCCGCGATGTGACCGAGCGCACCGCGCGGGTCCGCGAAGCCGATGGCCGCGAGGCGCGCCTCGGCCTGGTCGCTGGAGAGCCGCACGCCGTCCTCGGGCAGCGCGGCCACGGCGGCCAGCAGCGGACGGTAGAAGAGCTTCTCGTGCAGCCCGCGCACGGCGATGCGCACGCCCTCCCAGTGGCGCAGCAGCTCGGCGGCGCCGGTGGCGAGCCCGGTGGCGCGCGCGAGCACGCGCAGCGCCTCCGGGTCGCGCGGCATCAGGTGGGTGCGCCGCACGTCGCGCAGCTGGATCCGGTGCTCGAGCAGGCGCAGCTCACGGTAGTCGCGCTCGAACTCCTCGGCCTCGGCGCGGCCGATGTACCCGCCCGCTTCGAGGGCTCGCAGCGCCGGGATCGTGCCGCCCTGGCGCACGCTCTCGTCGGTGCGGCCGTGCACGAGCTGCAGCAGCTGGATCGTGAACTCGACGTCGCGCAGTCCGCCGGGTCCGAGCTTCAGCTGCACGTCGACCTCGTCGGCGGGGATGTTCGCGGTGACGCGCTCCCGCATCCGCTGCACCGACTCGACGAAGCCGTCGCGCGTGGCGCTCGCCCAGACCTTGGGTGCGATCGCGGCCAGGTAGTCGGCGCCGAGCGCGGCATCGCCCGCCATCGGGCGCGCCTTGAGCAGGGCCTGGAACTCCCAACTGCTCGCCCAGCGGTCGTAGTAGGCCACGTGCGACTCGAGCGAGCGCACCAGCGCGCCCGACTTGCCCTCGGGGCGCAGGTTCGCGTCGACCTCCCAGAGCGCGGGCTCGACCGAGAGCTCCTGGATGCCGCGCATCGTCTCCATCGCGAGCCGGGTGGCCAGCTCGACCCCGCGGGAGGAGGAGAGCGTCTGCTCGTCGAGGCTGCCGCCGACGAAGATCACGTCGACGTCGCTGATGACGTTGAGCTCTCGCGCCCCGGCCTTGCCCATGCCGATGATCGCCAGCCGCGTCAGCGGGAGCTCCTCGGCGACGGTTCCGACGCCGAGCGTTCGCCGGGCGACGGCGAGCGACGCCTCGAGCGACGCGGCGGCGAGGTCGGCCAGCGCCGCGGCGACGCGGTCGAGCACGGCGGCGCCGTCCGGCTGCTCGAGATCCCAGGCCGCGAGGCGCACCAGCTCGGCCCGGTAGCGCACGCGCAGCGCGACCCGGCCGTCCTCGCCGGCGAGCTCCGCGACGGGCACGGCCGCCTCCGCATCCGCTCCGACCGAGGCCAGCAGGATGCGCCGCAGCTCCGCGGCGGGCGGCGGTCCGGCGAGCGGATGCGCGAGCCCGGCCAGGTGCTCCGGTCGCCGATCGAGGAAGTCGACGAGGCCCGCGGAGGCGCCGAGCAGGCGCAGCAGGCGCGAGGGCGCCGCGGCCACCACGGGGCGCAGCAGCGCCGGATGCCGCTCGTCGAGCCGCGCCAGCTGGCGCAGCGCGAGATCGGGGTCCGCCGTGCCGGCGAAGTACGGCAGCAGCTCGTCCGCGCCGACGGCGGGATCGAGCTCGGCGAGGCCGGTCTGGGCCTCGCCGAGCTCGGCGAACCCGAGCCGCGCGAGCTCGCTGAGCGTCGTGCGGGTGCGGGTCATGGCTGCGGTGCGCGGGAACGGATCAGAGGATGCCGAGGTTGCTGCGCAGCTCGAACGGCGTCACCTGGGCGCGGTACTCGCGCCACTCCTGCCGCTTGTTGAGCAGCACGTACTCGAAGACGTGCTCGCCGAGCGTCTCGGCGACGAGCTCCGAGCGCTCCATGATCTGCAGCGCGTGATCGAGGCTGGCCGGCAACGGCGTGTAGCCGAGCGCACGGCGCTCCGCATCCGTCATCGACCAGACGTCGCCCTCGGCCTCAGGTGGCAGCTCGTAGCCCTCCTCGATGCCCTTGAGCCCCGCGGCCAGCAGCAGCGAGAAGGCGAGGTAGGGGTTGGCGGCCGAGTCGATCGCGCGGTACTCGATGCGAGCGCTCGTGCCCTTGTTGGGCTTGTAGAGCGGCACGCGCACGAGCGCCGAGCGGTTGTTGTGGCCCCAGCTCACGTACGCGGGAGCCTCGTCGCCGCTCCAGATGCGCTTGTAGGAGTTGACGAACTGGTTCGTCACCGCCGTGATCTCGGGCGCGTGCTTGAGCAGGCCCGCGACGAACTGCTTGCCGATCTTCGACAGCTGGTACTCCGCGCCCGCCTCGTAGAAGGCGTTGGCGTCGCCCTCGAAGAGCGAGAGGTGCGTGTGCATGCCCGAGCCCGGGTGGCCGGAGAGCGGCTTCGGCATGAAGGTCGCGTAGACGCCCTGCTCGATCGCCACCTCCTTGATGACCGTGCGGAAGGTCATGATGTTGTCGGCCGTCGTCAGCGCGTCGGCGTAGCGGAGGTCGATCTCGTTCTGGCCGGGGCCGGCCTCGTGGTGGCTGAACTCCACCGAGATGCCGAGATCCTCGAGCATCCGCACGCTGCGGCGGCGGAAGTCGTGCGCGGTGCCGCCGGGCACGTTGTCGAAGTAGCCGGCGTTGTCGACCGGCTGGGGGCCCTCGGCGCCGAACTTGGCCGACTCGAGCAGGTAGAACTCGACCTCGGGGTGCGTGTAGAAGGTGAAGCCGGCGTCGGCGGCCTTCGCGAGGGTGCGCTTGAGCACGTTGCGCGGGTCGGCGACCGAGGGCTGACCGTCGGGCGTCGTGATGTCGCAGAACATGCGCGCGGTCGGGTCGATCTCGCCGCGCCACGGCAGGATCTGGAACGTCGTGGGGTCCGGGTGCGCGAGCACGTCGGCCTCGGAGGTGCGGGTGAGCCCCTCGATGGCGGAGCCGTCGAAGCCGAGACCCTCGGCGAACGCGCCCTCGACCTCGGCCGGGGCGAGCGCCACCGACTTGAGCGTGCCGATGACGTCGGTGAACCACAGTCGGACGAACTTGACGCCGCGCTCCTCGATCGTCCGGAGCACGAAGTCACGCTGCTTGTCCATTGAACTCCATCCCACGAAGGCGCCTGGGGCCGGCGAAAGTGCACGCCGAGGCCAGCACTAGGCTAGTGGCTATGCCGCGTCTCCGCTTGGCCCTGGGCCAGACCAACCCCATCGTCGGCGACCTGGAGGGCAACGCCGCGCGCATCGTCGAGACGGCCCGCCGCGCGCACGCCGCGGGCGCCGATCTGCTCGCCGTCGGCGAGATGGCGCTGAGCGGCTACCCCATTGAGGACCTCGCCGCACGGCCCAGCTTCCTGCGCGAGAGCGCCGCGGCCGTGGACGCCCTCGCCGCGCGGCTCGACGCCGAGGGGCTCGGTGAGCTCGTGGTCGTCGTGGGCCATCCCGACGGCCCCTTCGAGCCGCGCCTGACCTCGTCGAACGCCTCCCCCTCCGCCATCGCGCAGAACCGCGCGAGCGTGATCCACCGCGGCACGGTGCTCGCCAAGTACTCGAAGCACCACCTGCCCAACTACTCGGTCTTCGACGAGTACCGCATCTTCATCCCCGGCGACGAGCTCATGGTGCTGCGCCTGCGCGGCGTCGACGTGGCGCTCATCATCTGCGAGGACCTCTGGCGCGACGGCGGCCCGGTCGCCCGCGTGCTCGACTCGGACGCCTCCGTGCTGCTCGTCATCAACGCCTCCCCCTACGAGCGCGATAAGGACGAGGTGCGCCTGCCCCTCGTCACCCGGCGCGCCAAGGAGAGCGACACCACCGTCGCCTACGTCAACATCGTCGGTGGCCAGGACGACCTCGTCTTCGACGGCGACAGCGTCGTGGTCGACGGGCACGGCGAGATCCTCGCCCGCGCGCCGCAGTTCGCCGAGCACCTGCTGCTCGTCGACCTCGACCCGCCCGTCACCCGCGAGCACGTGGTGCCCGACTACGTGCGCCGCGTCGTGATCGAGATCGGCGAAGCCCCCGAGCGCGAGGCGCTGCCCGCCGACATCGCCGAGCTGCCCGACGACCGCGCCCAGCTCTGGGGCGCGCTCGTCACGGGCCTGCGCGACTACGTCGAGAAGAACGGCTTCCGCTCGGTGACGCTCGGACTCTCCGGCGGCATCGACTCGGCCGTCTGCGCCGCGATCGCGGCCGACGCGATCGGCGCCGACCGCGTCTACGGCGTCTCGATGCCGAGCCAGTGGTCGAGCGATCACTCCCGCAGCGACGCCGACGACCTCGCCGAGCGGATCGGGGTGCACTACCGCACCGAGGCGATCGCCGATCTCGTGCAGCCGATCGAGGACCAGCTGCAGCTGACCGGGCTCGCCGCCGAGAACCTGCAGGCGCGCATCCGCGGCATCATCCTCATGGGCCTGTCGAACCTCGACGGGCACCTCGTGCTGACGACGGGCAACAAGACCGAGATCGCCGTCGGCTACTCGACGATCTACGGGGACAGCGTCGGCGGCTACGCCCCGATCAAGGACGTGCCGAAGACCCTGGTCTGGGAGCTCGCGCGCTGGCGCAACGAGCACGCGGCCTCGAACGGCGAGACCCCGCCGATCCCCGAGAACTCGATCAGCAAGCCGCCGTCGGCGGAGCTGCGCGAGGGTCAGACCGACCAGGACAGCCTGCCCGACTACGAGGTGCTCGACGAGATCGTCGAGGCCTACGTCACCCGCAAGCTCGGGCGCGAGGACCTCGTCGACGCGGGCTTCGACGCCGACGTCGTGCGCGACATCGTCAAGCTCATCGACCGCTCGGAGTGGAAGCGCCGGCAGAGCGCGATCGGCCCGAAGGTGTCGGGCATGGCCTTCGGCCGCGACCGGCGCCTGCCGATCACCTACCGCGACTGAGCGGGCGCCTCGCCGGTCGTAGGATCGAGGGATGAGCGAGGCAGTCCCCCAGTCCGCGCAGCGCGTGCGCACCCGGTTCTTCAGCAGCGCGAAGCAGCGGGGCGAGCGGATCACCGCGCTCACCAGCTACGACGCCCTCACCGCGCAGGTCTTCGACGAGGCGGGCATCGACTTCCTGCTCGTCGGCGACTCCGCCGGCAACGTGGTCTTCGGGCACGGCACGACCGTGCCGATCACGATCGAGGAGCTGCTGCCGCTCTCCCGCGCCGTCGCCGGCGCCGTGCGGCGCGCCATGGTCGTGACGGACCTGCCCTTCGGCAGCTACGAGGTCTCGCCCGAGCAGGCCGTGACCAGCGCGGTGCGCCTCATGAAGGAGGGCGGCGCGCACGCCGTCAAGCTCGAGGGCGGTGTGCGCAGCGCAGCCTCCATCCGCCGCATCGTCGACGCGGGCATCCCGGTGATGGGCCACATCGGCTACACGCCGCAGAGCGAGCACGCCCTCGGCGGGCACGTCGTGCAGGGGCGCGGCGCCGCCGCCGAGCAGCTGCTCGCCGACGCCCTCGCGGTGCAGGAGGCGGGCGCCTTCGCGGTCGTCGTCGAGATGGTGCCGGCCGACCTCGCCCGGGAGGTCAGCGAAGCGCTCGCGATTCCCACGATCGGCATCGGCGCGGGAGCCGGCGCCGACGGCCAGATCCTCGTCTGGCAGGACTTCGCCGGCCTCACCACCGGCCGGGTGCCGCGCTTCGTCAAGGCCTACGCCGACCTGCGCGGCGTGCTCGCCGGGGCGGCTACCGCGTACGCGGAGGACGTGCGCTCCGGCGCCTTCCCGGCCGCCGAGCACAGCTTCGACGACCCCGCGCGCGGCTGAGCGGATGCGGGGCGCGGCCCCGTGCATCCGCTCTGCGGGCTAGTCGTCCTCGCGTGCGTCGTCCTCGGCCCACTTGGCCGAGTTCGCGTGCAGCGTGTCGAGCGCCTTCGACGCGGCATCGCGGTCGGGGAACGGTCCGACGCGGTCGGTGCCGAGGGATTTGGGGCCCTCTTCGACCTCGCCGGTGGTCATGTTGTACCAGTACTCGGACATAGGATCGAGGGTATGCCCCGCGACGCCAACGGACACCTCACCGCGGGCCGCATCTCCCCGACCCGCAGCGTGCCCTCAGGCATCGCGCGCCCCGAGTACGTCGGCAAGAGCGGTCCCGAGCGCTTCACCGGATCGGACGTGTACGCCCCCGAGGGCATCGAGCGGATCCGCGCCGCCGGCCGCATCGCGGCGCAGGCGATCGCCGCCGTCGGCGAGGCCGTGCGCCCGGGCGTGACCACCGAGGAGCTCGACCGCATCGGCCACGAATTCGTGATCGCGCACGGCGCCTACCCGTCGACGCTGGGCTACAAGGGCTTCCCGAAGTCGGTCTGCAGCTCGGTCAACGAGGTCATCTGCCACGGCATCCCCGATGACACGGTGCTGCAGGACGGCGACATCGTCAACATCGACATCACCGCGTTCAAGGACGGCGTGCACGGCGACAGCAACCGCACCTTCCTGGTCGGCTCGCCGCGCCAGAAGGTCGTCGACCTGGTCGAGCGCACGGAGCTCGCCCTGCAGCGCGGCATCAAGGCGGTCGCCCCCGGCCGCCAGGTGAACGTGATCGGACGCGCCATCGAGTCCTACGCCAAGCGCTTCGGATACGGGGTCGTGCGCGACTTCACCGGCCACGGCGTCGGAGAGGCCTTCCACTCGGGCCTCATCATCCCCCACTACGACTCCGCCCCCGCGTACGACGACGTGATGGAGGTCGGTATGGTGTTCACGATCGAGCCGATGCTCACCCTGGGCGGACACGCCTGGGACCTCTGGCCCGACGACTGGACCGTCACCACGCGTGACAAGAGCATCACCGCGCAGTTCGAGCACACCCTCGTGGTGACCGAGCGCGGCGCCGACGTGCTCACGCTCCCCTGAGCTCCCGACCCCACAGCAACGCAGCAAGGAAGGCTTCATCAATGGCGACGACCGCACTCGGCGTGGACATCGGCGGCACCGGCATCAAGGCCGGCATCGTCGACCTCGCGACCGGCGAGCTGATCAGCGACCGCGAGAAGCTGCCGACCCCCGAGGGCGGCGAGCCCGAGGCGATCGTCGAGGTCGTCGCGCAGCTCGTGGAGCGCCTCGGCGGCGCGGAGTCGCACTCCGGCCTCGGCGTCTGCTTCCCCGCCGTCGTGCAGCACGGCATCACGCGCTCCGCGGCGAACGTCTCCAAGCGCTGGATCGACCTCGAGGCCGAGAAGCTCTTCGAGGAGGCGCTCGGGCAGGACATCCACTTCGTCAACGACGCGGACGCCGCCGGCTACGCCGAGGTGCGCTACGGCGCCGCGAAGGACCGCGACGGCCTCATCCTCATGACGACGCTGGGCACCGGCATCGGCGTCGCGATGATCTACAACGGCCTGCTGATCCCGAACAGCGAGCTCGGCCACATCGAGATCGAGGGCGTCGACTGGGAGACCAAGGCCGCCGTCTCCGCCAAGGAGCGCGAGGACCTCTCTTGGAAGCACTGGGCCAAGCGCCTGCAGAAGTACTACGACAAGCTCGAGGCGCTCGTCGTGCCCGACCTCTTCATCGTCGGCGGCGGCGTGTCGAAGTCGCCGGAGAAGTTCCTGCCCCTGCTAGAGCTGCGCACGCCGATCATCCCGGCCGCGCTCGGCAACAACGCCGGCATCTCGGGCGCCGCGGCGCTCGCGTCGCCGCTGCCCACGCAGGACATCTGAGCGACCAGCGGTACCGGACGGCGGCGACCCCCTCGGGGCGCCGCCGTTCCGCGTCTCGCGGCGCAGCGCATCCGCTCGTCATGATCGCGCGCTCGTCGTGATCACGATGTGCGGATGGATGAATGGGCCGGCCGATACGCCGGGTTCTGTCCCTCCGCACCGTGGTGCGGGCTTCGGACGGCCATCTCTCTCGGGGATGCATTGCTGCAGCCCTCCAGCGGTCTACCCGAGGACTCGGCGAGCAGCTTCAACGTCCTCTGTCTGACCTTGCTCCGGGCGAGGTTTACCCAGCGGGGCCGGTCACCCGGCCCCCTGGTGGTCTCTTACACCACCGTTTCACCCTTACCCCGGGACGGATCCCGTGGCGGTCTACTCTCTGTTGCACTGTCTCGCGGATTGCTCCGGGTGGGTGTTACCCACCACCCTGCTCTGCGGAGCCCGGACGTTCCTCGGCAGCCTCGAGGGCTGACGCGACCGTCTAGCCGACCCATTCGCCGGCCAGTCTACCGTCAGGTCAGAGCCCCGACTCGCCGGTTCGGACCAGGATCGCCTGGCTCTCGGGGCAGAGCAGCACGGCGTCGGGGGCGGCCTTGCGGATGCCCGCGAGGTCGGACTCGGTGAGGGCGACGCCGCTCGCCGAGGACACGCGGGCGCGCAGCAGCGAGGCGCCGTAGCCGTAGCGGGCGCGCTGCTTCTCGTAGAGCGCGACGAGGTCCTCGGGCAGGCTCGCGGCGAGGCGCTCGCGCTCCCCCGCGACCTGCTCCTGCTCGGCGCGCAGCCCGGCCAGCGCTGTGTCGCGGGCCTGCTCCGCCGCCGCGATGGCGCCCTGCAGGCCGTTGTGCTCGATCTGCACCGCGTCGAGGTCGGCGCGCAGGCCCTCGGCGACCTCCATGAGCCCGAGCTCGATGTCCTCGAGGTCGCTGCGCCGCCTGGCGAGGCTGACGAGCTCGGCCTCCAGGGCCTGCACGTCCTTGACCGAGCTGCTCGTCTGCAGTCGGTCGCGGTCGCGCTGCGCGCGGGTCTCGACGATCTCGACGTCCGACTCGAGGCGGCGGATCTCGGCCTGGTTGTCCTCCCACGCCCCCGTCGCGGTCGACAGGCGCGAGCGCAGCTCGACGCCCTGGGCGGCGAGCCGCTCGATCTCCTTGTGCTCGGGCAGGGCGGAGGCCTTGTGCTCCAACTGGCGCAGTCGGGTATCGAGGCCCTGCAGGTCGAGCAGGCGGGCCTGGTCCTGGGGGCTGGCGGTGAGTGCCACGGGTACTCCAGTCGTTCGGATGGTCGGCGGGGCGCTACGGCAGCAGCGTGAAATCCCAGGGATCGGTGCGGAGGCGGCTGACGGTGACCGCGACCTCGGGCAGATCGGTGCGCAGCTCCTCGGCCGCGGCGTTGAGCCAGAGCGACTCGCTCGCCCAGTGCGAGACGTCGATGAGCGCCGGGCCCGAGCCGATGAGCGCGAGCTCGCGGGCGTCGGAGGCCGGATGATGGCGCAGGTCGCTGGTGATGTAGACGTCGGCGGCGCAGACGGCGGACTCGCCCAGCAGGGAGTCGCCGGCGCCGCCGCAGAGGGCGACGTGCTCGACGATGCGATCGGCGTCGCCGGCCGCGCGGATGCCGCCGGCCGTCGCGGGCAGCACATCCTGCAGCCGCTCGGCGAGGGCGCGCAGGGTCAGCGGTTCGGGGAGACGGCCGGTGCGGCCGAGCCCCCGGCCGGAGGCGGCGGAGGGCACGATCGGCGCCGTCTCGACGAGGCCGAGGCGTTCGGCGAGCATCGCCGAGGTCCCCGTCTCCACGATGTCGGCGTTGGTGTGCGCAGCCAGCAGCGCGCATCCGCCCCGGATCAGGCGGGCGATGACGGCGCCCTTGGCGCCCGTCTCGGCGACGCTGGTCACCCCGCGCAGCAGCAGCGGGTGGTGCACGATCAGCAGCTCCGCCCCGGCGGCGACCGCCTCCTCGGCGACCGCGACGGTGGCGTCGACGGCGAGGTGGATGCGGGTCAGCTCGGCGGACGGGTCACCGACCAGCAGACCGGGCGCGTCCCAGGACTCGGCGGTGCCGACGGGCCAGCGCCGCTCGGCGGCCGCGAGGGCGTCGGCGACGGTGTTGCGCATCCGCTCAGTGTACCGAGGGGCGGGATCAGGCATCGACCGCGGACTGCTGGCGACGGATGCGCGGAGCGGCCGTCGCGAGCGACCAGACGAGGCCGAGCAGCAGCGCCACGATCACGCCGCCGCCGGACGCGACGGCGTCGACGACCGGCACGCCGAGCGCGGCGAGCGGCTGCTGGAGGTAGCCCTGCCAGGCGAGGGCGCCGAGCTCGGCGCTGCGCAGGCCGAAGCCGAGCACCGTGAGCAGCACCAGCGCGGCCACGTTGCCCCAGACGAAGCTCGGGTAGCGGCCGCCGGTGCGCAGCAGGTCCTCGCCGTCGAGGGCGCGGGAGCGGAGCACCAGATCACCGGCGAAGATGCCGGCCCAGGCCGCCACCGGCACGGCGATCGTGCCGACGAGATCCTCGATGGAGGTGCGCAGGTCGGGCACGGCCAGGATGAGCGCGACCGCGCCGATCGCGAGCAGCAGACCGATGAAGACCACCGCGGACTGGCGCTGCACGGCGAGGCCGGCAGCCTGCACCGAGAAGGCCGCCGAGTAGATCACGAGCACGAGGCCGGCGAGCAGGCTGCCCGCCATCGCGAGCACCAGCGGCACCGCGTACCAGCCGGGCAGCAGCTCGGCGAGCGCGGCCGCCGGGTTAGCAGCCAGCGAGGCGGCGAGCTCGGGGTCGGAGGCACCGAGCAGCGCGCCGTAGCCGAGCAGCCCCACCGTGGGCAGCAGGCTCGCGAGCCCGGTCGCGGCGACCGCCGCGGTGCCCGAGCCGCCCGGGCGTTGGTAGCGGGCGACGTCGCCACCGCTGAAAGCCCAGGCGAGGCCGGTGAAGGAGAGCACGAGCGCCGTGCCCGAGAGCACGGCGGTGCCGGAGCCCTGCGGCAGGGCGAGCGCGGTCTGCAGGTCGACGAGCGGCCAGGTGAGCGCGATCGTTCCGGCGAGCAGGAGCGCGGAGAGCGCGGAGAGCACGAGGTGCACGCCGTGCAGCAGGCCGTAGCCGGCGAAGGCGACGATGAGCGCGATCAGGAAGGCGAAGGCGACGGCGAGGATCGAGACCTGCTCGTCGCCGAGCGGTCCGGTGAGCCCCTGGTCGACCAGGACCGAGCTCGTGCCGAGGCCGATGACCCAGAGCAGCACCGCACCCCAGACCAGTCGGCTGATGAGCGAGAGCGCCGCCGGCAGCACGTTGCCGAGCACACCGAAGACGGCACGCGAGGCGACGATGGTCGGCTGGCCGGTGCGCGCGGCGGCGAGCGTGCCCAGCGAGAGCGGTACGACGCCGAGCAGCGCGCCGGCGACCGCGGCGAGCAGCGCCTGCGGCAGGTCGAGGCCGCCGAGCAGGAGCAGGGCGCCGACACCGAGGCCGATCACGGAGGACTGCGGGGCGAACCAGAGCCAGAAGAGCCGGATCGCGCGGCCGGCGCGCTGCTCCTCCGGCGTGGGCTCGAGTCCGCTCGCCTCGAGGCTGAAGAGCGGCAGCGGGCGCACCGGCTCGGGCTGCAGCAGCTCCTCGATGTCCTGCGCCGCGAGCACGGAGGAGACCGGCGCGGTGTCGAGTGCCGCCCCGTCGGTGTCGATGGGTCGCGCGAGCGGCTCGCGGTCGTCGACCGTCTCGGCGTGGTCCTCGGGCTCGGGCTCGTAGCCGGGCTGGGTGAGCGGGACGACGGCGGTGCCGAGCGGAGCGGGCGCCTGAACCTGGTCGATG
>Ga0265798_10003824_pt1 | contig 21163 bp, 21 predicted proteins | sample P3T30metagenome_FD_192430 | JGI IMG/M metagenome (GOLD analysis project Ga0265798, IMG submission 192430) | Plant litter microbial communities from East Loma Ridge, Irvine, California - P3 T30 | ecosystem: Environmental > Terrestrial > Plant litter > Unclassified | place: USA: California... | reverse complement strand
TATCGGCATCTACGGCAATGATCATGTTAGCATAAAATGCCACAAGCGCCACAAGGTTAGAATCGAACGAGTTAGGATTAAAAATAAGATTCTCACCCTCGTTGTACCTGAACGACACATCTTTATCATTGATGTTTAATACCGGCGACTGGTAGGTAGAGTTAAACACCGGCCTTGATGATGCCACCTGCATCAAAGCGGTAAAACTGTTATTATCGTACGCCGAGATATTAAACAGCATAGAGCACTCAATACGCTCGCTCCTGCCAAAGTTGCGGGTGGTCCAGCGGGTATTGTTTACAAAATCCTGTAACGATTTTTCGAGCGTTTTAAATATTTGCGGGTTGGCATCGGTAATACGGTCAAAACTTACGCTAACTTTGCAATTAAGTTCCTGTGCCTTTGCGGTATAAGAAAAGCCTACCAGCAATAATAGCCCTATCCATTTATGCATTGTATGTATTTTTTATCTTGTTTATAATATCCTGTGCCACTTCTTCTTTTGTTTTAAGTTCCATGGGCTCTTCGTTAAAGTTCTTATCTATAAATGTTACTTTGTTAGTAGCGCTGCCAAAACCGGCTCCTTTATCGTTTAACGAATTTAAAACAATCAAATCTAAGTTTTTTTTCGTGATCTTTAGCTTTGCATTCTCAATTTCATTCTCGGTCTCTAAGGCAAAACCCACTAAAAACTGGTGCATCTTCTTTTCGCCTAATGATGCCAGTATGTCTTTTGTTTTTTCAAGCTGTAGCGTTAACGTGCTTTCGCTCTTTTTTATTTTTTGCGGCGCCACGGTTGCCGGCCTGTAATCGGCTACGGCAGCAGCGGCTACGGCGGCATCTACAGTGCCAAAATACTTGTGGCAGGCCTTGTACATCTCTTCAGACGACGTTACCCTAACCACATTTACCAACGGGTGCTTTAGCTCTAAATGCGTGGGGCCGGTAACTAAAATTACCTGCGCGCCCTCGTTAGCCGCGGCTTTTGCAATATCAAAACCCATTTTGCCCGACGAATGGTTACCTATAAAACGCACGGGGTCTATAGGTTCGTATGTGGGGCCGGCAGTTACCAGTATTTTTTTTGTGCGGAGCGGTAGTTTACCCTCAATATCCTTTTCTAAAAACGCCACAATATTTTCGGGTTCAGCCATGCGGCCTTCGCCGGAAAGCCCACTTGCAAGCTCGCCCGATTCTGCCGGGATCACTTTGTTACCAAAGGATTCCAGTTGCCTGAAACTTTCTTTTGTAGAGGGGTGCTTGTACATATCCAGGTCCATTGCGGGTGCAACATACACGGGGCATTTAGCCGAAAGATAGGTAGCTATAAGGATATTATCTGAATTGCCTGTTACCATTTTAGATAGGGTATTGGCCGTGGCCGGGGCAATTACAAAGAGGTCGGCCCAAAGGCCAAGATCTACGTGGTTATTCCAAACGGCGTTTTCGTCTTCTTCATGGTAAAAGGAAGAGTAAACGGGGTTTTTAGAAAGCGTAGACAGGGTAAGCGGGGTAATAAAATCTTTAGAAGCAGGCGTCATGACTACTTTTACATGTGCGCCTGCTTTTATAAAAAGCCTTACCAGCGACGCTGTTTTGTATGCGGCAATGCCCCCGGATATGCCGAGTAATATTTTTTTACCGCTTAAAACAGACATCTTTTAAGGTGTATTATTGTTTGTTAGGATCCCTGTAAGAAATCTTACCTTCTAACCACTCCTGTACTGCAAGAGCGTGTGGCTTAGGTAGTTTTTCGTAAAATTTAGAAACCTCTATCTGCTCCTTATTTTCAAAAATTTCCTCAAGACTGTCATTATAGGTAGCAAACTCTTCAAGTTTTTCGATCAGTTCTTTCTTGATCTCTGTATTAATCTGGTTAGCCCTTTTAGCAATTATGGTAATTGCCTCATATACATTACCTGTAGGCTCCTCTATGGTAGTCTTATTATAGGTAGTTGTATTTACGGGAGCAGTTGTTTTTTTTAAATCCATGACTCGTTATTTTGAAAATTTCTCTAATTCAGTATCTATCTTAGTAAGCATGGCATCGGCCTGTGCTTTGTATTTTGTGTCGCTTTTAAACTTAACCAGTGCAGCATAATTTGCTTTTGCAGCCACAAGGCGCTCCTGCATTTTTGTCTGTATACTGTTTATTGCAAGCTGGTATGAAGAATCGAACTTTAAATAAAGCGCATCTTCTTTAAGCGGTGTACCCGGAAAATCGATGATAAAATTATCAAAGGTTTTAATAGCCGCGTTGTAATCGCCAAAATATTCGGCAGTAGCATAATACTGCTTTGCAATCTCAAACGCTTTTGTCTCAAGTTTTTCCCTTAGCTCCTTTACCAGTTGGTTAGCCTCCGGCATGTATTGCGATGTAGGGTACGTATCTATAAACGCCTGCATTTTATCTAATGCTTTGTAAGTATCTACCTGATCTAAAGAGTAGCGTGGCGAAAGGTGGTAGTAGCTTTTTGCCCCAAGGAACAATGCTTCTTCTGCCTTTTGACTACGTGGGTAACCGGCAGAGAATTTCTCAAACTGGTAACCTGCCGTATAATATTGCTTTGTTTTGTACAATGCATCACTGTACATAAAAAACATTTTCTCAGCCTGTGGCTTACCTGCATACGATGGCGCTATCTGCTCAAAAAGGCGTATTGCCTTCATGTATTTGCCATCAGTATAAAGCTTCTCGGCCACTTCATATTTCGTTTTAACGTCTTCCGACTTTAATGCTTTTTGAAATTCGCTGCATGATGTTAGCGTTAAAGCGAAAAGAAGTATGTAAAAAAATCTTGCCATAAATAAAAGTTAAGCGGCTGTGCAGCGGCTGTTGTAAAAGCAACTGCAAAATTAGTTAATAATTACAGAATAAAAAATCTTTTTTTCATGCGTATCGCACATAAAAAAAGATGCCGTATTTGGCACCTTTCTTTAAACTGTATTTTTACTGTTTTATTGCACAGTTGCCGGATGTAACTTATTTACAAAGGCCGATATCCTGCCTGCTAAATCATCGTTAATGTTAACTAACGGAAGCCTTACTACATCTTCGCAAAGACCCAGTTCTTTAAAAATATGCTTAATACCCGCCGGGTTGCCCTGCTCAAAGATCATGTCTATCGAGTGGGCAATTAAATAATGCAGCTTATACGCCTCATCTACCCTGCGCTCTAAGCCCAGCTTAACCATTTGCGAGAATTGCGTAGGGAAACCTTCGGCTATTACCGAGATTACCCCTGCCCCACCGGCTAAAACCATTGGCAGTGTTACCATATCATCGCCCGATATTACAAGGAAACCTTCCGGTTTGCCCTGTATAAGGCGCATGGCCTGTACAATATCGCCGGCAGCTTCTTTAATACCTATTATGTTGCTAAAATCGTTTGCCAGCCTAAAAACCGTTTCGGGCAGCATGTTGCTTGCCGTACGGCCGGGTACGTTATATAGTATAACCGGTAGCGGAGAAGCTTCTGCCACCGCTTTAAAATGCTGGTAAATACCTTCCTGCGTTGGTTTATTGTAGTAGGGCGATACCGATAGTATCGCTGTAAACGCCGATAGGTCGCGCGACCTTAGCTCATCGGCTACTTCTTTAGTATTGTTGCTGCCCACGCCTAAAACCAGCGGCAGCCTGCCGTTGTTTGCCTTTATAACCGTCTTTATAACAAGTTCCTTTTCATCTTTATCCATAGTGGCAGGCTCGCCCGTGGTACCTAATACCACAAGATAGTCTATACCGCCATCTATTTGATAGTTAACAATTCTTTCAAGAGCTTCTGTATCTACAGAAAAGTCTTTTTTAAAAGGGGTAATAAGCGCAACGCCCGTACCTGTTAATGACTGCATGGTTATAATTTGTTTAGTATTTTTAAATATTTAAAGAGCTCGGTTACAAACTCCTGGTATTTTTCGGCCTGGGTTTTAATCATAAATGTATTAAGGCGGTTATCTACCGTGCTAAAGCCTGCCTTAAATTTAGCACGGCTCTTAATGGTAGCCAGTTGCAGCGGTGCCTTGCCCACATCATAGTAACTTATAAGAATGTCAAACGGCTTGTTTATAAACGCCGATACATCATCTTTAATAAAATCGCCTGCCGATGATATGTCGGCACGGGTAAGGTAACAGCAGTCCATAACTTCGCCCTTTTTTAGCTTGTCTTTAAAGCTAAGGGTATCTATATTGCTGCGCTGTATGCCGTTACTAACAAGCGCTGCAATAAGCGCTTCTTTTTGTGTAAAGTACGTTTCATCTATAAGTACACCTACACTAACAATCTTACCGGCAGATGTTGCAGCCTTGTAATTGAGTAAGGTTTTCTTAACAATCTTTTTAAGGCCAAAATCTTTAATAAACTTCAAAAACATAGTACTTTTATTGCCGAATGCAAAAATATCGAATAAAAAGGTCAACCGCAATGCGAATGTCTAAAAAGTATAACACATACTACAGCGGGTTTGTTTTATTTTTAACAACGAGCCTTTTTATTGCGTGCGGCGCACCTGCATTTTATGCCACCGCGATTGAAGGGAAAAAGCTCCCAGTAGCTGCGGAGTATAGCAATAACCACGCCATTGAAGATTTTGTGGCCCCCTACCGCACCCATATCAATAAAGATCTGGACAGCATTTTGGCCTACTGCCCCGAAACGCTTGATAAAACCAATACAATAAACGGCTGGCAAACCACCATAGGCAACCTTATGGCCGATGTTACGCTTGACAAAGCTGCCACCCTGCTTAGAACCCGTGAGAACCGAAACCTTGATATTTGCCTGCTTAACCACGGCGGTATACGATCTGTAATTGCTAAAGGGCCGGTTACTGCCCGCACCGCTTTTGAGGTTATGCCTTTTGAGAACAGCCTTATGGTGGTTGCCCTTAAAGGCGAACAGGTCATGGAGATGGCGCAGTACATTGCCCGCGAAAAGAAACCGCACCCGCTGGCGGGTATGCTGATAACTTTAGATGAAAATGGCTCGGTTAAGTTGGTCACTGTTCAAGGGAAGCCGTTGCAGGCTGAGAAGATATACAACGTGGCAACATCTGACTATTTGGTTAACGGCGGCGACAGCATGACGTTTTTAGGCAATGCCGTTGCTACGTACGACCTTACTTATAAACTGCGCAACGTGTACATTGATTATTTTAAGGCGATAGATACGCTGCCCATCATCCGTACCGAACGTATAGTAATTGAGAAGCCATGAAAAGAAGGGATTTTATACACAAAACGGCGGCAGGCAGCGCACTGGTACTGGGCGGGTTATCGCTTAGCAGCTTTGCAGAGCCCGAAACCAAAAAGATTACCATACTGCACACTAACGATGTGCACAGCCATATAGACCCGTTCCCCATAGACGACCCTAAATTCCCTAACATGGGTGGCGCTGCCCGAAGGGCTACCATGATTGAGCAGATTAGGCGTGAGGAGCCTAACGTGCTGCTGCTGGATGCCGGGGATGTTTTTCAGGGTACCCCCTACTTTAACTATTATGGTGGCGAACTGGAGTTTAAGCTGATGAGCATGATGCAGTATGACCTGGTTACCATGGGCAACCACGATTTTGATAATGGCATTGATGGTTTTAAGCTGCAACTGCCCCATGCCAAATTTGATTTTGTATGCGCCAACTACGCCTTTAAGAATACCGTGCTGGATGGTATTGTTAAGCCCTACAAGATTTTTTATAAGGACGGGCTTAAAATTGGCATCTTCGGACTGGGTATTGAGCTTAACGGACTGGTTAATAAAAACCTGTATAAAGAAACGGTATATAACGACCCTATTGGCACCGCGCAGGATATGGCACACACGCTGAGGCACTCCGAGAAATGCGACCTTGTTATCTGCCTTTCGCACCTTGGGTTTATTTATGCTAATGATGCTAATAAGGTATCTGACCTGGTGCTGGCGCGTGCCACTAAGGATATAGACCTGATTATTGGCGGGCATACCCATACCTTTTTAACCAAGCCCTACATTGAAAAGAACAACGCCGGAGAAGAAGTTGTAATTAACCAGGTGGGATGTTATGGCATTAACCTGGGCAGGATTGATTTTACTTTTGAGAAAGGCATAAAATCTAAAATGGGGAGTAAGACGATTACTGTGTAGTTTTTAAAGTCGGAAAGTCATAAAGTCGAAAGTTGGAGGTCCGAAGTTAGAAGTCCAAATTGGTTTCTAAAATCCAAAAATGAAATTGCATCATTTTTGCTTAAAATTATTTTGGTCGAAAATTGAAAAATCCGAAGTTAAAAAATCGAAAAAATCGGGTTTAGTTTTAAAAGTTGAATCAAAATTGAAACTCGAAATCCAAAAGTGAAATATTAGCCTTTTTTAGTATAAAAAGCATCTTTTTTAGGGTCAAAAATGGGCATTTCAAAATCCAAAAGTGAAATATTAAGCCTTTTTTGAGGCAATTTCGGGTTGAGCGTTGGGAGTTACGAGTTTTGTGTGGCATCAACTCGAAACCCTTAACCCAAAACTATGAACTACAAAAAAAGCCCACTAAGAAAACTTAGCGGGCTTCCACCTCCAAAACTAATTAATCCAATCACCTATTAATTATTCTTAATGCCTGCTCATCATGGCCGGATCTAACTGAATATTAAGCCCTTGCGCTATGCCCATGCCCAGGGTAATGTCTGCTCTGAACCAGTGGCACAGCTGCCTGTTGATTATCTCTTCGCGCTTAGAGCCTGTAATACCGCTCATTGCGCCTACTATGTTACTGATTGTGTTATGTTTAGCCTGTGCATCCATTAACCTGAAGAGGTTGCCCGGCTGGGTATAATGGTCGTTCTCGCCCGGTGCATTACGGTCGTACCAGTCGGCTGTAAGGCTGTCTAATTCTTCCGCAGGTTCTTTGTAACTCTCATCAGGTGAGAGGGTATCAAAACTATTAGGGTAGTAATTGGGCCTGCTTCCGCCGTTGCCATTTACACGCATTTGCCCATCACGCTGAAAGTTGTTAACTGCAAAGGGGCAGCGGTTAACGGGTATCTGCTCAAAGTTGGTACCTAAGCGGTAACGCTGCGCATCAGGATAGCTTAACAACCTGCCCTGCAACATTTTATCAGGCGAAAAACCTATGCCATCTACAATGCGTGACGGTGAAAATGCTGCCTGCTCCACATCCTGAAAGTAGTTATACGGGTTACGGTTAAGCTCCAGCACTCCCACATCCATAAGCGGATAATCAGCATGTGGCCACACTTTAGTAAGGTCGAAAGGGTTGATATGGTACGTTTTAGCCTCGGCTGCAGGCATAACCTGTATCTTTAAATTCCACTTAGGATAGTTGCCCTGCTCTATGTTTTCAAACAGGTCGCGCTGGGCGAAATCAGGGTCTTTACTCTTCATTTCAGCAGCTTCGGCATCGGTAAAGTTCCTGATTCCCTGCGCAGTTATAAAATGGAATTTCACGTAAAAGCGCTCATTATCAGCGTTTATAAGTGAAAAAGTATGACTCCCGAAACCGTGCATGTGGCGGTATCCTACGGGTGTACCCCTGTCGCTCATCAGGGTAAGTACCTGGTGAAGGCTCTCAGGGTTAAGCGACCAAAAATCCCACATCATTGTTGGCGATTTCATATTGGTCTGTGGGTCACGCTTTTGCGTGTGTATAAAGTCACTAAACTTCTTGGCATCCTTAATAAAGAATACCGGTGTGTTGTTACCTACAAGGTCCCAGTTGCCGTCTTCGGTATAGAATTTAATGGCAAAGCCGCGTGGGTCGCGCTCTGTGTCTGCCGATCCTTTTTCACCACCTACTGTACTGAACCTCAACACTAAATCGGTTTGTTTACTTATGGTATTAAACAACTTAGCCTTAGTATATTTAGTAATATCATGTGTCACTGTAAATGTTCCAAACGCTGCAGAACCCTTAGCATGCACTACCCTCTCCGGGATACGCTCACGGTTAAAATGGGCCATTTTTTCGTGAAGGATTACATCCTGTAGCAACACCGGGCCGCGTGGGCCGGCGGTTTGCGAGTTTTCATGTTCGTAATATGGTCGGCCGGAAGCAGTTGTGAGTTTATCTTGTGACATGTTTATTTGTGTTGTTATTGATTTTGATATTGCAAATTTAAAATTCGATAGATTATATTTATAAGACAAAGGATTGATATTTTTTATAGCGATATAGAGCCATCTTGATTCTTAGCTGTAAAAATGATTTTTCACATTGGGTTTTCGTTTATATAAAATTTAAAAACCAAAAACCAGACCACCTCAACAACACATTAAAAATCAGATAATTGAAAAATTATTCGTAGCATTAAAAAACGATATATGGTAAATTTTCACAATTGGACAGCGATATTACACGCTCGTTTTATCAGGTTCAGGAATCGTCTTTAAAACTATCAATCCGTAATGCGGAATGGTTTTTGTTTTACACTTTTGAAACTATACAGAAAATGAAGAAATTACTATTATCAATACTGGTTGTAACTGCTGTAAACACTACTGCAAATGCACAACTAAAAAATATTTTAACCAAGGCAAAGGATAAGATAACCGCCGGAAAATCAGGATCATTGGGCGCATCAGAAATCGGGTCGGCGCTTAAAGAGGCCCTTAATAAAGGGGTTACCGAACAGGTGACCAAGTTGACTGCTGAAGATGGCTTTTATAAAAATGAGGCTGTTAAGATATTACTGCCCGAAGAATTACAAAAAGTAGATAAAAAGCTACGACAGGTAGGTATGGCAAGCCTTGCCGACCAAGGTATTAAAGTGCTTAACCGAGCTGCCGAAGATGCTGTAAAAGAGGGTACTCCAATTTTTGTGAATGCTATTACAAGCATGACCCTTACCGATGCTAAAGGTATTTTGATGGGTGCCGATAATTCGGCTACCACGTACCTGCAAAAGAGTACCCCAACGCCATTATATGCTAAGTTTAGTCCCGTGGTTAAAACGTCTCTTAGTAATGTGGGTGCCGACGCCGTTTGGGCAAAGATCATTGCTAAATACAACACGTTGCCGCTAGTTACCAAGGTAAACCCTGACCTTACCGACTATGTTACCAACAAAACCATGGATGGTGTGTTTAAAATGATAGCAGTTGAAGAAAAGAACATCCGAACCAATACTGCATTTAGAACTACTGACCTCTTAAAGAAAGTATTTGCAATGCAGGACTAATTATATATCAAGACATTACACAAACCGATCCAGATTTGATGCGGTTTTTTTATGCACATTTACATCAAAACTTTTATCAAAACTTTATCAGATACAGGCTTCGTAAATTGTTAAAAAAGTAGTTGCTTTACAGTAACAATTTATTGTATCCGTATGAAAAAACTTATAGTACCACTAATGGCTGTTTGCCTGATGTTATCGGGCTGTGCCGAACTTCAACAAGTTGCGTCTCAACTGCCACAGGTTGCCGGCACACTATCTAACGCCGACATTGCTGCCGGCTTAAAAGAAGCTTTAGATAAAGGCATTGACCAACAAGTAACCAAGCTTACTACCACCGATGGTTTTTACAAAAACCAACTGGTTAAGATATTACTGCCTGCCGAATTGCAAAAGGTTGATAAGACCCTGCGCGATGTAGGTTTAGGTTCCCTTGCCGATGAAGGCCTTAAGATGATGAACCGTGCCGCCGAGGATGCTGTTAAAGAATCGACCCCAATATTTGTGTCGGCAGTTAAGAACATGACCTTTAATGATGCCAAAACTATCTTATTGGGTAACGATCAGGCTGCTACGTCTTATTTAAAGAATACAACCACTACACAATTATACTCAAAATTTAACCCGGTAATAAAATCGTCGTTCAGTAAAGTGGGTGCCGATAAGGTTTGGAGTAATATTATAACCAAATATAATGCTATACCGCTAGTTACCAAAGTTAACCCCGACCTTACCGATTATGTTACCAACAAAGCTTTAGACGGCGTGTTTAAAATGATAGCTGTTGAAGAAAAAGAGATAAGAAACAACATAAACGAGCGCACGTCTGTCCTGTTAAAAAAGGTGTTTGCCTTACAAGATAAGAAGGCTTAAAATTTTAATAGTCAGCAGTATACAAATAACATTATCTTAACAATCGGGTCAATTTATTTTTGGTAATTTGCATATCAATAAATGGTTTTCTCACATTTGGTTAGGGTTAGTTAGAAGAATGCCGGTAGTAGTACTACCGGCATTTTTATTTTCAGCACATCTTACATATCCAATTAAAGTACGCTAACACGTGCAAACAGTACGGTACATGCAGTCTACCCCTTTGCAGCACAGGCCGCCATTTATTAAAGGATAATATGTATTTTTGAAGCATAAACACAAGTATGCACCCACAGTTTACTAAAAGGACAGATAATGCGCCACTAATAGCGTTTAGGATACTTTTCGGCCTCCTCCTCGCCTGGAATTGTGTTGACTATTTAACTAACGGTAGCATTAACAAGCTCTACATTAAGCCTAAAGTTACGTTTACATTTATTGGTTTTGAATGGCTGCAACCCCTGCCGGGTAACGGTATGTACTGGTACTACGGCCTTATGGCGGTGTGTGCTCTGGGTATTGCTGCGGGTTTATTATACCGGTATTCGCTTGGCCTGTTTACAATACTGTTTGCAGGTTCTTACTTTATGCAAAAAACGGTTTACAACAACCACCATTATTTTTTGCTGCTGCTTTGCATTATTATGTTGGTATTACCCGCAAACCGCTACGCCAGCCTGGATAGCTACCACAAGCCATCTACTAAGCGCTATAGCATGCCGCAATGGTATACGTGGATATTTATCCTGCAAATAGCCATATTGTACTTTTTTGCTTCTATGGCTAAATTGTACCCTGATTGGCTAAACGGTACCGTAACCGGAATTATAGTGGGTAAATTCAATATAAAAGGTTTAAACTTCCTGTTGCACAGCCATTATTTTCATCTTATTGTTGCCTATGGCGGCATCCTGTTCGATTTGCTTATTGTGCCACTGCTCCTCATCAAAAAAACGCGTAAAACAGCTGCAATACTATCCGTTGGCTTTCATACTTTTAACTGGCTTACACTTAACATCGGAATCTTCCCATTCCTCTCATTAAGCTATTTAGTGTTCTTTTTCCCACCCGATGAAGTACGGAAATTTTTCTTTAAAAAGAAACCTGCTTTACAGGAGGTTAAAGAACCCGAAACATTGGAAAACAGCGGGTTATTCAGATATTTTTTTATCCCCTACTTTATCATTCAGCTTGCCCTGCCCGTTCGCCATTTGTTTATTAAGGGCGACGTAATATGGACTGAAGAAGGCCACCGCCTAAGCTGGCGTATGATGCTCAGGCAAAAAACAGGCACGCTAACTTATAAAGTAATTGATAAGAAAACCGGTAAAGACCTGTACTACACCCTTACTGATGATTTTACACCAATGCAAATTAAGTACCTGCCCGGCCGTGCCGATATGATATGGCAGGCAGCCCAAATTATTAAAGAAAATTACGTACAGAAAGGTACCGATGTAGCGGTTTATGCTATTAGCACAGTGTCCCTTAACCGCCATGCTCCTAAAACGTTCATAGACCCGGAAACCGACCTTGGCAATGCCAAATGGAATTACTTTGGCCATAACGATTGGGTGCTGCTGTATGACGATTACTACCATTAGTTTAGCACTTTATCGTTAATAGTTAAATAGATTTTGAAAATCAGTTTACTTTTATACTTTTGCGAAAAAATAAGAGGGTGAAAAAGTCGCTTTTTGTGCTGTTAGTATTGTTGCATACTGCAGGTTACAGCCAGGAATGGCATACCGACCTGGATGCAGCAAAGAAAAAGGCCGCCGCTACAGGAAAAAATATCCTGCTGGTGTTTTCCGGACCGGAATGGTGTACCAATTGTACCAAACTGGATGAGCTGGTATGGCAAAGCCAGGAATTTAAGGCTGAAGCTGATAAAAGCTGGGTACTACTACGTGCTGATTTTACACAGAAAAAAGGTATGCCCGAACCTTTTGATGTTAACGATACTAAAGTAATACTTGCCGAAAAATATAACCGTGATGGCTTTTTCCCGTTTGTGGTGCTGCTGGATAAAAACGGCAGGCGTATTGGTAAAACCGGTTACGAAAACCTTGAAACTGCCGCACAATACATATCGCTATACAAAAATATGACCGCTAAATAGGCGGTTATTTTTTTGCTTTTGGTATTACTTCATCCTGCAGGTAGGATATAAACGGAATCAGAACCTGATAATGGGCTGGATCGTCATAACCATTAAACACTACATACTTTATATTATTACTTATTACCGCAAGTGTAATATCGGTACCATCATTGGCTAATTGCGAACGCCCGTTTTTAACCATCTTAAATCCATCAAAAGGTAAAATCGCAGTAAGCTTATCCCACATTCCTTTTGGTGTTTGTATACGCGTTATAAGAGGCTTCGAATCGGCTCCCGATGTTGAATAGCTAAGCGAATCTTTAGTCACTGTCAACTGAACTTTACGTCCACCTCTACCGCCATCAACCTCGCTATATTCAATTTTATCTATAGGATCATTTTGGGCATGGCATATTTGTGATAACAGTAAAAATGTAAGGAAGACAAGTAGTTTAACGTGTTTCATATCTAAAAGGAAATTCCAAATATATACAAAAATAAGCCTGTTCGCATACATCAGTATCTGAATCTATTCTATCATATTTACCCGTCGTGCCACCTCTTTGTTATTTGTAATAAGCAGGTTGGATAGCATGCCCGACGCTTCTTCCTCATCGCCAAAAAACTGTGAGGCACTGATGTATATACATTGCCCGTTTGAAAACGCTATTACTATGTATTGCGGTGAGACAGTTTTAGGGGCGCGAGTTAAGCCTAAAATACCTTTCTGACCCGGCTTGTAAGTATTTATCTCCTGCCAACCTATAGTAACATTGATGATGGTTGATGCCAAAATTCCCTTCCACATAGCGTGGTTAGAAACATCCCACAACCGGTAAATAGGCGATGGCGCCGACTCATTTATCTTAACGCCTATTTCGTATTGCACAAAACGGGTATCCCAGCAAACTTCTATAACATCATTTGTGGCCGTGTATAAAAAAACAGCATAATCTACGCTGTCAACGGCATCAATATGAGTTTTATATTGGGGCTCAGGATCAGGAATGTTAGATAAAGCCTCGGCATATTTAACCTTAACGATCTTCAGGCCAATAAGCTGCCTGCAATGGTTATGAAAAATTACGTGCCTGTGGGTAAAATCCATTATAAAATTAAGCAGGCTCCTGCATGCGGTGCTGTAATTTTTTAAAATAGTCAAAAGCTTTTACCAGCCTGCTACCATACCAGCTAAACATCTCACCATCAACAAAAACAGTTTTGGCGTGATGGGTGTGGCGGCCTAATTCAAAAGCATCTTCATCTTTAAAAGGATAAGGTTCAGAGGATAAAAAAACCACATCAGGGTCGCCCTGAATACGCATTTTTTGAACCACCACTTCCGGATAGCGCTGCAAATGCTCATAGATGTTGCTAAAATGGTTAAGCTTCATCATTTCGTTTATAAATGTACCGTTAGCCGCTGCCATGTAGGGGTCTTTCCAGATAAAATAAGCCGTTTTAAGCCATTCGCGGCCTTCCATAAATTGCTTAAAGTCGGCTTGGGCGTAGTTTATTTTATTGATCCACTGCTGCGACTGGGTGCGTACGCTAAAGATCTTCCCAAATTCGGTTATCATAGCAAGCACATCGTCTATGGTAATAATATCGCTAACCCACACCGGGGCGATTGCGCGCATTGTCTCAACAATTTCCTGCGTATTTTCTTCTTTATTGCAAATAATGATATCCGGCTGCAATAACCGTATCTTTTCAGGATGCACTTTCTTAGTGCCACCTACTTTCGTTTTTGTCGACTTTAAATGATACGGGTGTACACAAAACTTGGTTATACCTACAAGTCGGTCTTCCAGCCCTAAGTCGAACAGCAGCTCAGTAAGCGATGGCACAAGGCTTACTATGCGCATGGGCACAGCAGGTAATGATATGACAGTACCGGTTTGATCCGTATATTGTTTCAAGTTAATTGTTTATGGTTTAATGTTGCCAATAGATAGCTGTATACTATAATTGTATTTTGGCGAGTTGCCTATCAAGCAATATCTTATTCATTTCCTGCTGTACTTTGATGGCTTCTTCCCGTGCCCTTTCAGCAAAGTCGGTACCGTTAGAAGCATAAATTATAGCACGCGATGAGTTTACAAGCAGGCCAACCTGGCTGTTCATGCCATATTTACAAACCTCTTCCAAGCTGCCACCCTGTGCCCCAACGCCCGGAACAAGGATAAAGCTATCGGGTATAATTTTACGTATCTCAGTAAAATATTCTGCCTTGGTAGCACCTACCACATACATAAGGTTTTTGCTGCCCGCCCATGTTTTAGACGTTTCTAACACTTGTTTGTAGAGCTCTTTATCACCCACCATTTTCGTCTGAAAATCAAATGCGCCGTCGTTACTTGTAAGTGCAAGCAATATGGTAAACTTATCTTTAATGGCTAAAAAAGGCTCAACACTATCTTTACCCATATAAGGTGCAACGGTAATAGAATCAAACGCCATATCTTCTAAAAATGCTTTGGCATACATAGCAGATGTATTGCCAATATCGCCACGCTTAGCATCTGCAATGGTAAATACCTCAGGGTGTTTGTTATTAAGGTACTGAATGGTCTTTTCAAGCGAATGCCAGCCTTTAAGCCCGTAAGCCTCAAAAAAAGCAGTATTGGGTTTGTACGCCACAGCAAGATCGTGCGTGGCATCTATAATGGCCTTGTTAAACTCAAATATTGGATCTTCGGTAGCAAGCAGGTGTTGTGGTATCTTATTAAGATCTACATCAAGGCCAATGCTTAAAAACGATTGTTTAAGCCGTATTTGTTCGAATAACTGTTGGGTGGTCATGATTGTTTGTTGATAGTTGTGCAGGCAAAAATACGATTTTTTATTTATTGAGTTGATGGATTGTTAGGGTGATGTACCTTTATTACATTAAAAAAGGGGACTGGTATTCCATTTCGACCGCAGGGAGAAATCTCATATATTTGTCAAAAAAGATTAAGATGTTTCAAACCTTAGGAACGTATAATTTCTATGTTTACATACTAACTAATAAAGCTAAAACGGTATTATATATAGGATTTACTACTGAGTTAAAAGAACGTTTGTATTATCATCAAAATCCAGAAGCACATTCTAAAGCATTTACGTCCAAATACAAGTGCTTTTATCTGATATATTGGGAGCATTATACCGATGTAGATACTGCAATAGAAAGGGAAACGCAATTGAAAAAGTGGCGGAGAGAAAAGAAAGATGCCCTTATAAATGATTTTATTCCTGAATGGCGATTTTTGAATGATGACATTTAGAGATTTCTCAACTTCGTTGCACTCCGTTCGAAATGGAATAGCGTCTCTAATTTCGTTTGGCCATTCCATTTCGACGATAGGAGAAATCTTAAAAATAACTTGAGATTTCTCAACTCCGCTTTGCTACGTTCGAAATGCAACAGCGTATAACTCTTAAACAAAAAAATCCCGAAGCTTTCACTTCGGGATTAGTATTATAGTGCGTGTAAAAATTACTTTTTACGGCCAATAACTTTCGCGGCAGCTGCCTCAATAGCCTGGTTGTTTAGCTTGTATTTTTCCATAAGCTGGTCTGGCGTTCCACTTTCGCCAAAGCTGTCCTTTACGGCAACAAACTCCTGTGGAGCAGGGTTGTTCAAAGCCAATACGCGGGCAACACTTTCGCCAAGTCCGCCAAGTATGTTATGCTCCTCGGCAGTAACCACACAACCCGTTTTAGCTACCGATTTTAAGATAGCCTCATCATCAAGTGGCTTAATGGTGTGTATGTTAATAACCTCGGCAGATATACCTTTAGCCTCAAGAGCCTCAGCAGCAATAAGCGCTTCCCAAACAAGGTGGCCTGTAGCAACAATGGTAACATCGGTACCTTCGTTTAAAAGCACAGCCTTACCAATTTTAAACTCGCCATTCTCCGGCGTAAAGTTAGCAACACTTGGGCGGCCAAAACGCAGGTAAACCGGACCGTGGTGCTCAGCAATTGCAATTGTAGCAGCTTTAGTCTGGTTGTAATCGCAGGTGTTGATAACCGTCATGCCCGGAAGCATTTTCATCAAACCTATATCTTCTAATATCTGGTGTGTTGCACCATCTTCACCCAGTGTTAAACCAGCGTGAGAAGCACATATTTTTACGTTCTTATCTGAGTAAGCTACAGATTGGCGAATTTGGTCGTATACCCTTCCTGTAGAAAAGTTGGCAAACGTACCCGTAAACGGAATTTTTCCGCCAAGGGTAAGGCCTGCCGCCATACCAATCATGTTAGCCTCTGCAATGCCAACCTGAAAAAAACGCTCAGGATGGTTCTTTTTAAAATCGTCCATTTTTAACGAACCAATAAGGTCGGCACAAAGCGCCACTACATTTTCGTTCGTCTGGCCAAGTTCAGTTAGGCCCGCCCCAAAACCCGAGCGTGTATCTTTATTTCCTGTATTTGTGTATTTTGTCATTTGTTTAGAATTGAGCGGTTAGAATTGAGTACTCAGAGAGAAGAGTTAAAGCTGCCATGAAGCGGTCTAACATCTATCTCTTATATCTCACATCTAACTATTAATAATCTCCCAGTGTGCTGATGTTTTGAGAAAAAGCAGTTTCAAGCTGTGCATCGTTAGGTGCTTTACCATGCCATGCGTGGGTGTGCATCATATAATCAACGCCGTTACCCATTTCGGTGTGTAATAATACACAAACCGGCCTGCCTTGTCCTGTTTTAGATTTAGCTTCTGTCATGCCGGCAATTATCGCCTCAAGGTTGTTACCAAGCTGAATTTCTATAACATCCCAACCGAAAGCTATAAATTTAGCGCTAATGCTTCCCATGTTAAGTACCTCATCTGTAGGGCCGTCAATTTGTTTACCGTTAACATCTACCGTTGCAATAAGGTTATCCACTTTGTAGGCAGATGCATACATAATAGCCTCCCAGTTCTGGCCTTCCTGTAGTTCGCCATCGCCGTGCAGGGTATAAATAAGGTGTTTGTCGCCGTTTAGCTTTTTAGCCTGTGCAGCACCAATGGCAACGCTTAAGCCCTGTCCAAGAGAACCCGATGCAATACGCACGCCCGGTAAACCTTCGTGTGTTGTTGGGTGACCCTGAAGCCTTGAATTCAGCAAACGGAACGTAGCCAGTTCTGCCACCGGAAAGTAGCCGCTACGCGCCAAAACGCTGTAGAACAATGGCGATATGTGTCCGTTAGAAAGAAAGAACATATCCTCATTAAGGCCATCCATGTCCCAGCCTTCTTTGCGGTCCATTAAAACCTGGTAAAGGGCTACCATAAATTCTGTACAGCCCAGCGAGCCGCCCGGGTGGCCTGAGTTTACGGCATGTACCATGCGCAAAATGTCTCTCCTTACCTGGATAGTTAAGTCGTTTAGTTGTTGTGTGTTAGGCTTCATTGTAGTTGTTTGAGTTAAACTGGCGCAAAAGTAATTCTATTTTTTACTACTGGCAAATAATTTTACGTCCTAAATATACCGAAACCTCAGTGTTTGCAAGTGTTTTAATTACACTTTTAAATTTTTCAATAATTGATATTTGAAATCTCTCAAGTGGTGTATAGAATGGCTTAATATTTCACTTTTGGATTTTGAAATGCCCATTTTAGACCCTAAAAAATTGCATTTTTATGCTAAAAAAGGCTAATATTTCACTTTTGGATTTCGAGTTTCAATTATGTTTTTAATTTTGAAATCCAACCGCTAATTTTTAAATTTTCGACTAAAATAACTTTCAGCAAAAATGATGCAATTTCATTTTTGAATTTGAACTCAATCACGATAATCAATCATCTCTTTTCTCAATTCTGAATTCTGAAATCTCAATTCTAAATTCCTATCTTTGCGCCATGAAATTTGATTTAGTTACAAAAGACCCGCTTAGCAAAGCGAGGGCAGGCACCCTGACTACCGATCACGGTGTAATACAAACCCCTATATTTATGCCTGTGGGCACTATGGGTACCGTTAAAGGCGTGCACCAGCGCGAACTTAAAAACGATATTAACCCCGATATTATATTAGGTAATACCTACCACTTATACCTTCGTCCGCAAACCGAGATACTGGAAAAAGCAGGCGGGCTCCATAAATTTATGAACTGGGACAGGCCTATCCTTACCGATAGTGGCGGTTACCAGGTGTACTCACTTTCGGCTAACCGAAAAATTAAAGAGGAGGGCGTTAAGTTTAAGAGCCACATAGATGGGTCGTACCATTTCTTTTCGCCGGAGAGCGTGATGGAAATTCAGCGTACCATTGGCGCCGATATTATTATGGCGTTTGATGAGTGTACGCCGTACCCGTGCGACTACCGTTATGCCAAACGCTCCATGCACATGACGCACCGTTGGCTGGATCGTTGTATTACGCATCTGGAAAAGCTTCCGTTTAAGTATGGCTACAGCCAGGCGTTCTTCCCTATAGTTCAGGGTAGCACGTATACTGATTTAAGGCAGCAAAGTGCCGAATACATCGCAAATGCAGGCGCTGTGGGTAATGCCATTGGCGGACTTAGCGTGGGTGAACCTGCCGAAGAAATGTATGCCATGACCGAGGTGGTTACGGCAATTTTACCCGAAGATAAGCCCCGTTACCTTATGGGTGTTGGTACGCCTATAAATATTTTAGAGAATATTGCGTTGGGTATAGATATGTTTGACTGTGTTATGCCCACACGTAATGCCCGTAACGGTATGCTGTTTACCGCAAACGGAAGCATTAACATTAAGAACAAAAAGTGGGAAGATGATTTTAGCCCGATTGACGAAATGGGTATTACTTTTGTTGATACCGAGTATACCAAGGCCTATTTAAGGCACCTTTTTGCTGCTAACGAATATTTAGGCAAGCAAATTGCTACCATACACAATCTTGGCTTTTATATGTGGCTGGTGCGCGAAGCCCGCGAGCATATTATTGCCGGCGATTTTTATACCTGGAAAGAAAAAATGGTAAAGCAAATGAGCCAGAGGCTTTAATTATTTATATTTGATTAAGAAAAGCACAACGTGAAATTAATAGACTGGTACATACTTAAGCGCTACCTGGCCACCTTTTTTGTAATGCTCATTATGTTTATCCCTATCGGGATAGTTATAGACGTATCTGAAAAAATTAATAAGATACTGGCTAAAAAGGTGCCTTTTTTAGAAGTAGCTGCCTATTACGGGCATTTTACCATCTATTTTGCTAACCTGCTTTTCCCTATTTTCCTGTTCCTTTCGGTTATATGGTTTACATCCAAACTTGCCAATAATACAGAGATTATTGCCATATTAGGGTCAGGTATCTCATTCGAGCGGTTTTTAAGGCCGTATATTGTTGGAGCAACTTTTATCTCGATACTTGCACTGTTAATGGGCTTTTTCTTTGTACCTAAAGCCAGTAAAGGCTTTAACGATTTTAGGTATCAATACCTTAAAAATAACGCCGAAACGCGCCAAAGCAGCGATGTTTACAAGCAAATTAGCGATAACGAATATATTTACGTAAGCAGTTTTAGCTACACCAATAAAACTGGATATAACTTTAACCTGGAAAGCTTTAAAGACAACAAACTGGTGTATAAAATAACATCAGGTTCTATCAAATGGAATGAAGCCGACAGCACCTATACACTTAGCGCATACAACAAACGTACTGTAGGAGCCGATGGCGACATATTAGAATCGGCACCTACAAAAAAGTTTAAATTCAACTTTAAGCCGGACGATCTTACGCCAACTATTTATGCGGCAGAAACCATGACGCTTGGCGAACTTAACCGGTTTATAGAGAAAGAACAGGCCCGTGGGTCGGCTAATATCAACGCTTATCTTGTAGTTAAATATAAAAAATACAGTATACCAACATCGGCCTTTATACTTACTATTATTGCGGTAGCGGTATCGAGCATGAAACGCCGTGGCGGCATGGGTATTAACCTTGCCCTGGGTATATCATTAGCATTCATCTACATATTTTTTGATAAGGTATTTGGCACCATGGCAGAGAAATCAACATTCTCACCGCTTATTGCCGTTTGGATACCTAATATAACCTTTGGCTTCCTTGCCATATACCTCCTGCGGAATGCACGGCGATAAATTAAAAAATTACCTACACCTCCATTTCATCGTTTTTATTTGGGGATTTACGGCAGTGCTTGGCAAACTCATTACGCTTAGCGCCATGCCATTAGTATGGTTCAGGATGTGTATAGGTGTAGCGTTAATGCTTGTATACGCGCTGATAGTAAAAACACCATTAAGAGTATCGGGTAAAACGTTATTGCAGTTTATTATTGCCGGGCTTATTATAGCTGTACACTGGTTTACATTCTTTATGGCTATAAAGGTTTCCAACATCTCCATTACGCTGGCATGTATGTCAACGGGAGCATTTTTTGCTTCGCTGCTGGAGACTGTTTTTTACGGCAAAAAGGTAGTTTGGTATGAACTGTTGCTCGCGCTTGTTGTAATAGCGGCATTAAGCATTATTATATATGGCGAATTTTTTGTCGCCGTTTTAGATGCGATGGTAACCGGGCCGTTCTCGTTTTCCAATATCGCTTCGATAGTACACAACACGCCATCGGGTACTACGCATTTGGTTTGGGGAATTATAATTGCATTAATATCAGCATCATTATCAGCCTTGTTTGCCATCATTAATGCTAAGTTCGCTAAAGAGCACAACCCCGTAACAATCTCCTTATACGAACTGTTAGGCGGCATCTTTTTCTTTTCGCTCTACTTATTATTCACGGGTGAGTTTACACCGTCATTCTTTACCCTCTCGGGCGATGATTGGCTCTGGCTCTTTATATTAGGTTCGTTTTGCACCGCTTATGCCCAAATTGCAGCCGTAAAGGTTATGAAGTTCATAACCCCCTACACCATGATGCTTACCATAAACCTTGAACCTGTTTATGGGATAATTCTTGCTTTAATAGTGTTTAAAGACAACGAAAAAATGGGGTATACCTTTTATATAGGTGCCGCGATTATACTAATAACAGTGATACTCAACGGTATAATAAAGAACCGCCC
>Ga0265798_10003823_pt1 | contig 21166 bp, 15 predicted proteins | sample P3T30metagenome_FD_192430 | JGI IMG/M metagenome (GOLD analysis project Ga0265798, IMG submission 192430) | Plant litter microbial communities from East Loma Ridge, Irvine, California - P3 T30 | ecosystem: Environmental > Terrestrial > Plant litter > Unclassified | place: USA: California... | reverse complement strand
CGTTGCAGGTCGAAAAAGGCTACCACCAGGAGCAGTACGACGTGATCCTGATGTGATCTTTGCATACAGCTTTGCCGGATATATCGCATGCATCCGGCATATCACTCAGCGGTTGTTGCTGCAACAGGACAATACAGTTAAAAATCGATTGAAGGGCAACGCTGTTGCCTGGTTTGGACTACAATTTGTGACAATTTTCTGATATTTCCAGAGTTGGCGGTACATACCAGCCGACCGACAGGCCCTGCGGCATCACGCTGGTGATCTGCAGGGCTTCTGATTGACCACTGGCGGCGTCGGCGACAGCCTGTAGCTGACTAGCGACCCGTAGAGACAATGAACGACCCACTCATTCCTTCCGATTTGCTGAAGAAGTCGGACAAGATCCTGTTCATCGCCCACCTGGCGTTGGGCGATTACACTTATTTACAGAACTGCTTCCAGGCCTTCGCGCGGGCCTACCCGCACCTGAAGCTGCACCTGTGGGTCGACGAGGTCCGCCGCACCAGCGATGCGACGCAATGGCCGCACCTGAAGAAGAACGTGCTGTACGACTGGCTGGACGCCTGCGAGTTCGTCGACAAGACCTACAAGCAGAATTACTCCCCCGAGCTGTTCGAAGCTTCGATCAGGGAAGCACGCGAAGAGCACTACCCGATCGTGGTTTCGCTAGGCACGCTGCGCCCGCACTTCTACGCCAACCTGGCGCGCCGCATCAGCCCGGATGGCTTCGTGGTCGGCCTGAAAAAGCCGATGGGCCTGTCCGAGCTGCCGCACTACTTCACCTACCGCAAACTGGACGCCGCGCTCGATCCGGACGTGGCCGACCGTTCGAGCGCCCCGCACATCAGCGACGTGCACGCCGACTGGTTCCGCCGCCTCGCCAACGTGAACATTCCGCCGGCCGAACGCATCCCCTTCGTCCACATCCCGGAACGCTTCGTCGAAGGTGCCAAGGCGCGCCTGCAGGAATGGGGCTTCGACAAGCGCCAGGGCAAGCTGGTCTTCATCAATCCCTTCGCCAAGACCCGCAAGCGCTGCTGGCCGGTCGAGCGCGTGGCCGAACTGATCACCACCATGCGCGCCCAGCCGGAATGGCGCGACGCCTGCTTCATCGTCAACGCGGTGCCGCAGGAAGTCGAGCGCGTGAAGACCATGCTGGCCGAGCGCCAACTGGACCGCACCGAGCTGTTCAGCGCCAACGAGAACTTCTTCCAGCTGCCGGCCATGCTGGCCCAGTGCGACCTGATCGTGTCGGTGGAAACCGCCGTGATGCACCTGGCGAACGCCGTCGGCGTGCCGGTGGTGGCCCTGATGCGCCAGAAGACGCCGGAATGGGCGCCGGTCGACAAGGCCAACAGCACCGTCATCACGGCGCATCAGCGGCGCGACTGGGTCAAGGCGATTCCGGTGCAGGATGTGATGCACGCGCTGGCGTAAGGGCCGACGGGAAGAACAGCTGCTCGCCGGCCGGCTTGAACGCGGCGATTTTCGCCTGCCCTTCCGGCGAGGTGATCCACTGGATCAGCTGGGTCGCGCCCCTGTAGTTGATACCCCTGTTGATGCCCTTGTGCTTCTCCGGATTCACCGCGATGATGCCGTAGGGGTTGAACATGCGCTTGTCGCCTTCGACCACGATCGCCAGGCCGGTCCTGGCTTTATAGGCGCCGTAGGTGGCGCGGTCGGTCAGGGTGTAGGCGTTCATCTCGGCCGCCATGTTCAGCACCTCGCCCATGCCCAGGCCGGCCGACACGTAGTTGCTGCCCTGCGGCTTGGCGCCCACTTCCTTCCAGTAGCCCTTCTCCATCACGTCGGTGCCGGAATTGTCGCCGCGCGAGATGAACTTGACGTTGGTCGAGGCGATCTTTTTAAACGCGCCCAGCACGTCGCGGCTGCCCTTCAGGCCGGCCGGGTCCGAAATCGGGCCGACCACGATGAAGTCGTTGTACATCACGTCGCGGCGGTCGATGCCCCAACCCTCGGCCACGAACTTGTCTTCGAGCTGGCGCGCATGCACCAGGGTCACGTCGACGTCGCCGTTCTTGCCCAGTTCCAGCGCCTTGCCGGTGCCGACCGAGATCACGTTGACCTTGATGCCATACTTCTGCTCGAAGCTGGGCAGCAGATAAGTCAGCAGGCCGGAATTCTCGGTGCTGGTGGTGGTGGACAGGCGCAGCACCTTGCCATCCTGCGCCTGGGCCGGTGCGTAAGACATCCCGAGGGTGGCGCCCAGCACCAGGGCCAGGCTGAACAGACGACGTTGCATTTGTATTCTCCTTGTTATTGACGAACTTCGAGATGCCCGTCGCGCAGCTTGAGGCGCTGCACGCCGGGCAGGCCGATCAGGTCGCGGTCGTGACAGGCGACGACCACGCTGCCGCCCGCTTCGACCATGGTGGGAATCAATTCGATCACCTGCTCGCGCGCCTGGCCGTCCAGGTTCGAGGTCGGCTCGTCGAGCAGCAGCAGTTTCGGGCACAGCACCTTCGCGCGCGCCAGCGCCACGCGCTGCCGTTCGCCGCCGGACAGGCGGCCCGGCTCGACGTCCTGCAGGTGGGCCACGCCGGCCCAGGCCATCGCCTCCTCGACCTTGCGCGCCGCTTCCTCTTTGGGTACGCCGCGCACCTGCAGGCCGTAGCCGATGTTGTGCGCGATGCTGGTCGAGAACATCACCGGGTGCTGGTGCACGTAGACGATGGATTCGCGCAGCGCGCGCGGATACGGGTAGGGACGCTCTTCCATGCCCTCGAAGCGCAGGCTGTCGATCTCGGCGCGTTCCAGGCCGCCCAGCACCCGCAGCAGCGTGCTCTTGCCGGCGCCGTTCATCCCGGTCAGTACGTAGGCGCTGTGGCTCGCGATCTCCAGGCAGCCGATGTCGAACAGCAGGCGCTCGCCGTGGCGCTTGCGCAGGCCCTTCACGCCCAGCAGGGATTTGCGGCGTTCGTCGCCCTTGCGCGCATGGGTGGCGCCGAGCATGCCCTGGATCGATATCTGGTGGATCATGGACGCTGCCTCATGGTCTATCCCTCGCCACGTGGGCGTCACCCTGCAGCAGCATCAGGACGCCGTTCATCAGCAGCGCGATCGTCACCAGCACGATGCCCAGCGCGATGCCCTGCGCGAACTCGCCCTTGCTGGTTTCGAGGGCGATGGCGGTGGTGATGGTGCGGGTCTCGCCTTCGATGTTCCCGCCCACCATGAGCGCGCAGCCGACTTCCGAGATCACGCGCCCGAACCCCGACAGCACCGCCGCCATCACGCCGAAGCGCGCCTCGTGCAGCACCCGCGCCATCACCTGCACGCGCGAGGCGCCGTGGGCGATCGCGGTTTCGGCGTAGCGCGGGTCGATCGCCTGCACGGCGGCCAGGGTGAAGGCCAGCAGCACCGGAATCGCGACCACGAACTGGCCGACGATGATGCCGGGCTGCGAGAACAGCCATTGCAGCGGCCCCATCGGACCGTGACGCGACAGCAGCAGGTAGAGCAGCAGGCCGATCAGCACGGTCGGCAGCGACAGCGCGGCCTGGGCCAGCCAGATCGCGATGCGGCGTCCCTTGAAGCGGTGCATGGCGACCAGGTAGCCCAGCAGCACGGCGGGCGGCGTGGCCAGCAGCAGCCCGAGCACGCTGGTCTTCAGGGACACCCAGATGATGCGCCACAGGTCGGCGTCGCCCGTGAACAACAGGGCGAAGGCGCGCAGCGTGGCGTCGAGCATGTTACAGCGTCGTTCCCGCGCAGGCGGGAACGACGGCGATTAGTGCCGCGGGAACGACGGCAAGCTTACGCATAATGCCGCTGACGCTCCAGCTCGAGCGCTTCAAGAAATTCCGGTTCGAACACCAGCCGCTCTTCTCCCGACAGCAGCAGGAAGTGCCGGCCGGTGCAGCGCGCCAGCAGCGACATGCCGACCTTTTCGGCGACCATATGCCCCATCTGGGTGGTGCCGGAGCGCGACAGCAGGAAGGGAATGCCCATCTGCGCGCCCTTGATCACCATTTCGGAGGTCAGGCGCCCGGTGGTGTAGAACACCTTGTCCTCGCCGTGCACGCCGTCCAGCCACATCAGCCCGGCGATCGCGTCGACGGCGTTGTGGCGGCCCACGTCTTCGACGAAGTACAGCAGCTCGCCGCTATTCGAGAACAACGCGCAGCCGTGCACCGAGCCGGCCTGCTTGTACACCGACTGCTGGGTACGAATGGTCTCGACGATGCGGTAGACCACCGATTGCGTCAGGCGCGCATCCTGCGGCAGTTCGATGCGGTCGACCTCGTCCATCAGGCCGCCGAACACCGAACCCTGGCCGCAGCCGGTGGTGACGACCTTCTTCGCGGTGCGCTCCTCGATGCCGGCGATGCCATTGCGGGTCACCACCGCCACCGCATCGACCGACCAGTCGACCTGGATCGAGACGAGATCCTCCAGCGAACGCACCAGGCGCTGGTTGCGCAGGTAGCCGAGCGTCAATGCCTCGGGCGCGCCGCCCAGCGTCATCAGGGTCACAAGCTCGCGCTTGTCGACATAGACGGTGAGCGGGCGCTCGGCCGGGATATGCAGCGTCGATGCGCGGCCGCGCTCGTCGATTGCCCTTACCTCATGGGTGAGGCTGGCACTGGCGTTGGATAGTTCAGGTCGATAACGATGCTCGTTCATCTTGCCATTATGCCTCGGCTGCCAGAATCTGGCCGCCACCATACGTGCCCTGCGGTGCGACTTCGCCGCCGATCTGCACCCGGATCGCGCAATACTTGAACTCCGGAATCTTGCCGAACGGATCGAGCGCCGAGTTCGTGAGGCGGTTGATGGCCGCCTCGTAATAGCAGAAGGGGACGAAAATGGCGCCGCGCGGCGAGCTGTCGTCGGCCCGTGCATACAGGCTGACTTCGCCGCGGCGGGAGCTGATCGTGATGACGTCGCCCGGCCGGCCTCCCATCGCCTCCAGGTCCAGCGGATGCACCAGCGCCACCGGATCCGGCTCGATCGCATCCAGCACGCCGGCGCGCCGCGTCATGCTGCCGGTATGCCAGTGTTCGAGCTGGCGGCCGGTGATCAGCACCATCGGGTACTCGGCGTCCGGGCGCTCGTTGGCCGGGATGATGTCGGCCGGGACGAAGCGCGCCCTGCCCTTCTCTGCCCCCTGCCCGCGCGGGAAGTCCTCGACGAACACCACCGGCTGGCCGGGGTCGCCCTCGACCGTGCACGGATAGGTAACCGCGCCCTGCGCCTCCATGCGCTCCCAGGTGATGCCGGCGATGCTCGGCATCAGCCTGCGCATCTCGTCGAACACCTCGGACACGTGGCCGTAGTTCCACGGCAGGCCGAGGCGCTGGCCCAGCTGCTGGATGATCCACAGGTCCTGCTTCGCCTCGCCCGGCGGCTGGATGGCCTGGCGGCCCAGCTGGACCAGGCGGTCGGTGTTGGTGAAGGTGCCGGTCTTTTCCGCAAAGGCGGATGCCGGCAGGATCACGTCGGCGAGATACGCGGTCTCGGTCAGGAAGATGTCCTGCACCACCAGGCAGTCGAGCGCCGCCAGCGCTTCGCGCGCGTGGTTGGCGTCGGGGTCGGACATGGCCGGGTTCTCGCCCATGATATACATGCCGCGGATAGAACCGGCCAGGATTTCGTCCATGATCTCGACCACGGTCAGGCCCGGCTTCTCGTCCAGCGGCATGCCCCAGGCGGCTTCGAAGCGGGCTTTCGCATCCGGGTTGTCGACGCGCTGGTAGTCCGGGTACATCATCGGAATCAGGCCGGCGTCCGAGGCGCCCTGCACATTGTTCTGGCCGCGCAGCGGATGCAGGCCGGTGCCTGGACGGCCGATCTGGCCCGTCATCAGCGCCAGCGCGATCAGGCAGCGCGCATTGTCGGTGCCGTGCACGTGCTGCGAGATGCCCATGCCCCACAGGATCATCGAGGCCTTCGAGCTCGCGTACAGGCGCGCCACGTAGCGGATCGTATCGGCATCGATGCCGCAGATCGGCGCCATCTGTTCCGGGCTGTAGCCTTCGACGTTCTTCGCCAGCTCATCAAAGCCGATGGTGCGGCTGGCGATGAAGTCCCTGTCGACCAGGTTCTCATGCACGATCACGTGCATCATCGCGTTCAGCATGGCGACGTCGGTGTCCGGCTTGAACTGCAGGTGGCGGTGCGCGTGGCGGGTCAGGTCGGATTTGCGCGGGTCGCACATGATCAGCTTGGTGCCGGTGCGGACCGCGTTCTTGATCCAGGTGGCGGCCACCGGGTGGTTCACGGTCGGATTCGCGCCGATCACGATCACAACCTCGGCGCGGGTCACGTCCATCACCGGGTTCGAGACGGCGCCGGAGCCGATGCCTTCGAGGAGCGCGGCCACCGAAGAGGCGTGGCACAGGCGCGTGCAGTGGTCGACGTTGTTGCTGCCGAAGCCGGTGCGCACCAGCTTCTGGAACAGGTAGGCTTCCTCGTTGCTGCCCTTGGCCGAGCCGAAGCCGGCCAGCGCGCGGCGGCCAGCGGTGTCGCGGATGTGCCTGAGCGTGCCGCCGGCCAGGTCCAGCGCTTCTTCCCAGCTCGCTTCGCGGAACACTTCCATCACCCGCGACGGGTCCATCGCGAAGTCGCCAGTCTTGGGCACGCCGGCACGGCGGATCAGCGGCACCGTCAGGCGGTGCGGGTGGTGGGCGTAGTCGAAGCCGTAGCGGCCCTTCACGCACAGGCGGCCGTGGTTCGCGGGACCGTCGCGGCCTTCCACGTAGAGGATCTTGTTGTCCTTGACGTTGTAGGTCAGCTGGCAGCCGACGCCGCAGTACGGGCAGACCGAGTCGACCTTCTTGTCGGGCACGCTCAGGGCGGCGTCGCGCGCCGGCATCAGGGCGCCGGTCGGGCAGGCCTGCACGCATTCGCCGCAGGCCACGCAGGTCGAATTACCCATCGGGTCGTCCTGGTCGAACACGATCTTCGCATCCTGGCCACGGAAGGCCAGGCCGATCACGTCGTTCACCTGTTCGTCGCGGCAGGCGCGCACGCAGCGCGTGCACTGGATGCAGGCGTCGAGGTTGACGGTGATGGCGGCATGGCTGGCATCCTGCTGCGGCTCACGGCGCGTGGCCGGGAAGCGCGGCCTGCCGACGCCGAGCCTGGCCATCCACTCGTCGACTTCATTGTGGCGCGTGTAGTCCTTCTCGGGCATGTCCGCGGCGAGCAGCTCCAGCACCAGCTTCTGCGCCTTGACGGCGCGCTCGCTGTCGGTCGTGACCTTCATGCCCTGCGACGGGTGGCGGCAGCAGGACGGCGCCAGCACGCGCTCGCCGTCGATCTCGACCATGCAGGAGCGGCAGTTGCCGACGGCTTCCATGCCGTCCTTGTAGCACAGGCGCGGGATATCGATGCCTTCGCGGTCGGCGACCTCGATCAAAGTTTCGTGGCGCAATGCCTGGACTTCGCGTCCGTTGATCGTGAAGGTGACGGTTTGCAGGCTCGCGTTCATTGCGCGCCTCCTTTCAATTCGTGCGGGAAGTACTTGATGACGCAGTCGAAGGGGTTCGGCGCGGCCTGGCCCAGGCCGCAGATCGAGGCGTCGCGCATCACCTGCGACAGGTCGCCCAGCAGTTCGAGGTCCCACTGCGGCTGCTCCATGATGGCGACGGCCTTCGCGGTGCCGGCGCGGCAGGGCGTGCACTGGCCGCAGGATTCGTCCTTGAAGAAGCGCAGCGTGTTCAGGGCCGCGGCCTTGGCCGTGTCCTGGTTCGACAGCACCACCACGGCGGCCGATCCGATGAAGCAGCCATACGGTTGCAGGGTATCGAAGTCGAGCGGGATGTCGCCCATCGACGCCGGCAGGATGCCGCCCGAGGCGCCGCCCGGCAGGTAGGCGTAGAACTGGTGGCCTTCCTGCATGCCGCCGCAATATTCGTCGATCAGTTCCGTGATCGTGATGCCGGCCGGGGCCAGTTTGACGCCCGGGTCGCGCACCCGGCCCGAGACCGAGAACGAGCGCAGGCCCTTGCGGCCATGGCGGCCGTGGACGGAAAAATTCTCCGGCCCCCGCTCGACGATGTCGCGCACCCAGTGCAGGGTTTCGAAATTGTGTTCCAGCGTGGGCCGGCCGAACAGGCCGATCTGCGCCACGTACGGCGGACGCAGGCGCGGCATGCCGCGCTTGCCCTCGATCGATTCGATCATCGCCGACTCTTCGCCGCAGATGTAGGCGCCGGCGCCGCGGCGCAGGATGATCTCCGGCATGGCATCCATGAAAGGATCTGCGCGCAGCAGCGCCAGTTCGGCTTCCAGCATGGCGCGCAGGCCGTGGTATTCGTCGCGCAGGTAGATGTAGATGGTGTCGATGCCGACCGCCCAGGCGGCGATCAGCGCGCCTTCGAGGAAGCGGTGCGGGTCGCGCTCGAGATAGACGCGGTCCTTGAAGGTGCCGGGTTCGCCCTCGTCGATGTTGATCGCCATGAGGCGCGGGCCGGGTTCGGCGCGCACGATGCGCCACTTGCGCCCGGCCGGGAAGCCGGCGCCGCCCAGGCCGCGCAGGCCGGAAGCTTCCAGCGCCGCGATCACGCTCTCGACGTCGCGCCGGCCTTCGACGCAGTCGCGCAGCAGCGCATAGCCGCCTTTTTCGCGATAGGTGTCCAGGCCGTCGTGGTTCCGGTGGATATGGGTGGTCTCGTTTGCCGCCATTTTGGCCAGCACCGTCTCCGCGGTCGCGCGCGGCACCGGATGCTGGCCGACCAGTACCGCCGGCGCCTGCTCGCAGCGGCCGACGCAGGGCGCGGCCAGCAGGCGCACATCCGTGCCGAGAATCGCCGGCAGCCTGTCGAGAAGCGCCTGCGCGCCCGCCATCTCGCACGACAGCCCGGCGCACACGCGGACCGTGAGACTGGCCGGCGCCGCTTCGCCCTCGCGCAGCACGTCGAAGTGATGGTAGAAGCTGGCCACTTCGTAGACTTCCGACTGCGCCAGCCTCAACTCCTGGGCCAGCGCCGCCAAGTGCGCGGCCGACAGGCAGCCGAACGCATCCTGGATCTTGTGCAGGCATTCGATCAAGAGGTCGCGCCGGCGCGGCGTGTCGCCGAGCAGGTCCTGGACCTCGCGCAGGGATTGCGGATCGGCGCGGCGGCCCTTCGGCGCTTCGCGCTTGCGCTGGCGGCTGGCGCCCTGTACGGCAATGGGGATGACGGGATGGTTCATGGCGGTATTCCTGTATTGCGTGTTTACTTTGGATCGTCGGGCGGCGCCGATGGTTCGTCGGCGCCGCCCGGCACAACGCTTACTTGAACAGCACGATCGCCTTCTGCAGCGTGATCCACATACCGATCAGCAGCGGAATGCCGACCGCGGCCCAGGCCAGCAGCGTGACCAGGGCGCCGCCGGCAGCCACCGGGGTGGCGGCGATGACGCCGGCGCCGGACATGCCGGCCACCATGGTGTCACCACCGGCGGCGGCGGCGGCGCGGCTGCCTGCCGAGGCGGCAACGTCACGGTCGTGGGCCTTGCGCTTCTCGTCCGCCAGCTCGGCTTCGCTCATGAAGTGCTTGTCGGCCACCGGGCGCACCAGCAGGTTGCAGATAAAGCCCAGCACCAGCAGGGCTGCCATCGCGTACATCGCGGTATCGTAGGCCTGGGCCTTGGCGACGCCGTGTGCGATCTCGTATTCGCGGATGTAGTTGACCAGGTTCGGGCCGAGCAGGCCGGCCGCGGCCCAGGCGGTCAGCAGGCAGCCGTGGATCGCGCCCACCATCTGGGTGCCGAACAGGTCGGCCAGGTAGGCCGGCACGGTGGCGAAGCCGCCGCCGTACATCGACAGGATGATGCAGAAGGACAGCACGAACAAGGCCAGGTTGCCGCCGTGCGCGAAGGACGGGATCGCCGCGTACAGCACGAAGCCCAGCACCAGGAACACGAAGTAGGTCATCTTGCGGCCGATGTAGTCGGAGCAGGTGGCCCAGGCGAAGCGGCCGCCGATGTTAAACAGCGACAGCAGGCCGGTGAAGCCGGCGGCGATGGTGGCGATCTGCGCCTTCTGCGCGGCGTCGAGTTCGTTGAAAGCGGCAGTCACGCCGATCAGGCGGCCGCCGAACATTTCCTGCAGCAGCGGCGAGGCCATCGCCAGGATGCCGATGCCCGCCGAGACGTTCAGGAACAGCACCAGCCATACCAGCCAGAACTGCGGGATGCCCCACACGCGGCTCACGTGCACGTGGCGGTTGGTGATCATGGTGTTGGTCTTCTTTGCCGCCGGCGGCGTCCAGCCTTCCGGCTTCCAGCCGTTGGCCGGGACGCGGTAGGACAGCGCGCCCACCATCATGAACACGAAATAGATCGCGGCCAGGGCCAGGAAGGTCTCCCATACGCCCACCGAGGTCGGGGTGGCAAAATGCTTCATCAGCTTGTCGGCCAGCGGCGCACCGATCATGGCGCCGCCGCCGAAGCCCATGATGGCCATGCCGGTCGCCATGCCTCGGCGATCGGGGAACCATTTGATGAGTGTAGAAACCGGCGAGATGTAGCCGAGGCCCAGGCCAATGCCGCCGATGACGCCGGAGCCCAGCCACATCAGCCAGATCTGGTGCTTGTAGATGCCCAGCGCCGAGATGACGAGGCCGCCGCACCAGCAGATCGCCGAGACCACGCCGGCCTTGCGCGGACCCGCGTGCTCGAGCCAGCCGCCGAACAGCGCGGTCGACAGGCCCAGGAAGAAGAAGAACAGGCTGACCATCCAGCTCAGCATCGAGATCTTCCAGTCGCAGGTGGTGGCGGTGATCACGTCCATGAAACCCATCTCGGCCGGGCAGGCGATCGATTCCTTGATGCCGATCGCTTTCGACAGCGGCAGCCAGAACACCGAGAAGCCGTAGGCCATACCGATACACAGGTGAATCGCCAATGCGGCCGGCGGCACCAGCCAGCGGTTGAAGCCCGGCCTCGCTATCGTGTGTTCCTTGTCAAGCATATCCAGTAATGCCATGTCTCCTCCGTGTTTTTTGTTTGAACTAATATGTTTTAAAAAGCATATACTTCTGGAATACGTTTACTGCAACGCCGAGCGTATCATGCGTTCTTCCTCTCAGAAATAGGCTTTATAAAGCATATAGCCATGCTCAAGGTCCATATCCGCCCGCACTGGGAAATCAGCTTCAACAATGACGCGCCGCTCGACACGGCGACGCTTCTTGCCCTGCTGCTGGCGATCCAGGACCAGGGCTCGATCGCGGCCGCGGCCAAGGCGGCCGGGCTGTCCTACCGCTATGCCTGGGGCGTGCTGCGCGAGGCCGAGGAACTGTTCGGCGAGCCCCTGCTCGAGACCGGGCGCGGGCGCGGCACCCGCCTGACCCTGCTCGCGCAAAAGCTGGTCTGGGCCGACCGCCGCATCGCCGCGCGCCTGTCGCCGACGCTGGACAGCCTGGCCTCCGAACTCGAGACCGAACTCGGCAAGGTGCGCCTGCGCGGCACCGGCCTGCGCACGATCCGCATGGACGCCAGCCACGGCTTCGCAGTAGCGGCCCTCACCGGCTACCTGGACAAGCTCGAACTGCCGGTCGAGCTGCGCTACCGCACCAGCCTTGATGCAGTGGCGGCGCTGGCGCGGCACGAATGCGACCTCGCCGGCTTCCATGTGCCGGAAGGCGAATTCGAAAAAGAGACGGCGCGGCGCTACCTGCGCTGGCTGGACCCGGCCAGGCACTGCCTGGTCCACATCTGCGGCCGCCAGCAGGGCCTGCTGGTCGCCCCCGGCAATCCGCTCGGCGTCGAGAAGCTGGCCGACCTGGTGCGCCCGAACCTGCGCTTCGTGAACCGCCAGGCCGGCTCCGGCACGCGCATGCTGCTCGAAATGATGCTCGAGCGCGCCGGCATCGACTTCGATGCGATCAACGGCTGGAACAGCGCCGAGTTCACCCACTCGGCGGTGGCCGCCTATATCGCCAGCGGCATGGCCGACGCCGGCATCGGCATGCGCACCGCGGCCGAGCAGTTCAAGCTCGGCTTCATTCCGCTGCTGCGCGAACGCTATTTTTTCGCCCTCCACCTGGACGCCCTGGAGGACAGCCTGATGGCCCAGCTGCTGGCGGTATTGCGCCAGCCCGGCTACCATCGCCTGGTGAACGCCCTGCCCGGCTACGATGCCGGGCGCACCGGCAGCATCGAAACCATCCACGAAGCCTTTCCGGAAATCGCCGCATGATCCGTGACCCCGAAACTTTAAGCCTGCTGAAGGACGGCATCGCCCGCTTCGTGCGCGAAGTGCTGATCCCGCATGAAGACATCGTCGCCGAGACGGATGCCATCCCCGATCGCATCGTCGCGCAGATGCGCGAGCTCGGGCTGTTCGGCCTGTGCATCCCCGAGGAATACGGCGGCCTGGCGCTGACCATGGAAGAAGAAGCGCTGGTGGCGATGGAGCTGGCCTATGCTTCGCCGGCCTTCCGCTCGCTGGTCGGCACCAACAACGGCATCGGTGCGCAGGGCATCGTCATCGACGGCACGCCTGAACAGAAGGCGGCCTGGCTGCCGCGCCTGGCCAGCGGCGAGATTATCGGCTCCTTCGCCTTGACGGAGCCGGACAGCGGGTCCGATGCGGCCTCGCTGCGCACCACCGCCGCGCGCGAGGGCGACGACTACGTGATCAACGGCGTCAAGCGCTACATCACGAATGCGCCCGAAGCCGGCGTGTTCACGGTGATGGCGCGCACCGACCGGACACGCAAGGATGCCGGCGCGATCTCCGCCATCCTGGTCGAACGCGGCGCGCCCGGGCTCTCGCTGGGGAAGATCGACAGGAAGATGGGCCAGCGCGGCGCCCATACCTGCGACGTGATCTTCGAGAACTGCCGGGTGCCGGCCGCGAACCTCATCGGCGGCCAGGAAGGCGTGGGCTTCAAGACCGCGATGAAGGTGCTCGACAAGGGCCGCCTGCACATCGCCGCCGTGTGCGTGGGCGCGGCCCGGCGCATGCTGGACGACGCCCTGCGCTATGCGATGGAGAGGCAGCAGTTCGGCCAGCCCATCGCCGGTTTCCAGCTGGTGCAGGCGATGCTGGCCGACAGCCAGGCCGAGCTCTACGCCGCGCGCAGCATGGTGCTCGATGCCGCGCGCCTGCGCGACGAAGGCCAGGACGTCAGCATGGAAGCTTCCTGCTGCAAGCTGTTCGCCTCCGAGATGTGCGGGCGCGTGGCCGACCGCGCGGTGCAGATCCATGGCGGCGCCGGCTATGTGTCGGACTATGCGGCCGAGCGTTTTTACCGCGACGTGCGCCTGTTCCGCATCTACGAGGGCACCTCGCAGATCCAGCAGCTGGTCATCGCCCGCAACATGATCAAACGGGCGGGCGCATGATGGATGTGGAAGCAGTGCTGGCGGCGCTGCCGGCGCGGATCGACGCCATCGTGCGCAGGCATGCGTCAGCGACGCCCGATGCGCCGGCATTGCGCGAACACGGACGCGTGCTCGGCTACGGACAACTGGAATGCGAGATCGACGCCTGCGCCGCCTGGCTGCGCGAACTGAAGGTGCAGGCCGGCGAGCGCGTGATGCTGGTCAGCGAGAACGGCATCGCCCAGGTGAGCGCCCTGTTCGCCATCGCCAGCCTGGATGCGTGGTCGGTCAACGTCAACGCGCGCCTCACCGCGCCGGAGCTGGAAGCGATCCGCAGCCACTGCGGCGCGCGCGTGGTGCTGTACACGGCGGCGATTTCGCCCGATGCGGCGGCGCATGCCGCACGCTTCCAGACGGACGTCCATGCGCATGGCGGGCTGCTGGCCGTCCTCCATCCGGACCACGGCGAACCCGAGGCAGCTGAAAGGCAGCCGGTCGCCGCACTGGTCTACACCACCGGCACCACCGGCAAGCCCAAGGGCGTGATGCTCAGCCACCGCAACCTGCTGTTCGTGGCGGCCGTATCGAGCCGGCTGCGCGGCCTGGCGCCCGGCGATCTGGCCTACGGCGTGCTGCCCATCTCCCACGTCTACGGCCTGACCTCGGTGCTGCTGGGGACCCTGTATGCCGGCGCCTGCCTGCAACTGGTGCCGCGCTTCACGCCGCAGGCCATGCTGGATGCGATCCGCAGCGGCGGCTTGAGCATCGTGCAGGGCGTGCCGACCATGTACGCGCGCCTGCTGGAGCTGTGCGCCGCGCAGGGTGTGCAGGCACCGCTGGCGTCGAAGCTGCGCTTCGCCTACGCCGGCGGCTCGCCGCTCGACCCGCAGCTGAAGCGCGACGTCGAGAACCTGTTGAACGTCCCGCTGCACAACGGCTATGGCCTGACCGAAGCGGCGCCCACCGTCAGCCAGACCCGCCTCGATGCGCCGCGCGCCGACACCTCGGTCGGCCATGCGATCCCCGGTGTCGAAGTGCGCGTGGATGGACCGGACGGCCAGCTGTTCGTGCGCGGTCCGAACGTCATGCAGGGCTATTACCGCGATCCGCAAGGCACGGCCGCGGTGCTGGACAAGGACGGCTGGCTGGACACCGGCGACCTGGCGCGCCAGGACCCGGACGGCGCCCTGTTCATTGCGGGGCGCAGCAGGGAACTGATCATCCGCTCCGGCTTCAAGGTCTATCCGCTGGAAGTCGAGACCGTGCTGAACGCGCACCCGGCGGTGACGCAATCGGCGGTGGTCGGGCGGGTGCAGGCGGACGGCAACGAGGAAGTCGTGGCCTTCGTCCAGCCTGCGGGCGGCAGCGTGCTCGTCGCGGCCGAGCTCGAAGACTGGGCCGCCGCCCGGCTGGCGCCCTATAAGCGCCCGGCCCGCATCGTGCTGATGGGCAGCCTGCCGGCGGCGCCCAGCGGCAAGGTGCTCAAGCACCGCCTGAAAGTCCAGGACATCGCCCAGGACGCTGCTCAGCGGCGCCTTTTCTTCCAGTTGTAGTCGGGTCCGGTGACATCCACGCCCGGATGCCCGACCACGTCCGGGTGCTCCGAGCACATGGTGATGAAGCGTACCGCTTCCCCCGCCCGCTGGCGTGCGCGCAGCTCTTCCATGAACTTCATCGCCGCCACCATTTCACTCGTGTCGAAAGGCTCGGAATGGGGGACGCCGGCGCCCTCTTCGATCGTGCTCCAATAGACCATATACATGCTTCGCTCCTCTTCTTCGCGTATTTTGCCGGCATTTTCGCATGGGCTCCGCACGCACCCCGATATGTCCTAGACAATGCTGACCCTACGTAGGACTTGTCCGAAAAACGGTTTATATGTTCGGTGGTTCACAAAAGAAGCTGGGTCCGCCGACTAGGCTTAGGCCTTGGTCCCAATATGCAGGAAGACTCATGACTCTGAATAGCCATATCCAGCCAGCAAGTTCCCCCCTCCAGCTCTGGGGCGGCCTCGAATGCACCGTCAACCGCGTACGCGATAATTACTTTTCCCAGATGGACCGCAACGGTCACGCAGCAAGGCTGCAGGACCTGGAGCGGTTTGCCTCGCTGGGCATCCGCGCGATCCGTTACCCCGTGCTGTGGGAGCGCACCGCGCCGGACGGCGTCGACAACGCCGACTGGTCCTGGCCTGACGAACGCCTGCCCGTGCTGCAGCAGCTGGGGGTGACGCCCATCGTCGGCCTGGTCCACCACGGCAGCGGCCCGCGCCATACCAGCCTGGTATCCGACGACTTCCCGGAAAAGCTCGCCGAATACGCCGGCGCCGTGGCCAGGCGCTATCCCTGGGTCGACCACTACACCCCGGTCAACGAGATCTGCACCACCGCGCGCTTCTCGGGCCTGAACGGGGTCTGGTACCCGCACGGCACCAGCGAGGCGACCTTCGTGCGCGCCATGATCATCCAATGCCGCGCCACCGTGCTGTCGATGCGCGAAATCCGCAAGGTCAATCCGAACGCCAGGCTGGTGCAGACCGACGACCTGTCACGCACCTACAGCACGCCGGAAATGGCGGAGTTCGCGAACTTCTTCAACGAACGCCGCTGGCTGGGCTGGGACATGCTGTGCGGCCGGATCGACGAGAACCACGCGCTGTGGGACTACCTGCTCGAATCCGAAGCGACGCCCGAAGAACTGCTGTGGTTCAAGGACAATCCCTGCCCGCCCGACATCATGGGCGTCAACTACTACGCCACCAGCGAACGCTGGCTCGACCACCGCGTCGAGCGCTACCCGGAAAGCCGCCGCACCAGCTACCGCGGGGTCCCGCACGCCGACATCGAATGCCCGCGCGTGCTGGCCACGCCGACCCCGGGCATCGGCCCGCTGCTGCAGGAATGCTGGGACCGCTACGGGCTGCCGATCGCCGTCACCGAAGCCCACATCGACGCCAATCGCGAAGACCAGCTGCGCTGGCTGGTCGAGATCTGGAATGCCGCCAAGAAGGTGCAGCAGGGCGGCGCCGACATCCGCGCGGTCACGGTCTGGGCCCTGCTCGGCTCCTATGACTGGAACTGCCTGGTCACCGAATGCCGCGGCTACTACGAACCGGGGCCGTACGACGTGCGCGGTCCGCAGCCGCGCCAGACCGCGGTGGCGCACCTGATGCGCGAGCTGGCCACCGGCCGGCCGCTGTCGAATCCGGTGCTGCAGGGCCAGGGCTGGTGGCGCCGCCCGGGACGCTTCCTGGCCAAGCCAGTCGCGACCCGCACGGCGGTGGCGGACATCAACGACCGCGGCGCCTTCCGCTCGACCTTCCCGCAGCCGATCCTGATCACCGGCGCCACCGGCACGCTGGGCCGCGCCTTCGCCCGTATCTGCGAAAAGCGCAACCTGGCCTGCCACGTGCTGAGCCGCCAGGAAATGGACATCACCGATCCGGCCTCGGTCGAAGCGGCGATCGTGCGCTACAAGCCGTGGGCGATCATCAATGCCAGCGGCTACGTGCGGGTCGACGATGCCGAGCGCGAAGCCGAGCGCTGCATGCGCGAGAACACCACCGGGCCGACGGTGCTGGCGCTGGCGGCGATCCGCCATGCGGTACGCTTCATGACCTTCTCCAGCGACCTGGTGTTCGACGGCGTTGCCGCCCGGCCGTATGTCGAATCCGATCCGGTCGCGCCGCTGAACGCCTACGGCCGCAGCAAGGCCGAGGCCGAGCGCCGCGTGCTGGATTCGGACCCGCAGGCGCTGGTGATCCGCACCAGCTCCTTCTTCGGTCCATGGGACGAGCACAACTTCGTGACCCAGGCCCTGGCGGCGCTGGGCGAGGGCCGCAGGTTCGCGGCGGCCGGCGACATGACCGTGTCGCCGACCTATGTGCCGGACCTGGTGAATGCCTGCCTGGACCTGCTGATCGACAAGGAGTGCGGCATCTGGCACCTCACCAACGGCGAAGCCATGAGCTGGGCCGAGCTGGCCCGGCGCGCAGCGCTTGCCGCGGGCGTCGATCCGGCCGGCATCGAGGAGCGCCCGGCCAGCGAACTCGGCATGGCGGCGCCCCGTCCCATGTACAGCGCGCTGAGCAGCGAACGCGGGCTGATCCTGCCCTCCTTCGAGGACGCCCTGACGCGCTACCTGCATGAGCGCGAGCTGGGCGAACAGCGTTCCGGCCAGGAAGAGTCGGCGCACTACGCCAGCTGATCGGCAAACCAGCCCATCCGTTTTGGCAAATCTGCAACAGCCACCCGTATTCCGGGTGGCTGTTGTCGTTTATATGCGTGGCGAATAGCGATATATTTACGCTCAGCATTTCTTTAGTTACACTACGTTACATAGCGTTACTTTACGCCACTTAGTGTAACCAGCCATGCCTGCTCGTCCTGCTCTTTCGCACTTGCGCACTCTCTTCACTGCCTGGAGGCCGGCATGAAGCTCTACCGGGAAGATTTTGCCTGGGCCGAGCGCATGGTCGCCATGGCCACGCCGTCGATCACGCTGGACTCGGCGGTACCGGCGCACCTGAAGCGCCTGCCGCTGCTGCGCGAGCGGCTCAAGATCCGCGTGCGCGCCCTGCTGCATCCGCTGCAGACCCCGGCCTGGCTGCGCCTGCTGAATTCGCATCCGGCGTTTTCGGAGTACGTGCGCAACTGTCCGCGCTTCCTGTACAAGGTCTACCGGCCCTACATCAGCAATGCGCTGCGTCCGGAAGACCGCCTGGCGGCGATCGAGGCCCACTATGCGTTCATCTTCCGCCGCGGCCTGGGCCAGGTGGTGGCGCGCGCCAGCCTCGGGCCGGTGGCGCTGGCCGCGGTCGAAGGCAAGAGCGGCCTGCCCTACGAGATCCAGCTGCGTACCGTGAACATGTTCGACCGCGAGGGCGAACTGGTGCTGCAGCTGGCACAGGACGGCAAGATCGTCTATACGGTGGCCTTCACGGTGGCGCCGCGCGCCGGCCGCCCGGCGATCAGCATCGGCTGCGTCCAGGGCGGCAAGACCGAGGATGCGCGTGAAGCCATCCGCGTGGCGACCCGCGACCTGCACGGCATGCGCCCCAAGCAGCTGATGGTGAGCCTGGTGCGCCAGCTCGGCTTCGAATACGGCTGCGAGCGCCTGCACATGGTCGCGAACCGCAACCGCGTCATCTACAAGGCGATCCGGAACGGTCGGGTGCTGGCCGACTACGACCTGCTGTGGGAAGAGCTGGGTGCGGTGAAGAATGCCGGCGGCGACTACGAACTGGACTGCGCCCCGGTGGCGGCGCCGGACCTCGAAGCGATCCCGTCGAAGAAACGGTCGGAAGCCAGGAAGCGCTACGAGACGGTATGCGCGCTGGCCGAGGGCGTCTGCACCAGCCTGCGCGCCCGGGACTGATCAACATCAAACCGGGGTCAGACACCGAATTTTGGCAACAAAAAAAGCGGCGCTTCGTGCGCCGCGTTTTATTTCCGCGCCAGGATCGGCGCCAGCTCGCTCCATACCCGGTCCACGCTCATCTTGTTCATGCAGTCGTGGTGTCCCAGCGGGCACTCGCGCTGGCGGCAGGGCGAGCATTCCAGGTGCAGCGAGATCGTGCGGGCGATCTCCGACAGCGGCGGCGCGTAATTCGGGTCGGTCGAGCCGTACAGCGCCACCACCGGGCGGTTCAGGGCCGAGGCGATGTGCAGCAGGCCCGAGTCGTTCGAGACCACGGCGCGCGCCTGGGCCAGCAGGGCAATGGCGTCGTCGAGCGAGGTCTGGCCGGCCAGGCTGCGCACCACGCCCTCGGCAAGGCCCGACTGCGCCACGACCTGCTCGCAGGTCTCGACGTCGTTCACCGATCCCATCAGCGCGATCTGCGCGTCCGGCAACATCGCCGCCACGCGCGCCGCCAGTTGCGCGTAATAAGCCGGCGGCCAGCGCTTGGCGATGCCGAATTCCGCGCCCGGTGCGAAGGCCACCAGCGGGCGGTCCAGCGACAGGCCCAGGTGGCGGGCGACGGCTTCGGACTCCTCGCCGGCCACGACCAGCGACGGCCGTGCCAGCTGGCCCGGCAGCGGCAGCTCGGGTTCGCGCGCCAGCGCCGCATAGAAGGGCACCATCGAGCGCGGCGGGCTGTCGTCGTGGTGCATGACGTTGACCATCCCGTAGCGCATCTCGCCCTTGTAGCCGACCCGGCGCGGAATCCGCGCCAGCCACGGGATCAGGGCGTACTTCAGGGTATTCGGCAGCACGTAGGCGTCGCGGTAGCCGCGCTTGCGCAGCTGCTTGGCCGTCTTGAGGCGCTCGCCCAGCTGCAGGGCGCGGTGCCGGAACGGCGTCTCCATGATCTGGTCGGCTTCCTGGATGCGGCGCCAGACCGGCACCACCTGCGGCGGCGCCAGCACGTCGATGGCCCGCTCCGGGTGGGCCTGCTTGAGCAGGCGCAGCAGGGGCTGGGCCATCACGGCGTCGCCGATCCAGTTCGGCGAGATGACGAGGGTGCGGTCCTGGCTGCTCATGCCGCTTCCGCCGGCGCCGTGAACTGCAGGCGGTACAGGTTGGCGTAGGTGCCGCCCGCCGCCAGCAGCGCCTCATGGGTGCCCTGCTCGACGATGCGGCCCTGCTCCATCACCACGATCAGGTCGGCGCGCTCGATGGTCGACAGGCGGTGCGCGACCACGAAGGTGGTGCGGCCGGCCATCAGCGTATCGAGTGCGGCCTGCACCGCCCGCTCGGATTCGTTGTCGAGGGCCGAGGTGGCTTCGTCGAGGATCAGGATCGGCGCGTCCTTGTAGATCGCGCGCGCGATCGCCACGCGCTGGCGCTGGCCGCCGGACAGGCGCATGCCGTTCTCGCCGATCATCGTCTCGACGCCTTCCGGCAGGCGCGCCACCACGTCGTCCAGGTGGGCCGCCTTGATCGCCGCCGCCAGGCGCGCGACGTCGACCTGCTCGGCGCCGTAGGCGATGTTGGCCTTCAGGCTGTCGTCGAACAGCACCACGTTCTGGCTCACCAGCGCCAGCTGGGCGCGCAGGCTCGGCAGGGTGATGTCCTGGTAGGGAATGCCGTCCAGCAGGATGCGCCCGGACTGCGGTTCATAAAAGCGCGCGACCAGGTTCACGAAGGTCGACTTGCCGCCGCCCGACATTCCGACCAGGGCCACGGTCTGGCCGGGCTTGACGTCGAGCGAGACCTCGTCCAGCGCCTGTACCTGGGCGTTCGGGTAGCGGAAGGCGACGCGCTCGAAGCGGACCTGGCCCCTGGCACGGCCCAGCGTACGGGTGCCCGGGTCGTGCTCGACCGGCGCGTCGATGAGTTCGAAGACGGTTTCGGCCGCGGCGATCCCGCGCTGCATCGGGCCATTCACTTCGGCCAGCGCCTTCAGTGGCGTGAGCAGCATCAGCATCGCGGTGACGAAGCCGGTGAACTGACCCTGCGTCATGCCGGCCTTCAGCGCCAGCACCACCACCAGCGACAGGGCCAGCGAGGTCGCGACCTGGGTCACCGGCGTGGTGGCGGCGAAGGCCACCGTCATGCGCTGCGAGAAGCCGCGCAAGGCTTCGCTGCGCTGGAAGAAGCGGCGGTTTTCGTAGCGTTCGCCGGAGAACACGCGGATCACCTGGTGGCCGCGCGCGGCTTCCTCGACCACCTGGGTCATCTCGGCGGTGACGCGCTGGTTCTCGCGGTTCAGGTGGCGCAGGCGCTTGCTGGTGGTGCGGACGATGACGGCGGTCAGCGGCACCACCACGATGGCCACCAGGGTAAGTTGCCAGTTCAGGTACAGCAGATAGGTCAGCAGGCCGATCACCACCAGCGTGTCGCGCACGAAGGCGACGAACACCGACTGGATCATGTCGACGACCTGGCGCACGTCGCCCACCACGGTGTTAATGATCTTGCCGGTCGACTCCTGGTG
>Ga0265798_10003822_pt1 | contig 21167 bp, 19 predicted proteins | sample P3T30metagenome_FD_192430 | JGI IMG/M metagenome (GOLD analysis project Ga0265798, IMG submission 192430) | Plant litter microbial communities from East Loma Ridge, Irvine, California - P3 T30 | ecosystem: Environmental > Terrestrial > Plant litter > Unclassified | place: USA: California... | reverse complement strand
GGGGAGGAACATGGTGAACCAATCAAGGACGGTACAACTATTTTACTTCCAGGACATATACACATCAATAAATTTGATGGATTTGATGGCGTCCGCCATGATTGCTCGTGTTGCATTCAGGCACGCATCGTTAGCAATATCTCCAAGTAAGGGTTTCATATAAAGATTACTTGTTGACGCATAGAAATGATACGGTCAAAATATCATCAATTTCAATAGATTTAATTCATTCCGTCAAATTAGCCCGAACGGACTTCACTATGGCCACTCTCTCTTCCCGCCTGCCCGGCGAGGCTGCGCGCCTGGATGCATTGCGCAGGCTGAACCTGCTGGATACACCTTCGAACGAAGCCTTCGACCGCGTGACGCGCATGGCCGCCGAACTGTTCAAGTTGCCGATCGCTGCGATCTCGCTGACCGACGCCGACCGCCAATGGTTCAAGTCGCGCGTGGGCGTGGAGCATCGCGAGATCCCGCGCATGAAGGCGCCGTGCGGGCAGGTGGCCGACGAATCGCGCCTGCTGGTGATTCCCGACCTGGCGGCCGATCTCGATTACCGCGACAGCGTCCTGTCCGCGGCCGGAATCCGCTTCTATGCGGGCGCGCCGCTGGTCACGCACGACGGTTATTGTCTCGGCGCGATGTGCGTGCTCGGGACGGAGCCGCGCCAGATCAGCGAGGGCGAAGCCGCGGCCCTGCGCGACCTGGCGACGATGGCCATGGCGCAGATCGAACTGCAGCATGCCCTGGGTCACATCGATCCCCTGAGCGGCCTGCCCAACCGGATCCAGTTCATCGAGGATTTCAAGGCCCTTGGCCATCACCGCCCGCATGCCGAGCAGCGCCTGGCCGTGCTGGTCAGCCTGGCCAGTCCCGAGCAGCTCGGCGGCGCCACGCGCGTGATGGGGGCGAGCTATCTCGACGAGGTGGCCGGCGAGGCGGCGCGCATGCTGGAAGCAAGCTTCGGGGATGGCGCCACCCTGTACCACCTGGGCGCGGTCGAATTCGCCTTCCTGGCGCCCGAGGGCGCCGACGCCATTGCATTCTGCGCCGACCTGGAAAACTGGCTGCGCCGCCGCGCGGCCTCGGTGACCTCGCGTTTCGTGACCACTGCGCGCATCGGGGTCGCGCCCTTCCAGGTAGGCGTGACCACCGCGGCCGAGCTGCTGCGCAACCTGCATTCGGCGGCCCAGCACGCGTTCGACCACGATTACGGGGTGTCGGCCTTCTCGCCCGAGCACGACGCCGTGTACCGGCGCCGCTTCTGGCTGGTCAACGAGTTCGGCGCCGCGCTGGACAGCGCCGCGGCCGGCCGCCGCGGCCAGCTGCGCCTGGCGTACCAGCCCAAGGTCGACCTGGCCAGCGGGGCCTGCATCGGCGCCGAGGCACTGCTGCGCTGGACCCATCCGGAAGCCGGCGAGGTGCCGCCGGGCGAATTCATCCCGGTCATCGAGCGCACCGCCATGATCCGCGCGACCACCAACTGGGTGCTGGAAACCGCCATGCACCAGCTGGCGCAATGGCGCGCCGATGGGATCGAGCTGCAGCTCGCGGTCAACGTCTCGGCGGTCAACCTGCTCGAACCGGACTTCTGCATCCGCATCGTGGACGGCCTGCACCGCCACGGCCTGCCGCCCGCCAGCCTGGCGCTGGAGATCACCGAGAGCGCGCTGATGCAGAATCCCAAGCTGGCCCTCGCCACGCTGCGGGCGATCGCCGCCCTCGGCGTGCACCTGGCGATCGACGATTTCGGCACCGGCTACAGCAGCCTGGCCTATCTGCAGAGTCTGCCGGCCCAGGTGGTCAAGATCGACCGCGGCTTCGTGTCCGGCATCGAGCGGGACGAACGCAAGCGTGCGCTGGTCGCGACCATGATCAAGCTGTCGCACGACCTCGGCCACCGCGTGGTCGCCGAGGGCGTCGAGACCACCGAGGTGGGGGACGTGCTGCGCGCCGCCGGCTGCGACGAGGCCCAGGGCTACCTGTATGCCCGGCCGCTGGCGGCGCAGGCGTTCGCCGAGTGGCTGGCGCAGCACGCGCTGGCATGAAAAAAGCCCCTGCCTTGCGGCAGGGGCCGTGGTTCTGGCGCTCAAGCCACGTCGCCCCTGCGCAGGCAGGGGCCCAAGTCCCGGGTTATGCCGCTAACTTGGGTTCCTGCCTGCGCAGGAACGACGTGCATGGGTCATTGTCCACCCTCCCGGGAAAGGTTTTAAAACGCTTTCCATTCTTCCGGCGCCGCTACCGATAGCGCTCTTGCACGCGCCGGCGCGGCGGCTGCCGGCAGGTCCGCCCGGTCGAGGCGGAACGCGCCCACTGCCTCGGACAGCTTGTCGGCCTGCTCCTGCATCGCCGCCGCCGCCGCCGAGGTCTGCTCGACCAGGGCCGCGTTCTGCTGGGTCGCCTGGTCCATCTGGACGATGGCGGCGTTGATCTGCTCGATGCCGCTGGTCTGCTCCTGGCTCGCGGCCGAGATCTCGGCCATGATGCCGGTCACCCGGCCGACGCTGTCGACGATCTCGCGCATGGTGGCGCCGGCATCGGCCACCAGCTTGCTGCCGTTGCTTACCTTGTTGCCCGAATCCTCGATCAGGTCCTTGATCTCCTTGGCGGCGGCCGCCGAGCGCTGGGCCAGGTTGCGCACCTCGCCCGCCACGACCGCGAAGCCGCGGCCCTGTTCGCCGGCGCGCGCCGCTTCCACCGCCGCGTTCAGCGCCAGGATATTGGTCTGGAAGGCGATGCCGTCGATGACGCCGATGATGTCGGAAATCTTGCCGGAGGCGAGGTCGATCTCGCGCATGGTGCCGACCACCTGTTCGATCACGGCGCCGCCGCGCGCCGCCACGTTCGAGGCATTCGCCGCCAGCGCATTCGCCTGGCGCGCGTTGTCGGCGTTCTGCTTCACGGTCGAGGTCAGCTCTTCCATCGAGGACGCCGTCTCTTCGAGCGCACCGGCCTGCTGCTCGGTGCGGCCCGACAGGTCCATGCTGCCGGCCGCCACTTCGCCCGAGGCGGTGGCGATGGTGTGGGTACCGCCGCGTACCGTGAGCACGGTCCTGGCGAGGTTTTCGTTCATGCGCTTGAGCGCCTGCAGCAGCTGGCCCACTTCGTCGCGGCGGTCGACGTCGATACGGCTGGTGAGGTCGCCGGCGGCCACGGTGTTGGCCACGTCCAGCGCCTGCGCCAGCGGCCGCGTGATCGACAGCGACAGGCGCCAGGCCACCAGTGCCGCCAGCGCCAGGATCACCGCACCCAGCACGCCCATCGTGACCAGGGCGCGCGCATAGGTCGCTTCGGCGTCGGCGCTGGCGTGCTGGATCAGGTCGCGGTGCGTCTTGATCTGCGCGTTGGTGAACTTCTTGAGCTCCTGCATCAGCGGGCGGAACTCGGAGGCCAGGTAGTCCTTCGCGCCAGCCAGGTCGTTCCTGTCGATGCGCGCCAGCAGTTCCTGCTGGGCCTTCAGGAAGCGCGCGTTCAGTTCACGGTATCGTGCCAGGTCGGCGTCGTCGTCTTTGGACGCCAGCAGCGCATCGAGCGAGGCGCGGTTCTTCATCACGACCTCGAGCTGCGACTTGCGGTCGGCCGGGTCCTCGTTGAGGATCAGGTTGCGCAGCGCGATCGAGATGTTGTTGACCTGGTCGAGGAAGGCGGTGGCGGCTTCGATCTTCGGCAGGCGCGTCTGCACGATTTCCTTCGTGCCCCGGTTCAGGTGGCTCAGCATGCCCATGCCGAGGAAAAGCGCCACGACCAGCATGGTGCAAATGACGCCGAAGCCGAGCGCAAGGCGCGTGCGTAGTTTCAGGTTACCCAGATTCATGATGTTTCGTCGGAGAGAAAAAAGGGAGGACCGCGGCGCAGGCCGCGGCCGGGTACTGCGGAGTGTGACGATCAGGCGGCCGAGCGGGCTGCGGCGAGCAGGCCCATTTCCTCGGAGCCGAGCAGCTTGTCGATGTCGAGCAGGATCAGCATGCGTTCGCCGACGGTGCCCAGGCCCTGCAGGAATTCGGTCGAGACGCTGGCGCCCATGTCCGGCGCCTGCTTGATCTGGTCCGGGGTCAGGGTCACCACGTCCGAGACGCTGTCGACCACCATGCCGATGGTGTGGCCGTTGATGTTCAGGACGATCACGACGGTGAACGCGTCGTAGGTCGGGGCGCCGACATTGAACTTGATGCGCATGTCGACGATCGGCACGATGATGCCGCGCAGGTTGACCACGCCCTTCAGGTAGTCCGGCGCATTGGCGATGCGGGTCACCGCATCGTAGCCGCGGATCTCCTGCACCTTGAGGATGCTGATCGCATACTCTTCGCCGCCCAGGCGGAACGACAGCACTTCATTCGCAATGTTTTCGATAGTTTCAGCCATGTTTTCCTTGTACGGACACGTGGTGGTCCGCCTGTATCCAGGATAGAGAATTTTTCCGTGTGGAAATATAGCTGAAGATTACGATATTTTTCAGGGCGATACGATGGAGAAATGCTAACCAGAACGTAAAATGGGTGAAATTTAGGTGCCGGGCGCAACATTCGGCAGCCTAAGCACGTCGCCCCGCGCAGGCAGGGGCCCAAGGGCGACGTAGCTAGCTCGGCGACGTCGTGCTTACTCCGCCGACGCGGAATCGATGATCCCGCCGCCCAGGCACACGTCGCCGTCGTACAGCACGGCCGACTGGCCCGGCGTCACCGCCCATTGCGGATCGGTGAAGTCCAGTGCGAAGCGGTCCAGGCCGTCCGGGGCGACGGTGCAGGGCAGGTCGGCCTGGCGGTAGCGGGTCTTGGCCGAGAGCAGGCGTGGCGCCGGCGGCTCGCCCGCGATCCACGACGCCTGGCCGGCGCCCAGGCTGCTCGACAGCAGCCATGGATGGTCATGGCCCTGCACGATGTACAAGGTGTTGCTGGCGATGTCCTTGCGCGCCACGAACCACGGCTCGCTGGTGCCGTCGGCCTTCCTGTGCGACTTCAGGCCGCCGATGCCGATGCCCTTGCGCTGGCCCAGGGTGTAGAAGGACAGGCCGACGTGCTCGCCCACCGTCTGGCCGTTGTCCAGCTTGATGGGACCCGGCTTGTGCTGCAGGTAGCGGCCCAGGAATTCGCGGAAGGGGCGCTCGCCGATGAAGCAGATGCCGGTCGAATCCTTCTTCGCCGCGTTCGGCAGGGCGAGTTTCTCGGCGATCTTGCGCACCTCGGTCTTGGGGATTTCTCCCAGCGGGAACAGCGATTTCGACAACTGCGCCTGGTTCAGGCGGTGCAGGAAGTAGCTCTGGTCCTTGGTCGCATCGAAGGCCTTCAGCAGTTCGTAGCGCTCGCTCGCGCCATTGTGGCGCACGCGCGCATAGTGGCCGGTCGCGATCAGGTCGGCGCCCAGCTTCATGGCGTGGTCGAGGAAGGCCTTGAACTTGATTTCGGCGTTGCACAGCACGTCCGGGTTCGGGGTGCGGCCGGCCTGGTATTCGCGCAGGAATTCGGCGAACACGCGGTCCTTGTATTCGGCGGCGAAGTTGACCGCCTCGATGTCCACGCCGACCACGTCGGCCACGCTGGCCGCGTCGATCCAGTCCTGGCGCGTGGAGCAGTATTCGGAATCGTCGTCGTCTTCCCAGTTCTTCATGAACAGGCCGACGACTTCATATCCTTGTTCTTTCAGCATCCAGGCCGCGACCGAGGAGTCGACGCCGCCCGACATCCCGATCACGACTTTTTTCTTGGTCATGGCTTGTTACGTTACGTCCGGTTTGATTGATAGGCCGCCGTCGAAGACCGAATGGTCGGTGTACAGCAGTTCAAGGTCGGTGCGCTTGCCCGCCAGGTAGTCGTCGACGCACTTCAGCACGATCGGGCTGCGATGGCGCTCCTGGCAGGCGGCGATCTCGTCGCGCGTCATCCACAAGGTGCGCAGGATACCGTGGTCGAGGGGCTGGTCGTAATGCCGGCCGGCCTTGCCGCAGAAGGTGAAGCGCAGGTAGGTCACGTCGGTGTTGCGCGACTTCGAGTGGTAGCGCGACATGTACATGCCGACCAGTCCATCCGGGATGAACTCGTGCGCCGTCTCTTCCATCGCCTCGCGGATCACCGCCTGTTCCAGCGATTCGTAGGGGTCGAGGTGGCCGGCCGGCTGGTTCAGCCGGATGCCGTCGCTGGTTTCTTCTTCGATCAGCAGGAAGCGGCCATCGCGTTCGATGATCGCGGCGACAGTGACTGACGGTCTGAAGGTGTGGGTCATGCGCGTCCTTGAAAATGAGCCGATATTTTACCTTGATGGCACGGGAATTGCTCACGCGCACGCTGCGGCGCAACACTTCCCGTCATGAACTTTATTGATCTAAGGCAAAAAAGCCAAGAATAGTTCTTGGTGCACAGCAGAATGAACGCGAGAATTGCCGGCCTGTTTACGAAAAACCACTGACTTCATGTGTGGCGGGTAAGTGCTCGCCGGCCTTGGTATGCAGACGATATTTACGTGCTAGATTGTAGACAGTTTATCAATTTTTACGGAGGCGTCATGAAAATTGGTGTGCCGGCCGAATCGCGGCCGGGTGAGACGCGCGTCGCAGCCACCCCTGAAACCGTCAAGAAGCTGGCTGCCTTACACGAGGTCATCGTGCAATCGGGCGCCGGACTCCATGCCTCCGTGGTCGACGACGCCTATGTCGCCGCCGGCGCGCGCATCGGCAGCGCCGCCGAGGCGCTGGGCGCCGACCTGGTGCTGAAGGTGCGTTCACCCAACCCCGAGGAATTGCTCCTGATGCGGCCCGGCGCGGCGCTGGTCGGGATACTCGACCCTTTCGACACCGACAACCTGGCCGCCATGGCGCGCCAGGGCCTGCTGGCCTTCGCGCTGGAGGCGGCGCCGCGCATCACACGGGCGCAGTCGATGGACGTGCTGTCGTCCCAGGCCAACATCGCCGGCTACAAGGCGGTGATGATGGCGGCCAATGCCTACCAGCGCTTCATGCCGATGCTGATGACGGCTGCCGGCACGGTCAAGGCGGCGCGCGTGCTGATCATGGGCGTGGGCGTGGCCGGGCTGCAGGCGATCGCCACCGCCAAGCGCCTGGGCGCCGTGATCGAGGCGTCCGACGTGCGGCCGCCGGTCAAGGAACAGGTCGAGTCGCTGGGCGCCAAGTTCATCGACGTGCCCTTCGTCACCGATGAGGAGCGCGAGATCGCGCAGGGCAGCGGCGGCTATGCGCGTTCGATGCCGGCGGACTGGATGCGGCGCCAGGCCGAGCTGGTACACGAGCGCGCCAAACTGGCCGACATCATCGTCACCACGGCCCTGATCCCGGGCCGCAAGGCGCCGGTGCTGATCGGCGAGGACACGGTGCGCGCCATGAAACCGGGCTCGGTGATCGTCGACATGGCGATCGCCCAGGGCGGCAACTGCCCGTTGACCGAATACGGCAAGACCGTCGTCAAGTACGGCGTGACCCTGATCGGCGAACCCAATCTGCCGGCCCTGGTGGCGGCCGACGCTTCCGCTTTGTACGCGCGCAACGTGCTCGACTTCCTGAAGCTGGTGATCGACAAGGAGGGCAAGCTGGTGATCGACCGCGAGGACGAGATCGTGCGCGCCGTGCTGGTCGCCAGCGGCGGCGAAGTGCTGCGCGCAGCCTGAATAAAACTAGGGAGGAGACAGCAATGGAAATCAGTCACACGATCATCAACCTGATCATCTTCGTGCTGGCGATCTACGTCGGCTACCACGTGGTGTGGACCGTCACGCCCGCCCTGCACACCCCGCTGATGGCGGTGACCAACGCCATCTCGGCCATCATCATCGTCGGCGCCATGCTGGCGGCCGGCCTGACCGAAGGGCTGACCGGGCGGGTGGCCGGCACCATCGCGGTGGCACTGGCCGCCGTCAACGTGTTCGGCGGCTTCCTGGTGACCCAGCGCATGCTCGAGATGTTCAAGAAGAAGGAGCCGAAGGCCGCGAAACCCGTGGCGGAGGGCGCCGCGCCGGTCGCCGTCAAGGAGGCCGCATGAACCTGATCAGCATGAACCTGGTGACGCTGCTCTACCTGGTGGCCTCGGTCTGCTTCATCCAGGCGCTCAAGGGCCTGTCCTCGCCGTCCTCGGCGCGCATGGGCAATGCCTTCGGCATGAGCGGCATGGCGATCGCGGTATTGACCACCATCGCCCTGATGCTCAAGCTGACCGAAGAGGCGCAGGGCGGCGGCCTGGGCTTCGGCCTGGTCCTGCTGGGCGTGGTGGTGGGCGGCGCGATCGGCGCGGTGGCCGCGCGCCGCGTCGAGATGACCAAGATGCCGGAACTGGTGGCCGCCATGCACTCGCTGATCGGCCTGGCGGCGGTGTGCATCGCGATCGCCGCCGTGTCCGAACCCTGGGCCTTCGGCATCGCCCTGCACGGCGAGGCGCTTCCCTTCGGCAACCGGCTAGAGCTGTTCATCGGTACCTTCGTGGGCGCCGTGACCTTCTCCGGTTCCGTGATCGCCTTCGGCAAGCTGGCCGGCAAGTACAAGTTCCGCCTGTTCCAGGGCGCGCCGGTGCGCTATCCGGCCCAGCACCTGATCAACCTGGTGGTCGCCATCGCGATCGTCGTGCTCGGCCTGGTGTTCTGCTTTTCCGACGGCGCCGCGCCGGCCTGGACGCCCTTCATCGTGATGGCGCTGCTGGCCTTCGTGCTGGGCGTGCTGATCATCATCCCGATCGGCGGCGCCGACATGCCGGTGGTGGTGTCGATGCTGAACTCCTACTCGGGCTGGGCGGCGGCCGGCATCGGCTTCTCGCTGAACAACTCGATGCTGATCATCGCCGGCTCGCTGGTGGGTTCGAGCGGCGCGATCCTCTCGTACATCATGTGCAAGGCGATGAACCGTTCCTTCTTCAACGTGATCCTGGGGGGCTTCGGCGGCGAGGCGGCGAGCGCCGACAGCGGCGCCGCCAAGGAGCAGCGTCCGGTGAAGTCCGGTTCGCCCGAGGATGCCGCCTTCATCCTGCAGAACGCGGAGTCGGTGATCATCGTCCCCGGCTACGGCCTGGCGGTGGCGCGCGCCCAGCACACGGTGAAGGAGCTGGCTTCCAAGCTGACCGAGCACGGCGTGCAGGTGCGCTACGCGATCCACCCGGTGGCGGGACGCATGCCCGGCCACATGAACGTGCTGCTGGCCGAGGCCGAGGTGCCCTACGACCAGGTGGTCGAGATGGAAGACATCAACAGCGAATTCAGCCAGACCGACGTGGTGCTGGTGCTGGGCGCGAACGACGTGGTGAACCCGGCGGCCAAGGACCCGAAATCGCCGATCGCCGGCATGCCGATCCTGGAGGCCTACAAGGCCAAGAGCATCATCGTCAACAAGCGTTCGATGGCCTCGGGGTATGCGGGGCTGGACAATGACCTGTTCTATCAGCCGAACACGATGATGGTGTTCGGCGACGCCAAGAAGGTGATCGAGGCGATGGTCAAGGCGGTGGAATGATACGCGCACGTTGAACGCGTGGACGGCAAGCCGTCCACGCGTTCAACGCCGTCCGAACATCATCAACTCGGCCAGCACCGTGCGCGCCGGCGTCACCGCATCGAAGGCGGCCAGCGCCAATCCGAACACGGCCTGCGCCGGTCCCTTGTCCGCGAACACGCGCGCCATCGCATCGGTCGCGCGGATCATCGTGCCGCGGTCGCGCGCGCGCTCCGCGGCAAAGCGCGCAATCGCATCGGGCGCCGAATCGTCGGTGGAGGCGCGCGCCAGCAGCCGCGCCAGCACCGCCGCATCGCGCAGGCCCAGGTTCAGGCCCTGGCCGGCCACCGGGTGCAGGGTCTGCGCCGCATTGCCGATGGCGACCGTGCGCGCGGTAAACCGCGCATCCGCATTCAGCCCCAGCGGAAACGCCAGCCGTTCCGAGACGCCCGTGAAGCTGCCCAGGCGTTCGCCGAAGGCTTCTCCCAGCGCGCGCAAGAACTCGTCCTTGCCCAGTTCGAGCAGGCGCTGGGCGCGCTCCGGGGCCACGCACCAGACCAGCGCGTACTGGTGGCCGTCGGCGCCTTCCTGCGGCAGCAGGGCCAGCGGGCCTTCGTCGGTGAAGCGCTCGAAGGCGCGGTGCGGGATCGGACGGCTGCTCGACACGCGCGCGATCACGGCGCTCTGCCCGTAGTCGCGCGTGACGGCGCGTTCGAGCTGTTCGCCGAACACGCCGCCCTCGGCCTGCACCGCGACGCGCGCACGCACGATGCGGCCGTCGTCCAGGTGCAGCATCACATGATCGGCTTCTTCCGCCAGCGTGGCGACGCGCGCCGGACGCAGCACCCGCACGCCGGCGCGTTCGCAGGCACGCGCCAGGGCGTCCACCACGTCGCCATAGCGCGCCACATAGCCGAGCGCTTCCAGGTCGTGGTCGCGCCGGTCCATCAGGCTGCGGCCCAGGTGGCCGCGGCGCGAGACGTGGATCTCGTGGATGGCGGTGGCGGAAGCAGAAGCGGCAAGCGGCCAGGCGCCGACGTCCTGCAGCAGCATGCGGCTGCCCCAGGCCAGCGCGATCGAGCGCGGGTCGGACAGGGCCTGTCCCAGCGACTTGGCGTCGACCAGGACGATGCGCCCGCCCTCGACGCCGCGTTGCGCCATCAGCGCCGCCAGCGCCATGCCCACCGGGCCGGCGCCGCAGATCGCCACGTCCACGTCCAGCGTTTCGAGTTCGCTCATTTAAAACTTTCCAAGCAGCGCTTCGAGTTCCGCCACCGTCCTGGGCGCGCTTCCGGTCAGGATGCGGTGGCCGTCTGCGCCGACGATGACATCGTCCTCGATGCGGATGCCGATGTTCCAGAAGCGTTCCGGCACGCCTTCGGCCGGACGCACGTAGATGCCCGGTTCCACCGTCAGCGCCATGCCCGGCATGAGCGGGCGCGACGGCTTGCCGGGCTGCGCCAGGTCGCGGTAGGCACCGACGTCGTGCACGTCCATGCCGAGCCAGTGCCCGGTGCCGTGCATGTAGAAGGGCAGGTGGGCCTTGGCGGCGATGGCGTCGTCGACGTTGCCGAATCGGGCCTTGTCGACCAGCCCGAGGTCGAGCATGCCCTGCACCAGCACGCGCAGCGCCGCCTCGTGGAAGGCGCTGTAGGGCTGGCCGGGCGCGATGGCCGCGAAGGCCGCCTGCTGGGCCGCCAGCACCAGTTCGTACAGGGTGCGCTGGGCCGCGCTGAAGCGGCCATTGACGGGGAAGGTGCGGGTGATGTCGGCGGCGTAGCCATCGAGCTCGCAGCCGGCGTCGATCAGCACCAGTTCGCCGTCCTGCATGCGGCGGTCGTTGGCGTTGTAGTGCAGCACGCAGGCATTCGCGCCGGAGGCGACGATCGAGCCGTAGGCCGGGAACTGGGCGCCGTTCTTGCGGAAGGCGTACAGCAGTTCGGCTTCCAGCTCGTATTCGAACATGCCGGGACGGGCGGCGCGCATCGCGCGTTCGTGCGCCTGGCCGGAAATGACGCCGGCGCGCGCCATGATCGCTTGCTCCTGCTCGTCCTTCAGCAGGCGCATCTCGTCCAGCAGCGGCAGCAGGTCGTGGAAGGCGCGCGGCGCCGTGGTGCCGCTGCGCGCCAGCGCCCGCACCGAGCCGATCCAGCCCTTGACGCGCGCATCCAGCGCGGCATTCGCGGCCAGCGCGTAGTACAGCGCCGGGGCGTCGGCCAGGAAGCGCGGCAGTTCATTGTCGATGACGTCGATGGCGAAGGCTTCGTCGACGCCGCAGGCCGCGCGCGCCGCCTGCGGGCCGTGGCGGTAGCCGTCCCAGATCTCGCGCTCGGGATGCTTTTCGCGGCAGAACAGGATCGAGCGCGCCGGCCGGTCGCCATGCGCGGCCACCAGCACCAGCACGCTTTCCGGCTCGGTGAAGCCGGTCAGGTAGTAAAAATAACTGTCGTGGCGATAGGGATAGTCGCTGTCGCCGTTGCGCGGCACTTCCGGCGCGGTCGGCAGCACGGCCACCGCGCCCGGCTGCATCTGCGCGGCCAGGCGCGCGCGGCGCGCGGCGAAGGTGCTGGCGCCCTGCGTCATGCCTTCCTGCCCGTGAACGGCGCGTTGAGTTCCTCGAGCTGGCCCACGGTGCCCACGTTGACCCAGGGGCCGTCGTAGATTTCACCGCCGATGCGACCCTGCTCAATGAACGTGCGCATCAGTGGGCCGAGGCGCGAAACTTCTCCCGGCTTGATCCCGTCAAACATCTCAGGACGATAGACACCGATATTGGAAAAATTCCATTTCGGCCTACCTTCGTTGTTCAGCGTGTACATGGTCATCCCGAAGTCGCCTTCCGGATTGTGCCAGGGGTTGGGCGTCAGGTACAGCCAGGCAAGGTCGCGTTTTTCCACCGGAATCAAGCGGCCCACGGCGTCGTGGTCCTTGAGCGCATCGAGCACCTGTTCGAAATCGAAGTAGGGCGCGTAGATATCGCCCGACAGCGCCAGGAAGGGTTCGTCGCCCAGCAGGTGCAGGGCGTTGGCGATGCCGCCGGCGGTTTCCAGCGGCGCCGCTTCGCGCGAATACGCGATGCGGGCGCCCCAGCGGCTGCCGTCGCCCAGCTCGTCCTCGATCATGTGGCCGAGGTGGGAGTGGTTGATGACGATGTCCTTGATGCCGGCGCGCACCAGGTTAATGATGTGCCAGGTGATGAGCGGGCGGCCGCGCACCTTCAGCAGGGGCTTGGGGCAGGCGTCCGTCAGCGGACGCATGCGCTCGCCGCGGCCGGCGGCGAAGATCATGGCTTTCATGGACGTCGCCTCAGAAGGTATAGCCGACCTGGGGCGCCTTGTCCTCGAAGCTATCGAGCAGGCGTGCCAGCGGTTTCAGTTCGGTGTAGCGATTGGCGGTCTTGCGCACGTACTCCAGCACCGTCGGCAGGTCGCCCATGTAGGCCGGCTTGCCGTCGCGGTAGTTCAGGCGGCAGAAGATGCCGAGGATCTTCAGGTGGCGCTGCAGGGCCGTGAATTCGAAGTCGCGATAGAAGGCGTCGATGTCCGGGTTGACCGGCAGGCCCACCTGTTTCGCGCTCTGCCAGTAGCGTACGACCCAGTCCAGCACGAACTCCTCGTCCCACTGGATGTAGGCGTCGCGCAGCAGCGAGGCCAGGTCGTAGGTGACGGGACCAAACACGGCGTCCTGGAAATCCAGCACGCCCGGATTGTCCTGGTCGAGGAACATCAGGTTGCGGGAGTGGAAATCGCGGTGCATGAAGACCTGCTGCTGGGCCAGCACGTTGGCGCTGATCGCCTCGAACACTTTATCGAGCTGGGCGCGCTGGGCCTCGGTCAGCGTGGCGCCCAGGTGGCGTTCGAGGAACCACTCCGGGAACAGGTTCAGTTCGCGCAGCACGAAGGCGCGGTCGAATTCGGGCAGCACGCCGGCCTGGCTGGTGAGCTGGAACTTGATCAGGGCATCGACCGCGTCCGAATACATGAAGTTGGCGTTGTCGTTGTCCAGGCGCTGCAGATAGGTGGTGGTGCCGAGGTCGGACAGCAGCAGGAAGCCGGCGTCGACATTGCGCGCGACGATCGCGGGTACGGTCACGCCGGCGTCGAACAGCAGGCCGTCCACGTGGATGAAGGCCGGGACGTTCTCGCGTTCCGGCGGCGCGTCCATGGCGACCAGGGTCGCGCCGAGCTTGTCCCGTAGCGCGGGCACAACATCGAAGCGGAAGTAACGGCGGAAGCTGGCATCGGACGAAGCAGGGCGCAGGCTCCCGGGCTCGACCAGGTCCAGGGTGCCCAGCCATGCGGTCAGCTGGGCCAGCCGGACGTCCTGGTCGGCGGTGGTGGGGGAGTGTTGATACAAAGAAGACATGAAGCGTCCTGAGGAATCCTGGTTGGTAAAAATATTCCCATATAATAAGGGATTAAATCCAAAAAATCGCCCTCTATGGTGCAACGCGATCTTTCATGAGCTGGATGACGGCCCTTCCATTTCCGCAGCGGCGAGCCGCCGCCTTGTCCGCCCTCGTCGCCGTGGCGTCGGGGCCGCTGTACGCCCAGACGACCCAGCCGGTAACACCGGCGCAGCCGGTTCCGGCCGCGCCGGCGCCCGCCCCTGCGCCCGCACGCACCGAGGAGCAGGAGCTTCCGGTCACCATGCGCGCCGAGGAGCTCACCGGCCGGCCCGACCGCGAACTGAACCTGTTCCGTAACGTCGAGGTCACCCGCGGCGCCACCGGGATCACCGCCGACACCGCCTGCTACCGGCGCGTCGAGGACGAGGTGAGCGCCGAAGGCCATATCAATATGTGGCGCTTCGGCGACCGTTACAAGGGCGACGCGCTGCAGCTGAACCTGGAAACCGGCAAGGGATGGGTCTTGAACCCGTCCTATTTCCTGGCGCTCAACAACGGCCAGGGCACGGCCCGGCGCATCGATTTCCTGGGCGAGGACCAGGCGGTGGTGCAGGATGGCACCTACAGCACCTGCGAAGGCCCGAACCCGGACTGGTACCTGAAGTCGAGCAGCCTGCGCCTGGACCAGGGCCGCGACCTCGGCACCGCCGGCAAGACCATCGTCTACTTCAAGGACGTGCCCATCCTCGGCACGCCCGCGATGTCGTTCTCGCTGTCCGGCGCGCGCCGCTCCGGCTGGCTGCCGCCGACCATCGGCACCGGCTCCAAGGGCTCGGCCGAGGTGATGGTGCCGTACTACGTCAACATCGCACCGAACCGCGACCTGACCCTGTTTCCGCGCCTGATCTTCAACCGCGGCCTGCAGCTGGGCGCGACCGGGCGCTACATGGGCGAGACCGAGGGCGGCCTGCTGTACAACGGCGAGACCCACATCGAGGTGCTGCCGAACGACCGCGTCGCCAAGCGCGACCGCTGGTGGATCGACACCCTGCACACGCAGGCGATCACGCCGAACTGGTCGTACGGCTGGAATGCGCACGCCGCCTCCGACGACGAATACCCGTCCGACTTCTCGCGCACCGTGGCCGCGTCCGCCGTGCGCCAGCTGGTGCGCGAATTCCGTACCGACTACAACGGCCAGTACTGGAGCCTGAACGCGCGCGTGCAGAGCTTCCAGGTGCTGCAGGATCCGGCCGCCGCCGAGAATCCGGCGCTGACCGTGCCGCGCCCCTACGACCGGCTGCCGCAGATTAACTTCCATGCCGGCCGCTTCGACGTGCTGGGCGGCTTCGACTGGTCGGTCGACGCCGAGGCGGTGCGCTTCTCGCACCCGGACGAAGGCATCGTGCAGGGCAACCGCGCCAACGTGGTCGGCCAGGTCAGCTATCCGATCGTGCGTCCGGGCTGGTTCTTCACGCCGAAGCTGATGTACCACGCCACGCGCTACGACCTCGACAGCAATCCGCTGGGCAGCCGCCAGATCACGCGCACGCTGCCGACGGTCTCGCTCGATTCCGGCCTGATCTTCGAGCGCGACGCCTCCTTCTTCGGGCGCCCCTCGACCCAGACGCTGGAGCCGCGCCTGTTCTACGTGCGCACGCCGTACAAGGACCAGGACCAGATCCCGAACTTCGATACCGGCGTGGCCGGTTTCAACTACGCCCAGCTGTTCACGGAAAACCGCTTCGTCGGCGCCGACAAGGTGTCGGACGCCGACCAGCTCACCGCCGCCATCGTCTCGCGCTTCATCGAGCCGAGCGGCATCGAGCGCCTGCGCCTGGCGGTGGGCAGCCGCTACTACTTCACCGATCCGCGCGTGCGCCTGAACACCAGCGAAGCGCGCAACCAGAAACGCTCCGACGCGCTGCTGGCCGCATCCGGACGCATTTCGGAGACCTGGAGCTTCGACAGCGGCGTACAATACGATGCGCAGGCGCGCAGCCTGTACAGCTCGAACTTCGGGGTGCAGTTCCAGCCGGCCCCGATGAAGGTGCTGAACCTCGAGTACCGTTTCCAGCGCGACACCTTCGGCATCGCCAACGGTTTCCGCAATGCCGACGTGTCCGCACAGTGGCCGCTCGGGCGGCGCTGGTACGGCGTGTCGCGGATCAGCTACTCGGTGCGCGACCGCAAGCTGCTCGAGAGCCTCCTCGGGCTCGAGTACAAGGCCGATTGCTGGGTGTTCCGCATGGGAGCGCAGCGCTTCGTGACCGCGTCGCAGACGACCTCGACCCCGATCTTCTTCCAGATCGAGCTCAACGGCCTGTCGCGGCTGGGCTTCGGCAATCCGCTGGAGACCTTCAACAAGAGCATCCCGGGCTACACCCGGCTGAACAGCAACGTCGGCCGCCCCTGAGCGGCCTGGCCATGGACAACTAGATACCTGAAATGAGTGCTTTCCTGAATATGCGTACCCCCCGTTTGCATGCGCCCCGCGCGCGCCATATCAAGCTGGCAGCGGCGCTGCTGTGCGCCCTCACGGCCGGGCAAGTCCTGGCCCAGGAGCAGGCCGCCACGGCGGCCGCTGCCGCGCCGGCCGCAGCCGCACCCGCAGCCCAGGCTGCACCTGCCGCTGCACCAGCAGCCGCACCAGCCGCCGCCGCCAAGCCAAGCACCGGCGGCTTCCTGCCGCCGGCCGCGAGCAGCGCCAAGGTCATCGATTCGGTCTACGTGATCGTCAACGACGAAGTCATCACCAAGCGCGAAGTCGAGCAGCGCGTCGCCGAGATCACCCAGCGCCTGCAGGCCCAGCAGGCCCAGCTGCCGGCCGCGGAAGACCTGCGCCGCCAGGTGGTCGAAGCCATGATCAGCGAACGCGCCCAGCTGCAAATGGCCAAGGAAATGGGCGTGCGCGTCAACGACACCGAGCTCGACCGCGCCATCGGCCGCATCGCCGAAAACCAGAAGATGAGCGTGCAGGACATGCGCAACGCGATGGAAAAGGAAGGCATGACCTTCCCCCACTTCCGCGAGCAGATCCGCAGCGAAATCATGATGCAGCGCCTGATCGACCACGAGGTCGACAGCAAGCTGCAGGTCTCCGAAGCCGAGATCGACACCTACATGGCCGCCGAGAAGGCCGCCGCCGCCGACCGCGTCGAGATGGACATCTCGCAGATCCTGGTGCGCATCCCGGAAAACGGCTCGCCCGAGCAGATCGCCGCACGCAAGGCACGCGCCGACGAAGTGGCGCGCCAGCTGCGCACCGGCGCCGACTTCGCCAAGATGGCCGCCACCTATTCCGACGCGCCGGACGCCCTCAAGGGCGGCTCGATCGGCTGGCGCGACCCGGACCGCCTGCCGCCGCTGTTCGCGACCGAGCTGCGCAAGCTGAAGCCCGGCCAGGTCACGGGCGTACTGCGCAGTAACGTCGGCTTCCACATCCTCAAGATGGCCAACGTGCGCAAGCAGGAAGCCCAGCAGCAGGCCGGCGAGGCGGTGGTCCAGCAGACCCACGCGCGCCACATCCTGCTCAAGCTGAGCCCGACCCTGAGCGAAGACGACGCACGCAAGAAGCTGCTCGACGCCAGGGCCAAGATCGAATCCAAGCAGGCCACCTTCGAAGACCTGGCGCGCCAGCTGTCGCAGGACGCTTCGGCGTCCAAGGGCGGCGACCTGGGCTGGCTGTACCCGGGCGACACCGTGCCGGAATTCGAGACCGTCATGAACACGCTCAAGCCGAACGACGTGTCGGACGTGGTCAAGTCGCCGTTCGGCCTGCACCTGATCCAGGTCATCGAGCGCAAGAGCGAAGACGTCTCGAAAGAGAAGGAACGCTCGGTGGCGCGCCAGGTCCTGACCGACCGCAAGCGCCAGGAAGCGCTGGAAGACTGGAGCCGCCAGATCCGCGACCGCGCCTACGTCGAGATCCGCGAGGAGCAGTAAGGGCATGGCAGGCGCGCGTCCCACGCTGGCGGTCACGGTCGGGGAACCGGCCGGCATCGGTCCGGAAATCTCGATCCGCGCGGCCTGGGCGCTGCGCGGGCAGGCCTGCTGCGTGCTGGTCGGCGACGCCGCCTTCCTCGCACTCACGGCCAGCCTGATCGATCCGGCGATCCGCCTGTCGGCGATCTCGACGCTGGCGCTGCGCCACAGCGGCCTGCCGCATTTCGGCCCGGACGTCATTCCCGTAATCGACGTGCCGCTCGACGCCTTCGTCGAGCCGGGCAAGCTCGATGCCGCCAACGGCCGCGCGGTGCTGGCCACGCTCGACCTCGCGGTCGAGGGCGTGGGCCGCGGCTGGTTCGACGCCATCGTCACCGCGCCGCTGCAAAAGAGCACCATCAACGACGCCGGCGTCGCGTTTTCCGGCCATACCGAATACCTGGCCGAAAAGACCGCCACGCCGAAGGTCGTCATGATGCTGGCGGGCGCGCCCGCCGACGGCCAGCCCTACCTGCGGGTGGCGCTGGCCACCACCCACCTGCCGCTGAAGGACGTGCCGGCCGCGCTCACGCGCGAGAACCTGGCGCAGGTGCTGGAGATCCTGCACGCCGACCTGCGCGCCAAGTTCGGCATCGCCGCGCCGCGCATCCTGGTCACCGGCCTGAATCCGCACGCCGGGGAAAACGGCTACCTGGGCCGCGAGGAAATCGAGGTCATCGAGCCGGTGCTGGAAGCGGCGCGCGCGCGCGGCATCGATGCGCGCGGCCCGTATCCGGCCGACACCCTGTTCCAGCAAAAATACCTGCAGGACGCCGACGCCGTGCTGGCGATGTACCACGACCAGGGCCTGCCGGTGCTCAAGCACGCCACCTTCGGGCGCGGCGTCAACATCACCCTCGGCCTGCCGCTGGTCCGCACCTCGGTCGACCACGGCACCGCGCTCGACCTGGCCGCGCAAGGCCTGGGCCTGGCCGACTGCGGCAGCATGGAAGAAGCGATCCGCGTCGCCGTTTCCATGGTCGAGGCGCGTCGCGCCGCCGGCGCCTGAGCCCCTTTGCGGGCATCACCACTTACCAGAAAATCCATGAAACACGTAGCCCGCAAGCGCTTCGGCCAGAACTTCCTGACCGACGCCCATGTCCTCCACGACATCATCGAAGGCATCGACCCGCAGCGCGGCGATGCCATGGTCGAGATCGGCCCCGGCCTGGCCGCGATGACCTCGCTGCTGCTCAAGGAACTCGACCACATGCACGTGGTCGAGCTCGACCGCGACCTGGTCGCACGCCTCGAAAAAGCCTACCCGCGCGAGCGCCTGACCGTCCATTCCGGCGATGCGCTGAAATTCGACTTCGGCGCCATCCCGGTCCCGGAAGGCAAGAAGCTGCGCGTGGTCGGCAACCTGCCATACAACATCTCCAGCCCGCTGCTGTTCCACCTGGCGGAATTCGCCCACCTGGTCGAGGACCAGCACTTCATGCTGCAGAAGGAAGTGGTGGAGCGCATGGTGGCCGAACCCGGCACCAAGGCTTACAGCCGCTTGTCGGTGATGCTGCAATGGCGCTACGACATGGCGATGCTGTTCGTGGTCCCGCCGACCGCCTTCGACCCGCCGCCGCGCGTCGATTCGGCCATCGTGCGCATGGTGCCGACCCGGCGCCAACTGCCGGCCGATGCCGCGACGCTGGAAGCCGTGGTCGCCAAGGCCTTCTCGCAGCGCCGCAAGGTGATCCGCAACTGCGTGGCCGGCATGTTTACTGAACAGCAACTGGTGGACGCGGGCGTGGATCCGGGCGCGCGTCCGGAAGCGGTGGGGCTGGAACAGTATGTGGCGCTGGCGAATATCCTGAAGCCCGTGCAGGGCTGATCACAACTTGCCCTGCCAGTAGCGGCGCGCCCGTTCGAACACCAGCGCGCCGACTTTCCTGCCGACCTCCCTGGCGGCCGCGTCATCCGCGCCCGCCACCCGCGCTTCCCCCACACCGATGCCGCCGAAGCGGCGCAGCACGATGCCGGCCGCGGCGGCGCAGGCTTCCGGCATGGCCACGCCGGTGCGCCCGGCCGCGATCGCCGCATCGCCCAGCGCATTGGCCAGCACAAAATACAGCAGCACTTCCTGGTCGCCGCCATAGGCGCCGCGCGCCGCCATCGTGCGCGCCGGCCGGCAGCATTCCCCGACCGGCGCCGGCCCGCCCGGAGCGGCCGTCGCACCCGCGTCCGGCAAGGGTTCGAGGGCCATGACCGCCGGCGCGAACGGCGTCGCCGCTTCGCCCCAGGCATCGAGCGCGGCCGCGGCCTGCACCTGGCCGATGCTGGCCGGATCGAGCGGAGCGCCGGGCGCGGCGGCAGCCGGGGCCGGGCCGGCCAGGCAGGCATCGAACAGCGCACGCTGCCCGGGCAGCAGGCTGGCCAGCGCCAGCCAGGCGGCGTTGCCCATGGCGGTGGCCTGGCTTGCGCCGCCGCGCCCGGCACGCGGCAGGCGCACCGCGACTCCCTGCATGGTCTGGCGCGCGACGCCGTCGTAGGCGGCCCAGGCGTTATACATACTCGTATGCACGATGGCGAGCACGCGCGCGGCCGCCGCCGCATCGGCGCCAGCCTGGCCCAGCGCGTGCAGCGCCGCGGCGTTCCAGGCGCCCGCCATGCCGGCCGTCGCCGGCGCCGGGTCCGCATTGAGTTCCAGCACATCCGTCCGTCTCATGTCGCCTCCTGGTCGTCTGGATCGAGTATCTCCAGCACGGCACAGGCTGCTATTGAGCGTTCTCATGTATTCAGAGCGGCTGACGCAACGCACAATCCGGATTTTTGCGTGTCCATCCCGCGTTTTTTGCAGTTCGTCGCAGTTCGCTGGAAGCGGCGGAGGCGCCGGCCTACAGTGACACCATCCCAAGCCGATCCGGCTCACCGACAAACCGAAACAGCCCGAAGGAGAATCACATGAACATCCTCAAACACATGGAAGCGATCTTCCTGGCAGCCGCCTTCCTCGTCGTCGGCACCAGCTACGCCAATGCCGCCGGCGCCGTAAAGCAAGTGCGCTACGACAGCCAGGTGTCGATCGAAGGCCAGCAGGTCGCCGTCGTGAAAGTCAGCGCCAAGCGCCTGAACACCGTCGAAAAAGCCGGTATCTGAGCCATATCACCGAATTCAAGGAGAATGAACATGAACGTCCTCAAACATATGGAAGCGCTGTTCCTGGCCGCAGCTGTCCTCGTGGTCGGCAGCAGCTACGCCCATGCGGCCAGTGCCGTGAAACAAGTGCGCTATGACAGCCAGGTGTCGATCGAAGTCCAGCAGACGGCCGTGGTGAAAGTCAGCGCCAAGCGCCTGGGTATTGCCGACAGGGCCGCAGGATGAGTCTGGAAGAGGCCGGGCTGAAGCACGCGCTACGCCGGCCAGAAAATGGACAAAAAAAAAGCCCGCGGTTGAGGCGGGCTTAAATCCAATTCTTTTTTG
>Ga0265798_10003821_pt1 | contig 21168 bp, 18 predicted proteins | sample P3T30metagenome_FD_192430 | JGI IMG/M metagenome (GOLD analysis project Ga0265798, IMG submission 192430) | Plant litter microbial communities from East Loma Ridge, Irvine, California - P3 T30 | ecosystem: Environmental > Terrestrial > Plant litter > Unclassified | place: USA: California... | reverse complement strand
GGTATTGTAAAGTACCTGCATTTGCTAGTCAATTCAGAACCGTAAAAACCTGCGCTACTTTGGTAGCTGGTTCCTCTAGAAAATTATCTCTAGGACGAGCTAAGCACCAAAAGTGTGGTCTTCCGCATGAACAACGCCCAAACTCCCGACGCCGGCTACTCCATCGACCTCGGCAACGCCGCCTCGAAAAACGCCTACAACTGGTCGAAAAAGACTTTCGCTACCCGCGCCGGCCTGCCCGGCGAGCCCGCCCGCGACCTCGACGGAGGCTTTAGCAATGAAATCCGCTTCGGCCAAGAGCGCCTAGGTATCAGTTCGGATGGCATCGGCACTAAAATCGAGTTGGGCGAACGCCTCGACAAGTACGACACCCTAGGCTACGACTTAGTGGCAATGACCGCCGATGACCTCATCGCGGCCGGCTTCGTACCCACGAACCTGTCGAATATCATCGACGTGAACACCCTCGACTACGACGTGGTGGACGAGATGATGCGCGGCCTGCACGACGCCTGTCAGTTCTCGAAAATCGCCATCACGGGCGGCGAAATTGCCGAATTGGGCAACCGCATAGGTGGCTTCCCCGGCGCCCGCATGAACTTCAACTGGTGCTCTACAGCCATCGGCGTGCTGCACCCCAGCCTCGATAAGCCCCTGAGTGGTACTACTGCCCAGGCGGGTGATGCGGTGGTGGCTTTGCGCTCGCCCTCTTTCCGCTCCAATGGCTACTCGCTGGCCCGCAAGACGTTGCAGCGCCTCTTCGGCGACAACTGGCACACTCAAGCCTATGATGGCACTGACGCTGACCAGTACGCCACCTGGGGCGAGGCCCTGCTTGCGCCTTCGCTCATTTACGCGCCCGCCCTCACGGCAGTGCTCGACGCGGGCCTGCCCCTACGCGGTGCGGCCCACATCACGGGCGGCGGCGTGGCCGACAACTTCAAGCGCGTGCTCAAAAATGGCCTCGGCGCGGTGCTCGACAACCTCTTTGCGCCCCTGCCCGCCATGCAGCGCCTCTGCGAAATCGGCGGTATCAGTTCCGAAACTGCCTACCTCTACTGGAATATGGGCAACGGCATGCTGCTCGTAGTAGCTCCCGAAGCTGCCGAAGCCACCGTGCAGCAACTCGCCCAAAGCGGCTACCAGGCCCAGGTAGCTGGCTACCTCACCGCTGAGACGGGTGTGACGCTGCGTGTTGCAGTGGGGGAACTGAAGTATGAGTAGAAACGGGCGACAGTAGTCATGTCAGAGCTAATACGCCAGCTGAATAAACTCACTGCAGATGAGTTTATTGACGATGAAGGCGAAGCGTACCGAGCGAAGCTGCTACCGGGTTTAAATGCAGAAGAGCTTGCCGCACTGGTAACTCAGATGCCCATAGCTACCCTTCCGCCAGAAGTGACGGAATTGTTGTGCTATAGCAAAGGGCTACTATTTGGCTGGCTTGAAGAAATAAGGTTTGACGCTTTCAGTGATTTTGGGCGGCGAGGATTGTTCCCAGCCTGCATCGAATTAGCACACGATGGAACCGGCAATTATTGGGTGTTAGATATCAATAAGGCAGGTGAATGGGGCGCCGTGTTTTATGTCTGTCACGACCCAGCAGTCATAATTAGACAAGCCAATAACCTGCTGGATTTCCTAGGTCAAGTGCAAGAGTACGGTCGGTTCAAATCAACTTCATGGTTTGATGAAGTATATGAACGCCTATCCTTTAAAATCTGGAAAGAGCGCAAAACTCACACTGGGTTAGTTGAAGCTACCACAGCGGTAGCTTCATCTGATGACGTATTGAGTGTATTTGCTGCTCAACAACTGCCTGAATTCCTGTTCGGTGATTTACGAGCTAAGTCAGTAACCCAGGGCTTTGCATACGATAGATTCTTGCAGGGTGAACAAATTCGCAAGCACGAGTTAGAACCCTTATGGGCACTAGTCCCTCTGCGAAAGAGTTGGATTAGTAAGCTGTTCGGCTGGTAGTTTCACGCTGGCCGCACCGGCCGCTTCTCCAGCATTAGCTGCGTGCGGAACTCATGAAGCCCCTGCTCCAAACCCACTGGGTACACGTGTGGATTGAGAAAACGGCGAATGCTGGTGTCGAGGCTGTTAACCTCCTGGCGGGCGTGGGCGCGGCTTTCTTCTAGAAAAGGCAATGGCTGCACTAGCTGGCCCTGGCGCAACACCGGCGCCAGCAAGTCGCGGAAGGGCGCACCGGGGTGGACGGGCCGGCGGCGGGTGAGGTCGGCGGGGTCGATGATAGTGGGCGCATCGGGGAGGGGAGTGGGCGTGGCCACGTTGTAAATCATGTCGGCGCGGGGCTGGCCTTGTTCGCCTAAGTAGCGGCGCACCTGCAAGATGCCGGGGATGCTGGTTTTGGCCTGCTGCTCGGAGAGCTTGAGGGTGAAATCCCAGCCTTGGTCATCGGGCGTACGCAGGGCAGCTAGCTTATACACACCACCTAGGGCGGGCTGGTTGTAGGCCGTGACGAGCTGCGTGCCCACGGCCCAGACATCGATGCGCGCGCCTTGCTGCCGCAGGCTGGTGATAAGGTTTTCCTCCAGGTCGTTGCTGGCTACAATGCGGACGCCCGGTAGGCCAGCCGCGTCGAGCAGTTTGCGTGCTTCTTTGGAGAGGTAGGCCAAATCGCCCGAGTCGAGGCGGATACCGCCTAGCTCGTGGCCGTTGTGGCGCATTTCCAGCGCTACTTCGATAGCGTGGCGCACACCGTCGAGCGTGTCGTAGGTATCGACCAGGAACACTGAGTCGTCGGGGAAAGCATCAGCGTAGGTAGCGAAGGCCTTCTTTTCGTCGCCGAAGGCCTGCACCCAGCTGTGGGCGTGCGTGCCGCGCACGGGAATGCCGTAGAGGCGGCCAGCCAGCACGTTGCTGGTGCCATCGGCCCCGCCAAGGTAAGCGGCGCGGGCCGCTTCGAGGCCTCCATCAGGGCCCTGCGCGCGGCGTAGGCCAAATTCCAGTACCGTGGCTTCGGGGCCGGCGGCGTCGCGCACCCGGGCGGCTTTAGTGGCAATTAGAGTTTGAAAATTAACAATGGTGAGCAGGGCAGTTTCGACCAATTGGGCTTGCAGTAGTGGGCCTTGTACGCGCACTAGGGGCTCATTCCCAAATACGACCGTGCCTTCGGCGACGGCGTCTACATCGCAGGTGAATTTCAAATCTCGCAGATAAGCCAGAAACTCATCGGGGAATAGGCGCGTGCCTTGGCTACCAGTGAGGCCAGCCAAATAGGCGATATCCTCCTCAGCGAAACGGAGCTTTTCGAGGTAGTCAACCGCCAGCGCCAGGCCCGCTGCTACCGCATAGCCGCCCTCAAACGGCGCACGGCGGAAGTACAGGTGAAACACGGCCTCGCGCTCGTGCAGGCCCGCCCGCCAGTAGCCGTAGGCCATAGTGAGCTGGTAGAGGTCGGTGAGCAAGGCGAGCGAGGGGCGGTAGAGGCCGGTGAGAGCAGGAACTGTCATGTGATAGAAATACGGGTACGATGGGTCGACGTCCATGCCTTCACGTAGATAGATAGGCGTCTGTTACTACTGATACGAATATTTTACAAGGTTGAAATTTTAACTTAATTTATGTTTTTATATAAAACTACCCCTATTTTTGACCGATCATCAAGTAAAATGAAGCGAATTATCATAAGATGAACTGCTAATAAGCAGCGCTTGCATCATTACTATTTTCTTATGAAAGTCAGTGTAATTGTTCCGGTCTTTAAGGTAGAAGCCCATATTGAGGCTTGCTTACAATCCATCATAAACCAAACGTACCAAGATATAGAATTAATAGTAATTGATGATAAATCGCCGGATAACTCCAATGCTTTGGCAAAGGAGCTATTCGTTAAGAATAACTATACAAAGGTTAAATTTCTTGAAAATGCGTATAATAGTGGGGTTTCTGTTTCCAGAAATAACGGTTTAGCTATTGCAACGGGTGATTATATACTTTTTGTAGATAGTGATGATACTATAGCGCCTACTATGATAGGCGATATGGCTTCCCTTGCAATGCAACATGAAGTCGATATTGTAGTCTGCGATACCTTACGGGTGCGGGCGGACGGCTCAGCAGAACCAGAAGTTTGGAAAGCTAGCCTTACTGGCTTGGTAGATAGTGCTACGGCAATAGATGCCATGTTGCGTTTTAAGGAGAAATCGTATATCTGGAATAATCTTTATCGTAAGTCATTATTCGATGATATAAAATTTGTTGATAATATCTACTACGAAGATGTGCTTATTAAGCCATTGCTGTGGAAAAAGGCTCGTCAATTGTACTTTTATCCTAAGCCTCTTTATACTTATTTCGAACGTAGCGGGTCAATTACAACGAGGCTAGGAGACTTAAATAAATACCTGGGTATTCCGGATTGCTGCAAAGCAATAGAAGATGCATTTGCTCGAGATACGCAAGCCAGCCAAGCTATGCGTATCAACATGGTTCTGTTTCTTTATACTTGGATTCGGAATTTGACGCTGACTATTACATCGGCTAATATGCCGTATGAAGTAGTTAAGCAGCCGTTGGAGAAATATAGCAGCTATCTCAAATTATCAAATATTCTGAAAATAGGAAATGGCGTTGATAAACGTTTGCCCTTGTTTCTGCTGATATTAAAGATTAGCCCTTACCTGTATTGGAAGCGGTTTTCGACGCAGCTCTTGGCAAAATAGAAAGCTAATAGCATAGGCATGAGCTATCAGCCGCCCTAGGCAGTGCACTCTACAAAGAGGAGTGCGTTGGCTAGGGCGGCTGGCTTGTATAAAGGCAGAATCGCGCTGCTCCTAACGGTCGGCCCGCCCTTTTCACGGTGTAACTTTGTCTTAGGAAAAAGCAGCTTTTTTTCTTCGCTTCATATCTCTATCTATGTCGTTCCGATTCAAGCCCGCCGACGTGTTTGAAACCCGCCACAACGCCCCCGACCACGCCAGCCAGCAAGCTATGCTGCAAGCCGTGGGGGCCGAAAGCCTGGACCAGCTCATCGCCGAAACGGTGCCCGCGGCCATTCGCCTACCTCAGGCGCTGGCCTTGCCGCCGGCCCTCACCGAGCGCCAGTTCCTGAAGCGCTTCAAGCAGATTGCCGGGCAGAACAAGGTCTATAAGAGCTACATCGGCCTGGGCTACCACGATACCACGCTGCCGCCGGTTATTCAGCGCAACATCCTTGAGAATCCGGGTTGGTACACGGCCTACACGCCTTACCAGGCTGAAATCGCGCAGGGCCGCCTAGAGGCACTGATTAATTACCAGACAATGGTGATTGACCTCACAGGCCTGCCCATTGCTAATGCCAGCCTGCTCGACGAGGCCACTGCCGCCGCCGAGGCGCTGCACCTGCTACACTCGCAAACCAAGAAGAAAAACGCCACCAAGTTTTTCGTGTCTGAGCAAGTGCTGCCCCAGACCGTCGACGTGCTGCGCACTCGCGCCACGCCCCTAGGTATCGAATTGGTGGTAGGTGACCACCGTACGGCCGACCTGACCGACGAGGCCTTGTTTGGGGCCATCGTGCAGTACCCCGGTGCCAACGGCACGGTGTTCGATTATAAGGAATTTATCGATAACGCCCACGCCAACAACCTGTTTGTGGTGATGGCGGCCGACCTGCTGGCCCTAACGCTGCTGACCTCGCCTGGCGAGCTGGGCGCGGACATCTGCGTGGGCTCGTCACAGCGCTTCGGCGTGCCAATGGGTTTTGGCGGACCGCACGCGGGCTTCTTCTCGTGCAAAGACCAGTTTAAGCGCGTTATCCCGGGCCGCATTATCGGGCAGAGCGTAGACGCCGCCGGCAATAAGGCTTACCGCATGGCCCTGCAAACCCGCGAGCAGCACATTCGCCGCGAAAAAGCTACTTCTAACATCTGCACTGCGCAGGTGCTGCTGAGCGTACTGGCTGGCATGTACGCCGTGTACCACGGCCCCAAGGGCATTCGGCAGTTTGCGGTGAACACGCACCTGTTTGCTCAAATCCTGGAAGCCGAATTGAAGGCCCTAGGTGTCGAGCAGCTCAACAGCCACTACTTCGACACCCTGAGCCTGCGTCTAGAAAGCCACGAGATGCAGCAGGCGCTGAAGACCGAAGCCGAAGCTGCCAACATCAACTTCCGCTACTACGAGGATACGCTGGTGGGCATCAGCCTGCACCAGAACGTGGAGTTTGACGATGTGCGCGACATCGTGGACATTTTCGCCAAGGTGCTGGGCAAGGAGGTCGCTACCACCGCCGCTCCCACCGCCGAGGCCGAGCTGACGCTGACCTGGCCTGAAAGCCTGCAACGCACCAGCGAGTACCTCACGCACCCTGTCTTCAACACGCACCACGCCGAGCATGAGCTGCTGCGCTACATGAAGCAGCTCGAAAACAAGGACTTGAGCCTTGCGCACAGCATGATTCCCCTAGGGTCGTGCACCATGAAGCTCAATGCTACGGCTGAGATGATACCCGTGACCTGGCCCGAAATCGGCCAGCTGCACCCCTTCGCTCCGGCCGACCAAACGGTAGGCTACCAGCAAATCATCCGCGACCTGCAGGCCTGGTTGTGCGAGGTAACCGGCTTTGCCGCCATCAGCCTCCAGCCCAACTCGGGTGCCAATGGCGAGTACGCCGGCCTGCTGGCCATCCGCGGCTACCACCTGAGCCGTGGTGACAACCACCGCACGGTGGCACTCATTCCGGCATCGGCCCACGGTACTAATCCTGCCTCAGCCGTGATGGCGGGCATGCAGGTCGTGGTGGTGAAAAGCACCGACGAGGGCAATGTGGACATGGACGACCTGCGCGCCAAAATTGCCCAGCATGCCGACCGCCTCAGCTGCCTCATGGTAACCTACCCCAGCACGCACGGCGTGTATGAGGAAACGATTATCGAAATCTGCGAGCTCATTCACCAGGCTGGCGGCCGGGTGTACATGGATGGCGCCAACATGAACGCCCAGGTGGGCCTCACCTCGCCCGCCAGCATCGGCGCCGACGTGTGCCACCTGAATCTGCACAAGACCTTCTGCATTCCGCACGGCGGCGGCGGCCCCGGCGTGGGTCCAATCGGTGTAGTTGAAGACCTCATCCCGTACCTGCCCGGCCATGCCGTGGTGCCGGTAGAGGGCCGCACGAGCGGCGCGGTTTCGGCGGCGCCGTATGGCTCGGCCAGCATCCTGCCCATCAGCTACGCCTACATTTCGATGATGGGCGGCGCGGGCATCACCCGCGCTACCGAGTTGGCTATCCTGAATGCCAATTACATCAAGGCCCGCCTAGAGGCGCACTACCCGGTGCTCTACACCGGCGCCCAGGGCCGCTGTGCCCACGAGATGATTCTTGATTGCCGCCACTTCAAAAAGGCCGGCATTGAGGTCGAGGACATCGCCAAGCGCCTGATGGACTACGGTTTCCACGCGCCTACAGTGAGCTTCCCAGTCGCCGGCACGCTCATGATTGAGCCGACCGAAAGCGAAAGCAAGGAGGAACTCGACCGCTTCTGCGACGCCATGATTGCTATCCGCAAGGAAATCACGGAGGTAGAGGAAGGCCGCGCCGATGCTAAGGAGAACGTGCTGAAGCACGCGCCCCACACCGCTGCTATCGTCCTTACCCAAGAGTGGACACGCCCTTACACCCGCGAGCAGGCCGTGTATCCGCTGCCCTACGTGCGCAATGCCAAGTTCTGGCCTACTGTGAGCCGTATCGACTCGGCCTACGGCGACCGCAATCTTATCTGCTCCTGCACGCCGCTGGAAGAGTACGCCGACGAGCCCGAGCAGCTGGTTTCGACCGACAAGGGTCCGTCGTACTAAGGTTACGCGGACTTTGTAGTCCGCGTCCGTTGACGAGAACCTAGGCGGACGCGGACCACAAAGTCCGTGCAACAATATGGCTGCCACGGCTGCGTTAAACCTACGCTGGCAGCCACTATCTAACACGCCAGACTGAGCTCGCGCAAGCACTCGGCCTGGCGTGTTGCGGTTTAGGCAATTGGCTAATAAAAGTAGTCGGCTTGCCTACTTTTTTTGGAACATTGCCTAGGTGGGTGGCGTTAAGTCAATACCTCCGCAAAGCAGGATTATCTCTTTAATTTTTAGCCTTATGAACCGCATCACTCGTTTTCTGGCCCGCCCGGCCGCCCTGGCGGTCACGGGCCTAGCGCTGACCTTCGGGGTAGGCGCTTGCACCACGGCCAACGTGGCTTCTACCAGCGATTTTGACCACGCCGTCAACTTCCGTGCTTATAAAACTTGGGCTTGGTATCCTAAGCAAGCCAATGACACCGAAGGTGGCCCTGCCCGCGGCTACGAGTCTTTCACCGACCAGCGCATCCGCGACGCCGTTACGAAGGACCTAGGTGCCAAAGGCCTGTCTGAAGTGGCCGGCAATGCTAGCCCCGATGTGTATGTAGCTTATAGCGTACGCATCGAAAACCAGCAGCAGCGTGTGGGCGGTAGCCCCTTCGGCTACGGTTACCCCTATGGCTACGGCTACGGTGGATATGGTTACGGCTACCCCTATGGCGGCTCGTACAACTACAAAGCTGGCACCGTTATCATCGACATTGTAGACGCCAAGCGTAAAGAGCTAGCGTGGCGTGGTACTGGCCAGGCACAGCTTGACAAGAACACGATTACGGAAGAGGAAACCTACCGCATCGTGAACAGCGTGCTGAGCAACTACCCGCCCACTGACACCCGCCAGCGGCAAGCTTATCGCTAAGCGGTGCTTGGCCACTGAACAGATTATAAAAAAGCCTCGCCAAATCTGGCGAGGCTTTTTGCTTTTAGGCTAAAGCTACAGACGAAGTAGCTGGCTGCGAAGGCGAAGAACCAAAGCGGTTGGGACCGGCTGTGCCTGATGCGAAGGCTAAGACACTACCTAGGCCGATGCTGGCCAGTGGCACCAGCATAAACAATAGCCACCAGCCCCGCAGGTTCAGGTCGTGTAGGCGCTTGATACCCTGCACGACTACCATGTAAAAGCAGAACGCCATACCCGCGAGCGCTACATTTTTCCAATGCGCCGCGGTATCGTGAAGCTGATACTCGGCGAATGCAGGCAAGCCATAACAGACAAATGCTACTAAATACAGCGTTGGTACACGCCAAAAATATGGCCAGCGACTAATGCGGCCAGTAGGGTACAAATTATGCAGCATAGCGCGAAGGTACGGCCTTAACCTAAGCTGTTGCAATCATTTATGCGCTACTAATAAGCTCCTTAAATCGGCACGTTGACGTGGCGCTCGGCGTGGTACGAAGAGCGCACCAGCGGGCCGCTCTCTACGTACTTGAGGCCGCGGCGCAGCCCCTCTTCCTTATAGCGGGCAAAGGTGTCGGGGTGGATGAACTCGGCTACTTCGAGGTGGCGCTTGGTGGGCTGCAGGTACTGCCCTAGGGTCAGAATGTCGAGGCCGTTGGCCACGAGGTCGTCCATGGCCTGGTGTACTTCATCGGCGGTTTCGCCCAAGCCCAGCATGATGCCCGACTTGGTGCGGTGGCCGGCCAGCTTAGTGCGGCGAATCTGCTCTAGGCTGCGGTCGTACTTGGCCTGCGGACGCACGAGGCGGTAGAGGCTGCCCACGGTTTCCATGTTGTGCGAAATCACTTCTTGGCCGCCCGAAATCATTACCTCCAGCGCGGCCCAGTTGGCTTTCACGTCGGGTATCAGGGTTTCGATGGTCGTTTCGGGGCTTAGCTCCTTAGTAAACACCACCGTGTCGCGCCACACGCTGGCACCACGGTCTTTCAGCTCGTCGCGGTTTACGGAGGTGAGTACGGCGTGCTTCACTTTCATGAGGCTGATGGCTTCGGCTACGCGACGAGGCTCGTCGAGGTCGAGCTCGGAGGGGCGGCCGGTGGCCACGGCGCAGAACGAGCACGAGCGCGTGCACACATTGCCGAGTATCATAAAGGTGGCAGTGCCCGCGCCCCAGCACTCGCCCATGTTGGGGCAATTGCCTGATTCGCAGATGGTATGCAGCTTGTGCTCGTCCACCAGCTTGCGCACGGCGGCGTAGTCGGGCCCGATGGGCAGCTTCACGCGCAGCCAGTCGGGCTTGCGCGGGCGGGCCGGAGCCACGACTTCGGGCTGGGGCTGAATAATAGGCAGGGAAAGCAGCATCGTATCCATAGTGTAAAGTTAACAACAAAGCCCAGGCAAAGTGCCCGGGCTTGGTGCTGGTGCCGCGCAGGGGCTACCCTAGGTGGGGCTAGCTGCGGTGGCCCAGGTAAAGCGTGAGGTAAACCGATGGAAAGAACTGCTTGTTCAGCACATCAGGCGACACCGGCGCGGCGGGCGTCGACGAGTCCAGGGTGATAAGGCGCTTGGTATAAGCTTCGAGCAAAAACCCTACCTCGGCGCCGGCCACCGCATCGCGATAGCGGCCATACTCGAAGCTGAGGCCACCGCGCAAGTGCACGCCCGGCACCACTTGGGTCTTGCCGATGCCCGCAAAGAATGGCGCCCGGTCTACGATGGCCTGCGGGGACGTGTGTTTGTTGGGGTCATACTGCTCATTTACAATCACGTCGTTGGCGTTAGGCCGGCCCGTGCGAGCATAGTCGTAGTCGTAGCTGATGTAATAGGGCATCAAGAGCCCTAGCGAAGGGCCAGCGCTCAACAGCCCATTTACCTGCACGCCCGACTCGGCGGCTTTATGGAACAGAATGCGCTGAATACCAACGGAAGGCCGTAGCGCGAAGGCATAGTTGGTTTTGTAAGCCGTGAAGGTGCCCCCGAAGTCGCTGATAATGCTCTCTTCCTTCGGGTTTTTAAAAAAGACGCCTTCTAAGCTCCAAAACCAGAGCGTGTTGTTATCCATCATCCGGGCCGAGCGCACGTTGACGCCCCCAATGAGTCCGCCCTGGGTATTGAAGTTGACGCCAAACACAGTTTCGCGCTGGTACGACTGCTCGTCAGACGGCGCGGCCGCCGGCACCACCGTCAGCACTGGCTGTGGCGTGGGTACTGGCTGCGCTACCGCCTGTGCCCAGGCTGGGCTCACCGCTAAGCACCCTAGGCCCACCAGCCCTCCAATAGTCATGAGTTTCTTCATAAGTAAGTCAAAAATAGTACAGTTGGGGTGTACAGTGGCTGAAAGTAACGAAAGAAGAAAAACGACTTTTCGAGCAGTTGGCGGCAAGTAAGTAGCTTCGCAGTATGATGACCGCTCCTACCGCCACTGCCCGCTACGAAGGGCAGCTCCGCACCGAAGCCACGCACGTGGCTTCGGGCACTAGTATTCAAACCGACGCACCCGTGGACAACCACGGCCGGGGCGAGGCCTTTTCGCCTACCGACTTGGTTGGCACGGCCCTAGGTACCTGCATCCTGACCACGATGGCCATCGTGGCCGAGCGCCATCAGCTTGACCTGAAAGGCAGCACCATGCAGGTGAAAAAAATAATGAGCCAGGATGCTCCGCGGCGCATTGTGCAGTTCGATGTAGACTTGCAGCTGCCTGCTAGCCTCAGCGAGAGCGACCGTGCCCTGTTAGAGCGCGTGGCCCACACGTGCCCCGTGGCGCTGAGCCTGAACCCCGAAATTCGGCAAGAGGTTCGCTTTAGCTATCAATGAACTACCAACAAGGCGCAATGAATAGGCAAAATAACATAGCCTGCTCATTGCGCCCTGTTACTGGTTCATTGAAATTAGCTTACGGCGTCAGCTACGTCGGCGAGGCGGATGCCCATGTGCGAGGCATCGTAGGTGCACTTGCCATCTTGAATGAGAAGTAGCTGAGGCGACTCGTGCTGCACGCCAAACTCCTGCGCGATTTGGTTTGAAATGGGGCGGAAACGCAGCAAATCGAGGTAGTAAAGTGCCGTGCCCTCGGGTAGGGCAGCGTCGGGCCACTGACGCTCCAGCTTGGCTTTGGCCGTGGCGCTGATAGAGCAAGAGGTGCTGTGCTTGAAGATGAGAACGGGATGCTCGTGCGATTCGCGCACAATATCAGCCAGTTGGTCGGGCTGGGTAAGGGGAAGCCAAGAGGTAGCCATAACTAAAGCTAAAAACGAAAAAAATTACTTTCTAGGCTTACGTAACCGCAAGCCAGGGTATTTGGGTTCGGTTACGTGCGGCGTGCCATCTCGGTCGAAGCGAGGCTCGTCGGCCGCCCCCAGCACGGGCGCCGATGCCCCCCGCTTGAGCTGGCGGGGCGACACCGCCAGGTGGCTGTCTTTGTAGGCCGCATCGGTGGCGCGGGCCTCGCGCAGGGCCCGGCGGTTGGCGGCGCGCAGCTGGCCGAGGCTGCTAGGTTGCGTTTGGGCGGGCGTAGCCAGCAGCAGCGCAAAAGCTAAGTGAATAAGCATGGGCAGGGTGAGAAAAGGAGCTTAGTAGTCGGGGCGGTCCAGCGTGGGGTCGGGCTTCGGAATCGGACCTTTCTTAGCCTTCTTCTCCTTGGGGGCCTTCTCTTCTTTGACTTTAGGCGCTTTTTCCGCTTTCACCTTCGGCTCGGGCGGCTTGACTTCCTTCACCTTTGGCGCCTTGGTGGGCGGGGCGGGCGTGGGCTCGTCGGTGGGGCGGGCATCGGTGGGCAGACCTAGGGGCGCGGCGTCGTCCTTGGTGGTACGGGGGCGGTCGCCTTTGCCCTTAGAGTGCTTGCGCAGGCGGCGATTTTCGCGGCTGGCTTCGCGCGGCTTCAGGGGCCTAGTGTCGTAATGATGATACTGGCGGCGCTTGAGCTTGAGCTTTTTGACCAGTAGCTGCTTATCGTACTTGAGCTTAGTGCCTTCGGGCAGCTCGTTGTAGGTCAGCTTATTGTCGGCCTTGTCCTTGGAGGCACCCGCCGCGTTGGGGTCGGTGGCGCTGGTCGTGATTTCTTCCGTTTTGAGCACTTGGCCCTTGTGGCGCGCTTTTTCGGCCGCCCGATACTTGGCCTTGGCCTCGGCCGTCATACTAGGCGAAGGAAGGCGACGCGGATGGAAGATGTTATCGTATACCGAGCAGCTCGCCAGCAAGCCGAGCAAAAGCGGTAAGAACGAGCGTAGAAGCGATTTCACCGAAACAAAAATTGCGTGAGCCGGAAGGTACGAAACTGGTCTTTCGTTATTCGTTTTTGCTTATTAGTTTTTGTTTGTCGGGTTGTTGGTAGCCACATGCTACTAACCAAAAACGAAAAGCCAATAACCTAATAAGCGCGCAGGGCGCGCAGTTGCTCGCGCAGCCGCTGCTGCGGCAAGAAGCTGGCCTCCAGCAGGGGGGCAAAGGGCACCGCCGTATCGAGCGAGGCCACTCGGCGCACCGGCGCATCGAGGCTGCTGAAGCAGTGCTCAGCCAGCCAGGCCGCGATTTCGCCCCCTAGGCCTCCCGTGAGGGTGTCTTCGTGCAGAATAAGGACGCGGCCGGTTTTGCGGGTGGTGCGGGCCACGGCCTCGGTGTCCCAGGGCAGCAGCGTGCGCAGGTCCAGGATGTCGGCCATAATACCGAGCTCGTCGCAGGCGGCCTTGGCCCAGTGCACGCCCAGGCCGTAGGTAATGATGCTCAGCTCGTGCCCTTCCGTGACCAGTGCGGCCTGCCCGATGGGCGTGGTGTAGTACGCCGTTGGCACTGGCCCGCTCAGGCCGCGGTACAGCAGCTTGTGCTCGAAATACAATACTGGGTTGGGGTCTTCGAAGGCAGCGCACAGCAGGCCCTTAGCATCGTGTGGGTTGCTGGGATATACCACTTTCAGGCCCGGCACGTGCGTAAACCACGCCTCAGTGCTTTGCGAGTGGAAGGGGCCGGCGGCGGTGCCCGCGCCAGTGGGCAGGCGCACCACCACGTCGGCATTCTGGCCCCAGCGGTAGTAGCTCTTAGCCAGGTTGTTGACTATCTGGTTGAAGCCGCAGGTCACGAAGTCGGCAAACTGCATTTCGACCATCGCCTTCTTACCCCGAATGCTGAGCCCTAGGCCCGCCCCCACAATGGCCGACTCGCAAAGTGGCGTGTTGCGCACGCGCCCCTTGCCAAACTCCTGCACGAAGCCTTCGGTAATCTTGAAGACCCCACCGTACTCGGCAATGTCCTGGCCCATGAGCACCAGCTCGGGGTAGCGCTGCATACTCTGCCGCAGCCCATCCGAAATAGCGTCGAGGAAGCGGACTTCTTTCGTTGCTTGTGGTTCATCATCAGTGGTTAGCTGCTCGTCTGAATCAGCAATTGACGACAGCTCTCTGACAGCTACTGGCGCATACATATCGGCTAGCTCCTCGGCGGGGTCGGGGAGGGGCAGCGGCGCCGTATCAGCTTCTTGCAGCGCCTCCTCTATTTCCTGCTTAATGCTTTCGCGGATTTGTATGCGGGCCGTTTCGCTGATGATACCCTCGGCCAGCAGCCACTTTTCGTAGGTTTCGACCGGGTCTTTTTGGGCCCACTCTTGCAGCAGTTCAGCGGGCACGTACTTGGTGCCGCTGGCTTCCTCGTGGCCCCGCATCCGAAAGGTGAGGGCCTCGACCAGCACTGGGCGCGGGCGCTGGCGCAGGTCCTCGGCTAGGGTCTTCAGGAGGTGGTACACCTCTAGCACGTTGTTGCCATCTACCTGCACGGCCTCTATGCCGTAGGCAGGGCCTTTATCGATGAATGACTTGACCCGGAACTGCTCGCTGCTGGGCGTGCTCAGGCCATAGCCGTTATTTTCGACCAGAAAAATGACAGGCAGCTGCCATACGGCCGCCACGTTCAGTGCCTCGTGAAAGTCGCCCTCGCTTGCCCCGCCATCGCCCGAGTAGGTGAGCGTCACGCGGGGCTTTTCATCGAGCAGGTCGGCCAGTGCGATGCCGTCGGCCACGGCCAACTGCGGCCCTAGGTGCGAAATCATACCCACAATGTGGTGCGTGTGGCTGCCAAAGTGAAAGCTGCGGTCGCGGCCCTTAGTGAAGCCCGTCTTCTTGCCCTGCCACTGCGCAAACAGCTGCCCTAGGGGCACCCCGCGGCTCGTAAACACGCCTAGGTTGCGGTGCAGCGGTAAAATGTACTCGTCGTCCTTGAGGGCCAGCGTACTACCCACCGACACGGCCTCTTGGCCGATGCCCGAAAACCACTTGCTAACCCGTCCTTGGCGCAGGAGTATCAGCATTTTTTCCTCGATGAGGCGGGGCCGCAGCAGCTCGCGGTAGAGCTGCTTGAGCACGTCGTTGGAGTAGTCGCGGCGGTCGAAAGTCATGGCAGGGGCAGAGAGGGCTTGAAGTTAACAAAGGTAGCAGCGGCATTTCCACTAGGGCGTGCGCCGATAGAAAGGCCTCTGGTTGCTGCGTGAGGGGCTTTTAGGTAGCTTTGATAAGCTTCATTTTAATTTCATTGAATGGTGAATTATTACCTTTCCATCCTACTATTAACTGCGAGTTTTCCGGCCGTTAGCCAAGTTGTAGCCCCTGCTGCCAGTTCAACGCCGCCCGATACGTTGCGCCCATTTTTCAGGGGTGACCTACCTGATTCACTAGCGCCCGCGCCGACTCCCCTAGGTACTTGGCGCGTGCAGGGCCAAGCCCAAGCCTTGCGGCCCTTCCTGATGGCGCAAGACCAACTGCGCACTGTAGCGGGCGTGCAAGTAACGCCTTACGACGGCAGCCCAGGCAGCGGCCAAGCGGTGCGCATCCGGGGGGCTAGCGAGCCGCGCTTGTCGGGCCAGCCGCTGTACATCGTTGATGGCCTGCCGGCACTTAATGATGAATTGACGCCCGACCGGTTTCTACCCGGCATCGGGAGCGAATCTTCGTCAACCACAGTGGCTCAGCAGCAAGCCGAGATAGGCGCGAACCCCCTGCAACTGCTGCCGCCCGAGGCCATCGAGCACATCGAAGTGCTGGCCGGCCCGGCCGCCGTGGCGCGCTATGGGCCGCTGGGGGCCAATGGAGTTATCAGCATCCGAACCCGGCGGACGAGCGGCACGGTGGCGCAGCCGTTGCGGGTGCACTATGCGGCCTACGCGGGTGTGCAGCAGGTGCGCCAGCGCTACGACTTGCTGGGTGCCAGCGAGTATGCAGCCATTGCTAATGAGGCCTACCTCAACCAAGGCGGGGCCACGAGCACCGTGCCTTTTCCGAATACGCAGCTTGGGGAGGGTACCGACTGGCAGGCCGCAGCCTACCGCGTAGCGGGCTTGCAGCAGCACCACCTGAGCCTGGAGGGCCGCACGCCCCGCACCGGCTATCTCATCAGCGCCGACTACCGGCAGCAGGCCGGCGTGCTGCGCGGTGCTAGCCTCAGCCGCTATGGCTTTCGTGTGGCCCTCGACCAGCACCCCAGCCCCCGCCTAGGGCTGCAGGCCACGGTAGCGCTAGGCCAAACCAACCAGCGCCTGCCCTTGGTGGCAGGCGCCGACGGCGCTACGCGGGCAGCGTTATTTGCCCCGCCTACCTTCTCAGTACGCACTAAGCAAGGTACATATAGCGGCTACGGTAGTGACTATGGTCAATTTCTAAGCTATTTTAGCAATCCGCTAGCTATTAGCGATTACAGCTACCGCGCCCCGCGCACTCGCCGGCTGCTGAGCCTGTTCGCGGCCGACTACCAACCCGTACTAGGCCTTACGATACAGGCAGCCGTAAGCCTGCAAATTACGCAGCTCGATGCCCCTAATTATTCGCCACGTCAATACACCCTCGTAGATGGCCCACCCGAGCAGAGCGACGAGTCGGGTAACCAGACCTACCAAAATAACCAGATAGCGGCCCGGCTGGCCGTGCATTACGAGCGCCGCCTAGGCCAGCACCACCGTTTGGGAGCTGAAATCGACTACCAGTATCAGCGAAACAACTATTACTCGACTACCGAGCTCACGACGCGTTTTTACGATAAGTCTAGTGGCGTGCCAAAGTCGGTTAGCTATTCTAGTCTAACTCTCAGTGCTCGGCCGCGCCTACACCGGCCCTGGGCGCGTGTGCACTATGCCCTCGACAGCACCCTAGAGGCCGAGGTTGGGCTTAGCTACGCGCGCTTTGGGTATGAGAACAAAGCCGAGTACTATCCTAGTGCTCAGCTAAGCTGGCATCCTCGCCTGCATGTTGGAGGGGCTAGCCGGTCGTTTGCGCTGTGGGCAGGCGTAGCGCGCACTAGTCTGTTTGGCTTTGGCTTAAATATGTTTGGCCCAGCGTCACTCACCCCCGAGGGTACTTTTCCGAATATAGAGTATAGGCGGCAGGCGCCCTTGCGCACCGACCAACTAGAGGTGGGGCTGCGCCTGGGGCAGCCAAGCGGGCGCTTGATGGTGCAGCTTGTGGCATATGAGCGCCACTCGCACCACGCACTGCTCGCCCCGCCAATGGCGCTGCCTGCTGCCGGTGAATACCCATCGACCGGTTACTATGACGAAGGCACTGTGCGCAACCAAGGCCTGGAGCTGACGGTGGCTACCAACTGGCAGGCCGGCCGCGTACAAGGCACTACTCGCCTGGCCGCCAGTGCCAACCGCAACCGCTTGCAGGGCGATAAATATGCTGTGCAGCGCAGCGAGGAGTTCGACAACCACCCCGTTGGTACTTTCTATGGTTACCAGCAAGATGGCCTCACAGCCGACGGCTCGGTGCGCTATCGCGACCTCAACGGCGACGGCCAAGTCAATCACCGCGACCAGCGGTACCTAGGTAGCGGCATTCCAGCTCAGCTAGCCAGCCTTAGCCAGCAGGTGCGCCTAGGTCGGCTTGCACTAGATGCGCAGCTCGATGGCCAGTTTGATTATAAAGTACCTAATCACCAGTTGACTGTGCTCGATGCGCCCACGGGCGTAGCTAACAGCGCCACCAGCGTGCGCAATTATTGGACGCCCACTAACCTCGATACCTCTGTGCCTGCGCCCGGCCGCGTTAGCTTCTACAATACAGGTTTTATTCGAATTTCTAATCGCCAGCTCGAAAATGGTAGTCACGTGCGCCTCTCATCGCTCACCGCTACCTACCGGCTGCGCCAACTGGCTAGCCAAGACCTTAGTGTATGGGCAGGCGTGCAAAACCTGTTTGTGCTGAGCGGCTACCGCGGTTACGACCCCAATGTGAGCAGCGGCGGCAGCTCGGGTAGCTTGGCCGGCCAGGATTATGGAGCGGTGCCCGTGCCGCGCACTTGGCTAGCAGGCGTGCGCTTGGCAATCTAGGCCAGTGGCCGGCGCATCATTTTTAAGGTCTATTTGTTAGGTTTGCCTACTACTTCGCTAGTATATCCCTCCGCGCTTCATGATACATTACCAAGAATTTACCCTAGCCAACGGCCTGCGCTGTCTGGTGCACGAAGATTTTACGACGCCGCTGGCCGTGCTCAACGTGCTCTACGACGTGGGCTCGCGCGATGAAAACCCCAGCCGCACTGGATTTGCTCATTTATTTGAGCACCTCATGTTTAGCGGCTCGGTCAACGTGCCTAGCTACGACGAGCCGCTGCAAAAAGTGGGTGGCGAAAACAACGCCTTCACCTCGCAAGACATCACCAATTACTATCTCTCGCTGCCGGCCGCCAATATCGAAACTGGCTTTTGGCTCGAAAGCGACCGCATGCTCGACCTAGCGTTCTCGCAAAACGGCCTCGACGTGCAGCGCAAAGTAGTGACAGAAGAATTTAAGCAGAGCTACCTCAATCAGCCTTACGGCGATGTATGGCTGAAGCTCAAACCCTTGGCTTATAACACCCACCCTTACCAGTGGAACACCATCGGCAAGGAAATCAGCCACATCGAAGAAGCCGAGATGGCCGACGTGCGCGCTTTCTTCCGCAAGCACTATGCCCCGCAAAACGCGGTGCTGGTAGTGGCTGGCGCCGTAGCGTTTGATGAGGTGAAGCGCCTGGCCGAGAAGTGGTTTGGGCCCATTGAGGGTGGCCTGCGCTACGAGCGCCAACTGCCCCAGGAACCCACCCAGACCGAAGCCCGCCGCGCCGAAATCACGGCCGCCGTGCCGCTGTCGGCCCTGTACAAGGCCTACCACATGCCCGCCCGCCTCGACCCACGCTACCACGCCGTAGACCTGCTAGGCGACCTCCTAGGGCGGGGCAAGTCGAGCCGCCTGCACCAAAAGCTGGTGAAAGAGCAGGCTTTGTTCAATAATATTTCGGCCTCGCTCACGGGCGCTCTCGACCCCGGCCTGTTCGTCATCAGCGGCAAGCTCAATGCAGGGGTGGCGCTCGAAGACGCCGACCGCGCTGTAGAGGCCGTAGTGGCCGAGCTACTACAAGCCTACGTGCCCGCTGCCGAGCTGGACAAAGTGAAAAATCAAGCCGAAACTGGCCTGGTCTTCGGCGAAATTGAATTGCTGAACCGGGCTCTGGCCTTGGCCATCGGCAAGCTGCTGGGCAATGCCAACCTCGTGAATGAGGAGCCCGCGCTGCTGCAAGCCGTGACGCCGGCCGACATTCGCCAGGCGGCCGAGCTGGTGCTGCGCCCCGAAAATTGCAGCACGCTGTACTACCGCGCAGCAGTCACCGAATCCATTGAAGTAGAAGAAGACGCCGAAGCCGCTTTCTAAGTCCTAGGTAAAGCAATAAAAAGCCTGCCGAACTAGTGCCTAGTGGCAGTTGGTTCGGCAGGCTTTTTAGGTGGTAGCACGGCTACTTGGGAGTGGCCAGCGTGGTGCCTCTTTTGGCAGGCGCGGCGGGGCCGTCATAAGGCGGTGTATTCTTGCCGTTGACGCCGGGAGGGGTAATGGGCTCGCCGGGGGCAGCGTAGCCCGACTGGCCTTTGTCGCTTTCAGCCGCGTCGTTTAGCCGGTTGGCGCGCCGCACAGTGGTGGCCGCTTTGCCTTTAGCCGAGCGGGTGGCCGAAGCCTTAGGTTGGGTTTTGGCGGGCGTGGTTTGGGCCATTGCTGGCCCGGCCAGCAGACCTAGGCCCAGCAGCGCCAGAGAGAGGGAGCGAAGCATAAGCAAGAGAGAAAGAAGACATTAGAACTAAGCCAGCTCACTAGCCGCCTAGGTCTCTTGTTTACGCAAAACGGCCACGGAAGGCTACTTCCATGGCCGTTGCTTATGGGCAAGCTCGTATTAGCGCGGTGTAGGGAGCGTGGTGCCCTTTGAGGTGGCATTAGGGCGCCGCAGCGGGCGGCCATCATAATCGGTGGATACGCCGTGGCTTACTTGGTTGAGGGGCATGCCGGGCGCAGATGATACGTTGTTGTGGGGGCGATAGAGCGTGCCATCGTCGGGCAGGTTCAGGGGGTCGTTGCTCCAGCCGCTCCAGCTGGCTTGTTCGGCGGGCGTGGCCATAGCTACAGCTTGGCTTTGGGCGGCGGCTTTGGCAGCAGCCTCGGCCTGACGGCGCTCGCGGGCCGTGAGGGTGCGGCCGGCGCGGGGCGTAGTACGGGCCGTTTTGGCGGCCGATGCCGGCGAAGCCGAGCTAACAGGCTGCGTTTGGGCCGCAGCGGTTTCGGCGGTGAGCAGAGCCAGGCCGAGCAAGGGGAGGAGCAGTTGGCGTACCATAGTGAAAAGAAAAATATGTGGGGAGGGAAGAGGTAGCTGATTACCCTTTTGCAAAGGCAATGCCAGTTTTTAGCCAACGTGCTATACGGATAATTTGGTATTGCCGCCGGGACCTTCCTAGCCCGGCGCAGGCCGCCGTACCTTTGCCAGCATCATGCAGGAATCTATTTCGAGCCTGGCCGCCGAGGTGGCCGCCGCCGACGTAAGCAGCGCCGCTGCCCTCGACCAGTTTCGCCTTCTCTACCTAGGCCGCAAAGGCCGCCTGGCCGACCTCTTCGACCAGCTCAAAACCGTGCCTAACGAGCAGAAGCGCGCGGTGGGTCAGCAGCTCAACGGCCTCAAGCAGCAGGCCCAAGCCCGTTTCGACGAGGCCCAGGCTGCCCTCGAAGCCGCCACGGCCAACCAGCCCGCCGACGCCACCTTCGACTACACGCTGCCTACGGTACCTAACGCCCTAGGTACCCGCCACCCGCTGATGCTGGTGCGCGAGCAGATGCTGCGCATCTTCGCCCGCATCGGCTTCGCGGTGGCCGAAGGCCCGGAAATTGAGGACGATTGGCACAACTTCACGGCCCTCAACTTCCCCGAAAACCACCCGGCCCGCGACATGCAGGACACGTTTTTCGTGGAACCCGCGCCCGGCGCCGAAGTGGCCCAGCCGCACCTGCTGCGCACCCACACCAGCACCGTGCAGGTGCGCGTGATGGAAAACGAGCCGCTGCCCATCCGCCGCGTCATGCCCGGCCGCGTGTACCGCAACGAGGCCATTTCGGCGCGGGCGCACATGCTCTTTCACC
>Ga0265798_10003820_pt1 | contig 21171 bp, 26 predicted proteins | sample P3T30metagenome_FD_192430 | JGI IMG/M metagenome (GOLD analysis project Ga0265798, IMG submission 192430) | Plant litter microbial communities from East Loma Ridge, Irvine, California - P3 T30 | ecosystem: Environmental > Terrestrial > Plant litter > Unclassified | place: USA: California... | reverse complement strand
ATAAGGAGGCATTGCTTGAAGTCTGCTTTGGGCGCAGCAGGGAGTAACAGAGGTACGATTAGCACGTTACGTGTGGCGTAGGGACGGGTGCAACATATGATTAGTGCTCGCCTCGTTGAGATGAGGAGCGTCGAATTCTTTTCAATTCAGATGGCGGAGTCGGAAGACTATCTCAGTACAGCAGTAGAATTAGCCCAGTTGATCAGAGGAAAACGCCCGCCTTATGCCCTCGTATTTCACACCTATCAGGATTCACATATCAGCAAGCCTTCTACCTCCTCATCTCAGTAGTGCATAATGTGAGCATTCCGTTCCGGTTGTTTTTGTAGACTTATTAATCGACTTGCAGATTCAATCATGGAAACTAGAAACCACAACGATTACCCCTGGATAACCAAGAGTCACAGAGAGAAGTACATTAAAGCACGGAAAGAATGCCAAAATGCATGCAACCTCGCGACAAATCTCGCAAGACGCTCCGCGAGAGTCGAGGACTCCAAACTCCCGAGGCCAAATGTAGAACCGTCTACTCCGCGATTACTCAATTCAACAACAATTGTCAGCGAAAATTATGGCAGTCTTGCAATGCTCCCCTCATATCCCAGCTGGACTGGTACGTGTGGGTCTCGTCGAGCGAAAGGGCGTAGACAAGCTCCACGATTCGTCCCTGATGGACCAACATATAACGATGAGAAACATAACACAACTTCGGAAATGTAGACTGCCCTGTGTACTCATACTGATTGCAACGATGGTCAACACTGTCAGCGTTATAGACGACCTTGCACTGCAACCCCACACTGGAACGGGCGGCATAATACCAGTCCCATATCTGCGTCATCCTATGGCATTCATAGGAACATACGTCGTGGTGGGCGTAGGGTTGGGAATGTCCACGGTTCAGAACTCGTTGGGCCCGTTAGTGGGATGCTCCAGCGTCCTGTGGTTCATAATGGGGAATGATTCACCGATCAAACCAAGTATTTCATGGGCGTAAGTACCCCACAAGGTCCCAGTACGATCTCAAAACTCACCTCGCGGGTAGTATTTTCGACGTCTGGGCTTCCGTCACTTTAGCGTATCTCACACATCAATCTCACAGGGTGGCTCTGAACAGGTTGTGAGTTTATACTTCATTTCACACCAATGTTTCTTCGGCTGATAGACTGCCAGGTACATGCTACTCACACTGGCCTTCGCCGGAATTTGCTTATGTATAACGGCGCTGGTACAAAACGCGGCGATTCCGGTGGGCTGGTGACTGCGATTCCGAAGTGCGTTTCGTTTGCTGCATATGCCGTGGCCTTTTGTTTTCCTTCTCGGCGGGATGCTGAACGTGAGGGGCCTGTGTGAATGGGGTCAGACTATTAGCTATTGTGTGTTATCGGTATGAGCGAAATCGAAATATGTCTGAGGAGTGCGATGTCGCAACGTAGCGCGTTAATCTGCGTGATGAACTATACTTGTAGCCATCCTTGGCTACTGTTAGCTGACAGATACCCAGTATTTTGACTCATGTGTTCCAGCGGGTAGTACTTTGCAAGATAGTATGAAATGGTGTACAGGAATGAAATTCATCAAAACGCCTCGTACAATTACTCTCCGTAACCTTCCACAACACTGGCTACACTACAAATCGGACCTGAAGACCTCATCTTCATTCACCACCCCTGTATCCATCGCCTCGATTGGATAGCGAATTTCCCTAAGCCCCAGGACAACCTCTCGAACAGTCCTCCCAGAGCTAGCTTCCGTGTAGCTCGCATGAAGATCGCGCGCAAGTATTGCGCGATCTTCATAAGCTGTGCTTCTTTGGTACGGCGAGCGAATGACTTTCCACTGCTCCAGCCTAACAAACTGCACCACTTCTTTTGCCAACCTTCCAAGCCAAGCCGCACCTTCCTCCGGCATTGCCACGCTAGTCTTGTGGGAGCCGAGGAGGTTCCATGCTCGTAGTCCAAACGTCTTGATTGTTGGATGATTGCCGCGCAGAATGCGAACTGCGTCCATGGTGAAGTTTCTGCGCCCGAGGCTCAGAATGCATGTCTCGAGCTCGGTGTGGGAGCTCAGGCAATTGTAGTCGAAGTCTTCCCAATCTCCGCTGACTTCCAGAGTGAAGGACCGGAGATTGGAAAAGGATCGGCAAAAGTTATTGATGCCGTAGACTTCTCCCGAGTCCATAGACTCCTCGTGGCAGAGGTCGCGGAACTCGAATATTCGCAGATCCAGCTCGTGCTTGAACGCCATGAGCTGTTCAAGCAGAGCTGGAAGCTGCAAGCAGTTCTTGATGCGGAGAACTTGCAGGCTCGAAGGTCGGACCGAGTTCGGCAGTGTAGGCGAGATTTGTGCAAATTCGAAAGTCGTGCAGCGCGAGCTCGTTCACTGAAAGTGTGCCCACAGGCAAGCGGAGGCCCAGTTCGTCGAGGATGTTGTCATATGCTTGAGGCGCATCTGTTTCTGCGTGGAACAGATCGCCGCAAAGTTGGACAGAATGGAGGAGATTTGAGCCAGTTCCGACTCGGCGCACGAGCTCCTGGACTACGTGATGTGGTGTGCCGCAAGTGGACTTTTGGATCGTGTCATTCGATCCTTGAACCACGATCTTGTGGGTGACGCGACGACAATCAGGTTGCTGTGATGTGAAGCTGAGGACGGAGTTTTAGCCGAAGGACTCGTTCGTAGACTTCGACCTGCGTCTTTCTCGAGCCCACTCGACGTCTTTAGTGCTGGACTTTGGTAGTTCCAGGACTCGCAGCTGTGATCGGAGTACACAACCATCCACGGGATCATTGAGAACCTTGTCAAGAGCACTGTACGAGTATTTGTTGAGCTCCCCTCGAATCTCCAACGACCGCAAGGGCACCTTCTTCACAAAGCCAATAATGATCTGGAAGCGGCTTTGGCTGCGTGGCGAACTCGAGACCTCTAGCTTGAGCTCTCTCGTGAAGTGGAGGTTGTTCACGAATTGACAGAATTTTTCGATGGTCTTGCAAGGCTCGATGTTGCTCAGTTCGATGTCGAGTGTCTTGAAGAGGGCTTCTGTGCCGATGGGGTGGAAGCGTTTGCACGTCCTTGCGAAAGAACTCATGTTAGGCGGAGGACAGTAGGAGATGTCGACTTTGGGACGTTGATATCTGCGCCTACGCTTGTGCGGCGCAGGAGCTGCTTGGGACGACTCTTCAGTCGATGTGTGCGATTCGTCGAGTGGTGTGGCATTCCTTTTGTTTGCAGCTTTGTGTACAGGCGATTGTGGTGCCTGTTTGTCGGATGATTCGCACTGCTGGGTGAATCGTGGCGCCATCGTAATAGCTGGATGAGAGGTTGAGCAGCGCAGGTGGATACTGGTCGAGGATGAGACTGGACCAATGTTCCTGTTGACGCGACGAGCCGTTCGCTCAGACTTTTCACGCGCGTGCATCATAACAATCAGTCCCGTTTGTCGCGTTTCCTTGACAACATTAGTGCGAAAATTTGTGACTCTTATATCGTTCGTTTCCTCCGAGCACCTCGTTCTCTTTCTCCACACTCCTCACGCGAGTCGCACACTTTCGTTGCTGCCACCCTCCCTTTCGCGTTGCACCACCACTTCTTACCTTCTTTTACACCTTGGCTTGCAGGGCGAACTCGTCGACGCTTGCCTTTACACGCTTGCTTTTATGTGTATACGACAGAGCCTTGCGGGGTCCATCACCCTCGAGAGATGCAGATGGCCGCGTCGCCGAGCCGGAGGCACTCTACTTCTACTCTTCACGGGGCAGAGGTAGGGCGTTAGCTGTGAAAGTGACAAGGTTAGACCACGAACCGAACGTTACTCGTGCGAATGGTCGACCGCCACCGCAAGAGACGCTTGCGTCTCTCCCCTCGGCTTTTGGGGGCGGGTAACGCGAATCGAATGTGAGCCAAGCTTACCACACGGAGGTCCCGAGACCTAGGCACAAGCGTCTTGGGGCTTGCTGCTGACGACGATCGAACCAACTTTTTTTTCTCGTTGACATGGCTGCTTCTCAGCGACCGGTTGAAGAAGAAACAAGCCCAGCGCATGTAGAATTTCGCTGTATATAGACAAGTTCGGAGTTAACCTGTGTATCTCGCTTGTGTATGTTTCTAGCAACCGTTGAATAAGCTCTGAATGATTGGCATGTGTGCCACCGTCTTCGCATGCGAGATCAGCCTAGTTCGCTTTGTAGAACTTGGTTGTCGTCGCCCCAATGCCCTCTGACGTTTCCGAAGGTCCTATTTGAGCGAGTGAGGCCCATCCGCTCCTTCTACACAGACGCTTGTGTATTCTTGTGTACTAACCGCAGGCCTTCCTGAATTTCAATTTCAACCATTTGTCCAAGTCTCATCTCTTCACTCCGCATGCGCCACCGACAAGTCCGTCCCCACAACCTGAATCTTCTCCACATCATCATCGCCTGCAGAATCCTGACCGGGATTTACCTGCTCGTAATCAAAGAACTTGACGAACCGATAAAAGCCCGCAGCCACGATAGCCCCAAGAATTGGCCCGACCCAATAGATCCAGTGGTACGTAGGGAACTGCGTGGATGCGACTGCCGGTCCCAGAGAGCGCGCTGGATTCAGGGAGCCACCGGTGTAAAAGACGCCTGTTTTAAGTCAGTATCAGAGTCGAGAGAAGAGGTATGGGGACTGGAGATGCGGTACGTACCGCCCATCATGGCTACGAAGAGCGCCAACCCGATCCCAATAGGCGCAATGAATGTATCCTTGCTCTTCTCCGCGGCAAGCATGAGCACGACGAAGACGAGTTCAGCGGTCATGAACATCTCGATGAACACGCCTTGGACTACGCTCGTAGAAGGCGACAGCGAAGTATTCGTCGCAGCAATGTCGCCGGGAAACATCACTTTTACCACCGCGCCTGCGCACATCGCAGCAATGAGCTGTGCAGGAAATAGGAACAGGGTTCGCATTGGTGGTACGACGCCGGACAGCACGAGGCCTAGGGTCACCTATGATACGTCAATTACGTCAAGCGAAGGAAGAGGATGGTAGACGAACAGCTGGGTTGAATAGTCCGCCACTGATGCGATAGAATGCCCACACATTCACCAACAGGCTGAATCCATACAGCAGCGCAGTGAAGATATTCTGTTGAGCGCTCGCCTGCCCGTTCGGCGCAGGAGCGCTCTGTGTAGTAATCATGAGTTGGCCTGCAAAGGAGAAGTACAAGAACATGAATGTGCCGACGAATTCGCCCACGGCAGCGACGAAATGCGCCTCGAAGGTGCCTATTTGGCGCTTAGCATGTTTGTCTCCGGTGAGATGGTCTACTGTCGTGTTGTCGCGTTGTCGTCTGTGGAAACGAGGATGTCTATGGACAGGGCCGTTGTTGTTCTCCGCATGATTCATGGTCTGGCTGTGCCGCTTGTCTCGCTCGTTGTCTTGACTGTGGTAGCTGTGACGATTGCCCTGGTTCTCGTGGCTGCGTCGATGAGGTGGTGGTTTTGGCTCGCGGTAGGCTGGCACGCGAGAGGACATGGTCGGTGGAGGGGAAGGCAGATATGCCACAGCAATGCAAATCACAGGGGGGAAGGTGCGGTTTAGTGTTCGTCGTTAAAACTTGGTTAAGGTTGTGAGGAGTTTGGCCCGGTTTGCATGCCTACCCATTTACCAAGGCAGACCGGAGTATCGACCGTTGAAACACTTGCGGAGGGGCGCCGTAATTGTACGAGGCTCGAGCTTCTCCGTCATCCTGAACAGATTCCCATCGATGATGATGATCACATGTAAAGGGTTTGATTACCGGTACACTACGCCGTAGCGTCTGTCGTCCCGAAACGGTGCGGTCCAGAGCTTGCAGCCACAGTTGAACCTCCAAAGAGCGTTGTCCGAGCATGCGACAACACTGCAATATGTCATCATGAGATGCGCCCTCATGTCCTAACGAAAAGCTGATGTCGAAAGCTGAGATGGAAACGCGACTAATCAAGCCTTTTCGACGTCAGCGTGACATTCAAGAACAAACATCAAAGGCTTCGACTTACATAATTTTGTCTCCTCGAGCATACGAGCGACACTACAGAAGCGACTGTGGAAGGATAGCAGGTGAGGTTGGCTACAATCAAGTACAATGGGTGCGGTCTCAGCGTCAATACACGACAGCGCACTTCTCGGAGATGTTTCGAATTTTGCTCACGCGCAGGAACATGTCGTAGGTGCGTGAACTGACTGGAGTTGCATGTGCAGCATCAGATCATCCGAATTGATCATGTTGAAACTTCATTGAACTGCTCAATTGCCTCGAGCATGCTTGGTGTCCCGTGAACAGATCTTGTTTATTTGGTGGTGTTGAAATGTGCGATGTATGTACTGCGCGTTGGAGTACACAATGAGACTTACAAGTGGCCCAGAAACCGTCAAGGCTTTGCAAACAAAAGGCCACCTTAGAGAGCAGACACCTGAGAGGCTCCCTACGGGTTGACCGGTTTTCCAGACTCCTGGCAACCTTCCGTCATATGCTCCAACCTGCCGATTATGGGCAACAATGTGTCAACGCATTAAAAGCCTCAAAGCTTTGCTCACCTCGTCTTCTTTCCCTGATATCTGAAGCCCTGCTTCTGCCTCCTTTCCACCCATCTTGCCCATCCAGAATCGACCAAATCCTCCTGCACGACCAGATCCCTGACACGCAACATCCTTGCAATCCACGTCTCCAGCATCCAGTCCACCCACCCAGCTCTTCTGAGAAACGTCGTGAAGCCAAACCAAAAGACCGCAAAGGCAGCACCAGCAGCCACGCCAACCATGACCTGTTTGGGTGTATGATAGTTCAAGTATATACGACTCGTAGCGACAGCTCCCGCACAAGCCAAAGCAAGAAGCGAGAGCATGAACCGGCCGCCGAATCCAAAGGGTGTGTGTGTTTCGGTCGGATGCGGGACATGTCGGAAGAGGAGGAAGAGCGTCAGGGTGACGGAGAAGAAGGATACGAATTGTGCGTGCGAAGAAGGCATTCCGTAGCCTTTGCCGTGCATTTCTGTGGCATGTCAGCATCCTCCTCCCATATATAGACATTGGGTTGTCGCACGTCGTGGCCGCTCTTCCTTGATGTAGCGCTTCAGGACCCAATTAAGGGCTTCACACGCCATCTGGCCCGCGAACATGAGGCCGATTTCTATCTCGCGGTTGCTCCATAGCAATGTCGCATACACGACCATGAGGCCTTGCGGTACGAGGGCCAGGAATGCGCATAGGTGGGAAAGGTTATCCGTGGGGTTCTATAGACATCAGGAATGATCCATGATCACTGAGCATTTGCACGTACATAATTAACATGCGTCAATGACAGGGACGCAAGCGGAGGATTGTCCATGGCTGTCTGTCGTGAAGCCGAGGAAGTCGGGCTCACGATGCGGGATGACGGTGATGTTCGAATTGCTTGGCGTAGCGGGTCGTTCGTGCATCTGCATCATGGTTGTTAGGCTAGACTTCACCACGCGCATTCACATAGTGAATTGCGAACCTGACTTGGCTCTTGACTCACCATCATGAGCCTCTTCCAGGGTCTGTTTGCCTTCGCCTTTCTCCACAATCGATAGTCGTTGCCACGACGCGCAGCCCTTTCTCTCACGCTTTCCTATCCAGTTATCTCCGCCCTCTCTCCGCTGCAACATATTCACCGCCACCAGCATCATTACAGGACCCCAGGACTCTCACTCTACTTAGGCCCCCGAGCAGGCAGAATGGAGGATGGCGGGCTAGATGACGAGCGCGGCGAAGAACTCAATACGATATTGAGCATATATCCTGAGCTCGTCATTGATACCGAGGATCCGTATCGCGCCACTCTCGAATTGCTGGTGGCTCCTAGCAAAGCGCTGCCCGTCACGTTCGAAGAAGATATACAACGTCTGTCGTACCTGCCTCCACTGCAACTCACCATCAACCTCCCCGCCACATACCCGAACGATAGCGCGCCTTTGATCGATCTCTCGACTGCACTACAATGGCTGCCCTCAAATATCCAGGAAAAGCTCATCAGCGAGGCGCAATCGCTATGGGAAGAGTACGGAGGAGGGATGATACTCTTCTCCTACATCAGCTCTCTCCAAGAGCAAGCTGAGACGTGCTTTGGCTTAGAGGAGCTGACACTTCCTTCTGAGATGCAGCAAGATCTTGTGGCATATAACAATAAGACGAAGCGCGAGCTGTTCGATAAGGAGACTTTCGACTGCGAGGTGTGCTTGGAGCCGAAGAAGGGCTCGGTCTGCTACCGCATGGAGCGCTGTAGCCACGTCTTCTGCGTAGCCTGTCTACAAGACTACTACAACAACTGTATCACGGAGGGTGATGTCAACAACGTCAAGTGTATGTCAACAGAATGTGGCAAGTCTGGTGGCAGCAAGCGGAAGAAGGACCGATTACTATCACCCAAGGAGCTCCTACAAATCCCCCTGGATCGCGCAACCGTCGAGCGCTTCGCAAAGATCAAGCGGAAGAAAAAGATCGAGTCGGATCCGACGATCATATACTGTCCACGCACATGGTGTCAAGGCGCGATGCGAACAGACAAATACCCAAAGATCACGGACGTGTCGCAGATGGACGAGTCAGACGAGGAGGTCGAAGAAGATACGGAAGAGCACATTGGTGCAGTCGACCAAGATGCAGCCAAGAAGCGGAGCATCGGTCGGCAGGGCATGGAACGACTGGCTATCTGCGAAGACTGCAATATCGCGTTCTGCATCGTCTGCTTTGCTTCGTGGCACGGTGACCTTGTGCGCTGCGAACCACGAGACTTGAATCAGCTCACAGAGGAAGATCAAGCATCGCTCAACTTCATCCTCAAGAGCACATCACCATGTCCTTACTGCTCAGTTCCCTGCCAGAAGTCGTATGGCTGCAATCGTAAGCTCTCCACAGCACTATCCCTTTCTTCGCGAACCATTGCTGACAATACGACAGACATGACATGCGCCCACTGCGAGACCCACTTCTGCTACCTCTGCAGCGCCTGGCTCAATCCCGATCATCCATACGCCCATTACAACGACCCCAAATTCCAGAACTGTTTCCAGCGCCTCATGGATGGTGCCGAGGGCGAGGAGATCGTTGTATTTGGTGGACCGCGAGGCGCAGAGCAGGCGGCCGAGTTCTGGGAACAAGAAGCTATGCGGATACAATTGCAGTTGAACGAGGAGGATGATACCCGGTAGTCATGACAGCATGAGGAGTCTTTGAATTAATGTCTTACGAAGAACAATCTGTGGTATCTATAAAGAAGAAAAAAGCGATCGCTTGCTAAACAACGTGTCACTCAAGAAGATTCTAAACAGCCAAAGACCTGAAAACGTTCAGGCTACATGGTGCCCACTCTACCACTTTCCGATCAATGCACCTTCTTCTTCGGCAGCCCGATGTGGTCAATAACGACACACGCAAACATCGTCAAGCAAATCGTAGGAACCATCCAGGCGCTTCCCAGATACTTGTTCATATCCGCCGTGTCAAAGCGAATGACCGACACAAGCGCCAAACCGAGACCAAGAGCACCCGTAACCGCCAGCCGAACAATCGGACCCGCGCGGCGCTCAGGCTTAGTGAGCGACAGGCCGCCGATGAGCGAGTACAGGATCAATGCGACACCACCCTAGTACCATTAGCAAGTGCTCCAGCTGTACTCGAGAAAGAGCAATAGACTCACAGCAATGAAAGTATAACTCATAATCAGATCAAAGATCTGATAGTACTGAAGCTGCGTAATCTGGTAATCCTTCGCACCCGCCTTGAGGACCTTCCTCTTCGCGACCGTCACGCTGAATGTGTCGAAAAGCGTCTTGTACGTCGCTGCCGTCATGCTGTTCATGCCGTCCCACAGCTGCAGGATAGCAGTCTCGTTGGACTTGCCCGTAGACACCGCCTTTTGCCAGTAATCCAGTCCGTCTTTGATATCTTTGAACGCCGTGGCCACGATCTTGATCTCCTTGCTCGCATCCACGCCCTTGGGGATGTAATCGAACACGTCGGAATAGCACGTGTCGTTCATGTAGTGCGCAAACGCGGTGCCATTACTCCATGTATTGTCGGCCTCGGCCATGTAAGATCCGAAGTATGTGGATGGGTCGTATGTGAAGCCGGTGTCGAGGTAGTTGAGCGCGGGCACCCAGTTGGTTTCGAGCGCGTTGACGCTTTCGACGGCTTGGCGCCAGATGATGAGGAGGGAGATACCCTGGAGTACGAGCACCAGGACGATGTGGAGAGGGAAGTGTAGAAAGGACCAGACTTGTTGGCGGATGGAGCCGAAGTGCTCTTCGGACATGCGGTCGAAGTAGAGCATGTAGAGGAAGTAGATTATGCAAACAGCTTTCGGAGATGTCAGTCTGAGATACAGGGGAAAGGGGTGGAAGAGAAGGAGATTGCTTACCTGCGATGATCTGCCCGACGACAGCGCCCGTCCAGAGATACTCGTTCTTGACGATCTTGGAGATGGATTTGCAGATGACGATGATGCCTTCGCCGAGGATGATGAGTGTAAGAAGAGACATGCGTTGAACCATGTGCGTGCCCTTGAACGAGATAATTCGCCACGTGCAAGACACCGTGACCGTGAGAATCGTCTCACTGATAGCGATGATGTACCACGCAATATACGTCTTGCTCTTCGTCGGCACCGGGAAGCCATCAACGTCAAGCACCTCTTTCGGAAACACGGGCGTCAACGCTCCGTAAAGAACAGCAGCAAGCAGCGTCCACGCCATGACCATAGCAAGCGGCAGAATGGTCTTCTTGTACTTTTTGGTGAACAACAAAGTAACGCCGTATTGGCAGAACAGAGTGAGACGGGACACCATGAGCATGAGACCGAACGCTTTGTATATCTTGTAGTCGGAGACGTCCTGGCCGGGTTTCCATTGGGGACCGATAACAGCGAATCCGACCATGACACCGAAGTGGATGAGTTTAGCTACACGCTCGAAGACAGAGTCGGAACTGAAGCGCACATCGTACAAAGAGACTTGGTACCATGTCAGCCAGAGGAGGGAGAAGAAGCCAATGTACGCAGTTAGGGACTGGCGGTCGTTGATCTCCAGAACGGAAGTGAAGGTTGTTAGGTTGGCAACGAAGAACAGGTCGTAGAAGAGTTCGGCGGTGGTGGCTTCGGCATGGCGGTGGAATGCTGGGGTGTCGTGGATCTCAGCGTCCATGTTCTCAAACTCTGGGTTCGAGGATGACGGGTCGGATGAGATGGATGCATGGTGGTGCTTCTGTTGCTGCTCGAGGTCGACATATGGTGTGGTCTCGGCCTGTGCGTGGTGTGTGAGGGGTGAAGCGAAGAAAGAGAGGTTCTGCTTTTCCTCGTGGTGGTAAGCCTCGTGACCCATGGTTGTCGAGTTGTGACGAAGGAAGAGATAGACTTGCTAGAAGAAGTCACGATCCCTGACCGTGTTACAAGTAGATATCTCAAGTGAATGAGAATGGTCCAAGGCGGCGTACAGACATCCTCCAGACGAGCGTTCCAACAGCATCATATATCAACATTTCTATCGCACCGACCGTGACTACGCCCTTCCAGATGGGGACACAGAGTATCGCCGGGCAAGCCTCTGCGCCACGCCGCGCTCACCGCATGCTTGAGACAGCTCGTTACCAGTGTCGTGCCTTACTCGTTGGGTGTAGCAATGCGCCAACACATCAATTTGTGCGAGATAGTTTCCACCGCCTACCCTATTCTCCCCCAGTGGCTGAAATGTTCGCGAGGTCTGACCACCCTGGTCGGCATAGCGTGAGGCTGCACTGACATGTGGAGGGCTGGAACAGGGATGTGTGCAGTGACTAGTACCATGTATCTTAGGCATTCGATGCATTGATTTAGCACTTGGAAGCATCTTCCAGATTTTTGGCGGTCCGCCCGGCCTGTACGATGGTCCTTTGGAGGCGGAGATCGTCCGGCTTGCGCTTTTGGGAATATGTGATCTGACAGCAAGCAGTCAGCAATAACAGGCACGCGAAGATGAAGCACAAACAAGCTCCATGTCGCGGTCGAAAATAGCAGGCCTTATCGTGTCCTCTTACTTTCTATTCGCTGCAAATGTGGCACGGCTTCCGATTAAGCATTTCGGAAATCGAGTTACCCCGTTCATTGGAGAAGATGCGCATGCTTGTGTGTTGGGTCCAGCTCGGAGCCTTTCGTACAGTAGCGCCGAATTGTGGCTCAGCCTCAGCTGAATATCGACAATTCGAGAGTTCTGGTATTTGGGTCTGGCCCGCTCCCGTGCGGCAGCAAGCGCGAAATCGGAGCCCGTTTCGATGGCTTCGCGAAGAAACAATGTGAAGTCGAAGTCGGTTTAGGCGCGGCTGCAGTAAGTGTGGACATTGGCTGGCTGAAGGAATGCAGCCTCACGGAGGAAGCGATATAGGTCTCTCAAAAGGGGCTCTCGAACTCTTGCGACGACCAGAGGAGCGATTGATCTCCAACTCACGTGTCTATCAGTCTGTTGTCGCGTGCTGATGTTTTCGCACCCTTTTTTGGAGTCGAGGAAGACAAGCCAATTGTGCCAGCGCACCTTTCCAATTGTGGTAAACCGGCGCGCAACTAACCACTCTGGGCCAAGTGCCTGTTCTCCACATGGGGGGTTGCTTCATGTTGGGGCTGTGATCACAACATTGAGCATAACATGTCAGCATCTACGTCTTTTTGAATAGTGTCCGTAGAAAGCTGTTTCCTGATCTCCTGTACTGACTGCACCAGACAGTGAGGGCTCCTGCTAACGCGGTCGTCTCGCAACGGCAACGAACTGATCTTCAGTCAAACTCCCTTAGAGCATACGAGCAGAAACCCAGGAGCGACACAAATTTTGTTCTGGCAGCGCACTTCTAGAAGGTACTTCATTTTCCGCTCGCACACGTTTGAATTCGGTCCTCTTCCTCTGTTGCTGGTACAGCTTCTCGAATACTATGACTCTTATTTGATCAACGCAATCCCAAAGGCTGGGATGTACGCAAATGGCGGATATTTGACACCGATCGCAGAAGTAACATTCCGCAATTGGTTTCGTGTAAATCCCTGCTGGCACCTGAAGCATGCAGCTCTGTAATTGGTCGAACCGAGAGGTGGATAGGAATTCGACGGCCGGCCTTCATCGAACCTGAGGACCTCGTTCTTGGCTTTGCTCCATGCTAACTGGCGGCGAGAAGTCCAGCGCGTGGGCTTCTCGCCGTATCCGAGACTCGCAGGACGTTTGCGAGGGACATGAGCCTCTTCGTTCGTTTTTCCTGCTCTTTTAGCAGTCTCGACTTAGTCTCAGAAGTGGCGATAGTTGCATGGAAAGGGCGGCTACAAGTGTATTCCAATCCGATGCGAAAACGTTGCTTCACTTCAGCAGCAAAGAAATACTTTGCATATCCTGGTCGGGACCCCAGTTCAGCGTACCAGAAGTACTGATGATATGTGGCGAAAGGGCACCAGCAGCCACCGTAACCGACAGTTGAACCTACCAGCTATCAGCACAAGTGCGCCAACAGGAGACGATTCACCAAGTAACCATTGTATCCCTGCCAGGTGTCCGCTGCGCCATGTCCCTCCCACTCCTGAAGTTGATCTGGGCTTTTCGGTCGTCTTCCTCATCGTACGATAAAGCAACATTGATAATTCGCAGATCCTCAGGGACGATCAGATCATAGCCTGGATCCTCAGACAAGCCAAACTCCTCTCGGGTGCTTTCTTGCTCGATTTTCATCACCTGGTCAATTAGACTCGAGGCCACAGAACCGTCCCAAAAGCCCTCTCTTCGCGGACAGCTTCGCATGAGTGCGGCTGCACGTTTGCGCAGATCTAAACGATCGGAAGGCGCACGTGTTGCAATCAGCCATAAGGCTTGCAATGGACCAGAGGCTGTGGTGAAGACTGGTGGGAGCTTCGGATTATTTGGAAGCAGTTTCGAGGCAAGATCGAGCATTCTTGTGAAGTGACTTGCAATGTCGAGCTTCTTGCCCGTTGGATCAACCACAAATTCGAACTTTCTTTCCAGACTTTGTCTCGGTGATCTAAGAACATATTCTAACTGGCTCTGCAACAACTGCAACGCAGTCAGAGGCTGGCTGTCGTCGCTCTTGCTTTGTGTAGATTTCGCGCAGAGCATTTGAAGTGTGTCGGTACCGTGGTCGAGACGTCTAAGCAAGCGAACATAGCCATGGTACACGTCGTCTCTCTCTTCCGTGGATCGATGTATGGTGTCCTGCAGAAAGGACAAGGCGTGGCTAAACAAGGCTTGAAAGTATCGTTCAATGGCGAGAAGCGCATCACTCTCCACGTCCATGGGCTCCAGCACCTTCGGCTGCACCGTTCGAGACACCGATTCCCATCGAGCACGGGCATCTCCATTCATAATCGAATGAGCTTGTATGTCCAGACCAAGGAAGATCGAGCGCAGCGATTCTACGTCGACTGGATGGCTTTCCGGTTTCTCCGTTCCTTCTCGATCCAGTTCGTTCAGCATCTTGATGCCGCTCTGAAGATGCAGGAGCCCCTCCCTTTGATGCCCTTGGAGACAAGCCATACTGGAGAATAAGATAGCACAGACCATCAGTGTCACCTTGTCTGGTCTCGCCTCTTGGGGTCCGGCGCTACTGGTTTTCATGATCTCTTGTATAGCTTGGTTTGATTGGCGCAAAGCAAACTGCAGATACTCGTCTGTCACGTCTGCTTCGTTGATGTGGGAATTGCTACCCTCATGGAATCTACGATGCATAGCACCGAGCGCGATGATGCAATGCTGAATCGCCTCATTTTGATATGCAGCCTGCAAGATTTCTCTTTGCCAGAAGGGAGAGTCTAGGAAGCCTCGTAGTTGGACATTCGAATAGACCGCGAAAAATTCGAAGCTGCTTTTCTCCTGTTCGGTTTTCAGACGCAAAGCTGGCGCCAAGAAAACAGGTGAGTGAGATCGAGTAGGCTCACGACCTGTCCGCAGAATGCCCTGTCGTGGTGGTGATCCGTTTGAAGGCGGCGAATTGGAGGTTGGCCGAAAGTTCGGGTCGTACCCATCGCACGTTCGGCCAGTCGACGTACAACGTTTGCAATGTGGTTTTTCTTCATCGCATTTGACTTTTCTGATCCTGTAGACGTTAGCGACTGATGATCGGCGCACACTTTAATTATCGTTCATTCTTGAAAAGGCAAAAAGACTCGAACCTATCAAATTGCTTCCCAAGGGAGTGTCATAAAAGATTCGCGAGCCAAAGGTGCGGGACGCGCCAGGCCGAAATCACTCACTTGCATGTCTTGCACCCAGTGCGGTTCTTGGGTTTCCAAGCCCGTTGTCGAACTTTGCCGTTTGGCATCGACATCATTGGAGCAGACTACGAGTTTGCCGTAACCTTGGCTAGTGAAGGTGTAGAACAGAGTATACGAGGAGGCGAATGACAGCGGGTATGTGAGTTTGCAATCAAATTTTTGAAGCAAAGACTACTTTAAAACAGCGCAGGAACAAAAGGTGTGCTGCAGGTTGGCGGCGCGGTTGTGGTCCGCTTTGAAATTATGCAGCGCACATCACAATCTGACCAATGGGACAAGGATGCTCTACCAGGATCTCATGCCTTCGCCATGTAACTCCCACTGGACAATTCCATGCGGTTCGATCCTCATTAGGTATCTATTATACATATCGTATCGTGTTTGAGGTCTCAGCAAAGGTTCTGTAGTGTTCAATCAACACAAGAATGACGAGTGCGACGAAGCGCACGTCGAGGGTCAATGTGGAATCAAAGTATAGCCCGACCGATTTGTCACGGGCATTTAACATTGAGGCCGCCATACCACTTGACATGGCATTTTTTCGGAGACCGACTCGGTGAACACGAAGTTTGTACCCCACAGAGACTCCAAAACTCTCGATTCCGCACAGCTTGATACAACGGTCACTAACAACAGCGTCTAAAGTCCATCCCAAGACTCCTCGCCATTGCTCAAAAATTAGCCCATGTTCTTTTTAGAAATCCTTGTTGTCCGCGCGAGCCCACTTCGGTCTCCTCAACAACTGGAACCTCCTTGGTATCTAGATCTTTCCTCATCCCTGCATCGAGATCAATCTCGTGACTCCGCCAATATCGCGTCTTGAACCAGAACTTGTAGCCGCCGTAGATGATGCCAAAGAGTGGAAGCAGAATGTACGCATCGACAAAAGAACCTGCGTCGAATGGACTCAAAGTTGTCCAGCCCTGAACGAGAGCAAGAAAGATGTTGGCAGACAGTCCGAAGTATGAGTTCCAGGGATAAGCAATTGACTTGAACGGTAATTGATCCGGGAGTCGTCCTTGAGCCGCCCAGGCTTTGCGAAAGCGGATGTGGGTGAATGAGATCGAGGCCCAAACAAGGAACGTAGACACGCCACTGAGGTTGATGATGTAACCATACGCCTTTCCGCCTCCAGTGCTAAGATTCATCAGGGAGATGAAACCGAAGAGATTGGTAAAGATGATGGCAGGATAGGGAACACCACGAGCGTTCGTCTTCCCTAGAAATCGCGGAGCCATTCCTTCTTGGCTCATGAACAGTATGGTCCGGGATCCGATGTAAATCGAACTATTCGCAGCCGAAAGGACCGTAACGAAGATGAAAGCATTGATGAGGTGCACTCCGCCTTCCCAGCCAGCGTTTTGGATAGCAATAGTCATGGGGCTCTTCAGCGCACGACTAGCTCCGTTGACGAGACCGTCCGCATCGGAAGGGCAGGTGAGACCGAAGAAGAATGCGACCCCCTGTAAGGTGAATGTACGTAGTCAGTGCTTGTCTCACAAACATCTCACAAACATTTCGTACAGAGGGACTACGTACCATGTACACGAAGAGGATTCGCCAAATGACTTGACGGATGGCGAGAGGCACTGCAACGCTAGGATTTCTTGTCTCCGTTGCCGCCACCGCGACAGCTTCCACTCCAGCATAGAATGTAGACGCAAACACAAAGACCTGAGCGACGCCTCTGAAGCCGTTTGTGAATGCTCCAGGATCATTCCAGTACCGAAACCCGATGGCTTCTGTCTGGCCGATCAAGCCACCAGACACGTAGATGATGCTGAAGAGGAAGTACGAGCATAGACCAAAAAGCTTGAACAGCGCGAGCCAGAACTCGGCTTCTCCAAAAGATTCGACTCCAAGCATCTGGAATGCTGTAAAGGCAAACCAGAATATGAGAAAATATCCGTACAAGGGCACTTTGTCGCTCCAGAAGACCATGAGGGATGAGATGACGTTGTACTCGTTGGCTAAGACGGTTGCCCATACTAACCAGTATTGCCTAGATTGATGTCAGCCCTGATGTCAACACTGACGTTGCCCATTTCGCTAGCTACGAGACAATATGACTTGGTCGGGAAGCGCGAGCGATGAACGTCAAAAGCTGCTCAGCTATACGCATACCCGCCAGATCTCTTCCCAACTCATATCGCTCTCCAGTGCTCTTGATAGGCGCCTTCGGAATTGATGGATCTTGCTTGAAAAATTGACTTACCACCCAACAGCTACACCGAAAGCTTTGTCCACAAATCGATCAGACAATGTTACGAACGCACCACCAGTCGGATACAGCGTCGTCATTTCTCCTAAAGATTGTGTCACGCTGAACGCGATCAATCCTATGATTCCAAATCCGATGATGAGCGACGCAGGGCCGCCATTTGCGAGAGCGCCTCCCGTGCCAACCAAAATGCCGGGACCGATAATTCCTGCCAGAGCCATCATCGAGAGATGTCTTGTTTTGAGGCCTCGTTTGACACCAGAATCCGGATCGATACGTGAGAAATCGCCGTCATTGTAGCTTGCCGAGGGCGAGGCGTTCTCTGCGGGACCCTTGTTGTCGAAAAGTGCCATGATGGAAAACGAGAGGTGCTGGCCTTCGAGTACCGGAGCTTGATTATCTAGAACATATGGCTAGATGTTATACTTGATATCACTTGGCAACGGCCACATCGGACCTTCATTGACATGGATAATTGACCAAGTGCCAGCGATGGTGCGATAAGGGCGGCGCATTGCGCGAGAAGGTCAACCGATCACTGGCTTCGAGCGCGCCACCTCCACCAGCTGACTGTTCGGATGCAGCTTTTGAAGGTAGACCGAAGCGAGAAAATGCGCCCAAACCGATACCATTGTAGTCTATGTTCAAGTCATAAATGCGGTCAAAATGAACGTCATGGTGTAAGCTCCGAGGAGGAAGTGAAGAAAAGGTGGCTAGCCTAGCTTGGCAGGATCCTCCTTGCCCCACTTTGAAGACGTTGAGTGGACACCTCCACCCGTGAACGACTCATTTTCCTGGACCTTCACGATAAGGTTGTTCGTAACCACAGCGAGCGCCCTAGCTACTTGATCAGTCTCTTCCGAAGTCGGACCGTCGCAGCTGATCCCAAAGCTGGCTTCGCTGGTTATTGGTCCTCTGACAACACCGCATCGATGAGACGAATGAACAGCAACAACTTCCATTACTTCTTATCTATATACAAATCCAAACCCAACGCTGAATGACACTGCTCCTGTCAGGTCACATATGTGCTAAGAAACTCTAGCTCCACCCTCTATCCCAGACTCTGGTCGTGCAGCAATGCACCTAGTTCTTCCTGTTGATTTCCATGCGCTTCTTGAGCTTGTAGGCAATGGCGCGCTTCCTGGCCGCAGCGGTCTGTGTGAAGGCGACAGAGCCACCGAAGGGACCAGCACCCGCACCGTTGCGAACGCGCATGACACAAACGTTGGGGGTACCGGCGACGGTAGCGTCGCAAGTCATGCCAGCGGGCATCTGGACCTTCATCTCGAAGTCGGTGGTGGTCGCAAGAGAGAGACCTTGGATGCCCAGACCGGGAACGTCTTGGGTGACGGTAGCGGACTGCATAGCAGCCTCGCTGGTTCCGCCGGAGGTGCCATCCACATCGGCTGTGAAGGGACCAGCTCCGTCCTGGTTGATCTGCGGATTGTTAGACGGTTCTGATGGGAGAAGATACCATGACTTACCTGGCGCATAGTCATCGTGACGGTTCCATCAGCAGCAGCTGTAGGCAGTCCGCTGGAAGCACCAGCGCCCGCAGCAGCAGCAACACCAGCCTCAGGTGGGCCGGTGTTCTTGTCACCACCACCGCCCAGGAGACCTGCAATTCCGGTGGCACCAGCGCCAGCGCCGCCGGCCTTGCCCTTGCCGCCACCAAGAAGACCAGCAAGCAACTGACGCTTCTGCTGCTGTCCAGCCTGGCCTTGAATGTTGTCTTCAACACCAACACTGCCTGAAGCTCCGTTGTTGGCGGGCGGTGCAGCACCGGTGCCCATGAAAGCGCCGACCATGACAGCAGCGTCGACTACGCCGTTGCCCTGTGTGCGACCAAGTGGACCGGCCTTGCCAGAGGCGATCTCGCTGTCCTTGATAATGGCAGTGTCCGCCTGGGATCCACAGCCGCTGATTGAGTTGTTAGTATCGTCATGATTGAGTCTCTTGAGCTCATGCTTACTTGGAGGAGCAGTCACGAGGAGTGCCGTCCTGGACGGTCAGACCGGGCATGACAACACCATTGGCACCGGTGATCTTGGTAACCACACCGTGGGCGGAAGAGCAGGCTGCGAGAGCCGCGATAAGTGCGAGTTGCTGAGAGAAGTACATTTTGAAGTATTGGAAACGAGATCAACTCGAGAATTAGAGTGTTAAAAAGACGAAATGAATGCGAGAAGCAAATAGCACCAGGCTGTTGATGTGTATTAGAGAAGAGAAGGTGGAAGTTGTTGGCTGATGATGGACTCAAGGGCGCCTCGATCCATTCATCTTATACCACGCCTGCCCTCACCACAAGCTCGCCACCATTCATCGCCAAGCAAGCGGCTCCAGCATCATGCCCACCACATCACCGGAGGATTCAGTCTTCCAGAATGGCATCCCTCAGATTGCCCATGGTTGCAAATCATGAGATGCTTCAGAGGTCTCCGCTCCAGGCTCTCCGCACGAGGCCAAACGTGCTTGGCTACGAGTTGCCGTTTCTTTGCCTGCCTTGGCACGAGAATAAGATCAATGTCTGCACAGTGACTGGTGGCCACGTTCCGGAACAGAGTTTCAACCTGTGCCTGGAGAAGAGGCTGAGATGCCAAGGCGTGAACCTTCAATGCGTGGTGCCGAAACGCTAATGGGTAACGACGGGATCACGGCAGCCAAGGAACGCAAGCTTTACAACTTGCAATGCGAAAAGAAAAGAAACGCAAATCAATGGAACCATTCTCTGAAATGCGTCTCTGGCCATGGAAAACCCCAGGATCATAATCGGTCGCGTCGTTGTGCGGTATTGATGCTTTCGTGTTGCGCAGCACTCAGTACGGACTCCACGACCACACAACCATAAACCCAAGTCGGCACTTTCACCCATCATCAGCCACCATCGCAGCCAAGTCACAACAAGCAAAACTGCCAAGCACCATTCAGCACATCATCCGCGTTTCTAATAATGGCGCGCTATCTCCATGGTGTCACTGTTCGGGGTAAGTGTTGCGCACTAGCGTTTCACCAAACGACACAGTCGATCTTCAAACAGTTTCGCGTATCGGCATGCAACAACATGCCTTGGAGCAGGATTCTGTGGTGGTTTTGTTTTTCGACATTGCTCAGTGTCAAGGCCGAGATGATGGAATCGAGATGGACTGACTGACTCGACAAAAGAATTCGTTGATCGTCTTGCTGGCGCACGTGAGTGGGTGACGATTGCAGTAGTCTTTGATAGCGTCTTCTTCCCGACGAGGCTTCATTGCAAGCTTCGTGCTCAACTTTACAGATCTTTTATATCAGGCTTGTAGCTTGTCACTCACTCTGCAATCTTCTCGCCATTCTACGTTTCCTGCTCACGAACGACATGTAATAACGGCAGTCCAATCTGATTCACAGCAAAACTCGCCGCAACATTGGAAAATACCGGAGCTTCCACCGCATCTTGCTCCACGCTCCAACTCACCTTGAGTCCAGTCAGAAACGCATTGCCGACCCCCGTAGCGTCGAGGACATTACCGCTGCCCACTTCGTAAAGTAGAGGATGCCATTTAACAGTGTTGGATGACTTACACAATATCAATATCAAAGAGGCGTGGTCGGCGGCTCTGATGACTACAATGCACGCTTGCGAAAACGAGCTTGCGTACGTCTCGAGCATGTCCCCGCTGAAGTCCTTGGCTGCATCTTCCGCAATCATAGCGCA
>Ga0265798_10003819_pt1 | contig 21179 bp, 23 predicted proteins | sample P3T30metagenome_FD_192430 | JGI IMG/M metagenome (GOLD analysis project Ga0265798, IMG submission 192430) | Plant litter microbial communities from East Loma Ridge, Irvine, California - P3 T30 | ecosystem: Environmental > Terrestrial > Plant litter > Unclassified | place: USA: California... | reverse complement strand
TCGGCGTGCAGACCGCGTACCATAACGCCGACATGTCCAAGCCGGACGAGATCGCCGCGCTGATGGCCTACGCGACCGACAAGTTCGGCGGCATCGACATCCTGGTCAACAACGCCGGCATCCAGCACGTGGCCCCGATCGAGGCGTTCCCGCCCGAGCGCTGGGACGCCATTATCGCCATCAACCTCAGCTCGGCGTTCCACACGACACGCCTGGCCCTGCCCGGCATGAAGCAGAAGGGCTGGGGCCGCATCATAAACCTCGCCTCGGTGCACGGCCTGGTGGGCTCGATCGGAAAATCAGCCTATGTCGCCGCCAAGCACGGTCTGGTGGGCCTGACCAAGGTGACGGCGCTCGAGACGGCGCAGACAGGCGTGACCTGCAATGCGATCTGCCCCGGCTTCGTGCTCACGCCGCTGGTCCAGAAACAGGTAGACGACCGCGCCGCGCGCGAAGGCATCGACAACGACGCCGCGCGCAAGGCGCTGCTGCTCGAAAAACAACCGTCGGGCGAATTCGTCACGCCCGATGAACTGGGCGCGCTGGCCGTGTTCTTTTGCAGCCCGGCGGCCAACCAGGTGCGCGGCGTGGCCTGGAATATGGACGGCGGCTGGGCCGCGCAATAACAATCCTGCACGGACGGCCGGGTGCAATGCCCGGCCGCGCACATTCGCGGTGCGCGATTTTTCACACTGCACTGCTGCAGTGCAGCATGCGGATTTCCACAATAGCCCGCTCGTGCTGATTGCGCCAACATGGAACAACCACCAACCTCGTTGAAGAGTTGCCATGAAGAAGCCGTTCTATAAAATCCTGTATGTCCAGGTGTTGTTCGCCATTGTCCTTGGCGTGTTGCTGGGTGTGTTCTACCCGGAAGTCGGCACCGCGATGAAGCCCTTGGGAGACGGCTTCATCAAACTGATCAAGATGATCATCGCCCCCGTGATCTTCTGCACCGTCGTTGCCGGTATCGCCGGCATGCAGGACATGAAAAAGATCGGCCGCGTCGGCGGCAAGGCGCTGCTGTATTTCGAGGTCGTCTCGACCTTCGCCCTGGCCATCGGCCTGATCGTGGCCAACGTCGCCAAACCGGGCGCCGGCTTCAACGTCGATCCGGCCCATCTCGATTCGAGCTCGATTGCGCAATACACCACCAATGCGCATGCCCAGACCACGACCGAGTTCATCATGCACATCATCCCGACCACGTTCGTGGATGCGTTTGCTACCGGTAACATCCTGCAAGTGCTGCTGGTCGCCATCCTGTTCGGCTTTGCGCTGTCGATGATGGGCGAGCGTGGCCGGCCGGTGACCAAGTTCATCGATGACATCTCGCACGTGATCTTTGGCATCGTCAACATCATCATGAAGGTCGCCCCGCTGGGCGCGTTCGGCGCGATGGCGTTCACGATCGGCAAATACGGCATCGCCTCGCTGCTGCCGCTGGCCAAGCTGATGGGTTCGTTCTACCTGACCTGCGCGCTGTTCATTTTTGTCGTGTTGGGCCTGATCGCCAAATTCACCGGCTTCTCGATCTTCAAGTTCATCCGCTACATCAAGGAAGAACTGCTGATCGTGCTGGGCACGTCGTCGTCGGAAAGCGCGCTGCCCAACCTGATGCGCAAGCTGGAAAAACTGGGCTGCTCCAAGCCAGTGGTCGGCCTCGTGGTCCCGACCGGCTACTCGTTCAACCTGGACGGCACCAACATCTACATGACGATGGCGGCCCTGTTCGTGGCGCAAGCGACCAATACCGACCTGACGCTGACCCAGGAACTGACCATCCTGCTGGTGGCGATGCTGACCTCGAAAGGCGCATCGGGCATCACCGGCGCCGGCTTCATCACGCTGGCCGCGACGCTGGCCGTGGTGCCGACGATACCGGTGGCCGGCATGGCGCTGATCCTCGGCATCGACCGCTTCATGAGCGAAGCGCGTGCACTGACCAACTTCATCGGCAACGGTGTGGCGACGGTCGTCGTGTCGAAGTGGGAAAATGAGCTCGATGCCAAGCGGATGGACGATGTGCTTCATGGGCGCGAGATCGTTGAAGACCAGAACAGCATGAAGGCCGTGCGCGAGGCGGCATAATCGATTCGCGTGCATTGCCCGAACAAGCCGCGCCCCTGGGCGCGGCTTCTTTTTTTGGGGCGCAGTCAGCTTTACCTGTTGGTGCCGCCGACTGCGATGCCAAACAATTGTTCTTCGGATTTGACCCGACCGCCATCGAGCGCCCAGCGCCAGCCGAGGTAGTTGGGCAAGTAGCGTGACGCCACGCCGCGAAAACCCAGCAGCCAGGTCTTGAAGCGCTGGTGATAGCTGTTGACGCTCTGGACGTGGATAGCGACATTGTCCAGGCGCCTGACCCGCACGCCTGCGCGCAGATTGACCGCCTCATGCGCGATATTGTGCTTGCGCGAAAAGGCGCGATAGGCGGCATTGCCGTCGCTCACCAGCAGTGCCTGCCGATCCAGCTTGGGCAGCAGGTCGCGCTCGAGCTGCGCGGCCGTCAGTGCGCCCCGGCCGGTAACCGCATCAATGGTGCTGCCATGACGGTCGCGCGCCACCAGGATGCAGTCGAGTTCACCCGAGATGCCGCGCTTGCCGGCGTGTCCGCCACGCCGGCGCGCCGGCCGGTCGAGCTTGCGCGAGCCTTTCTGCGATTCAAGAAGAAATGTTTCGTCAGCCTCGACGATGCCGTTCAGCGAAGGCGGACGATCGAACTTCACCCAGTTCAGGAAGCGGTGGCGCCAGCGGAACGCCGTGTTGCGATGCACGCCGATCCGGTCGGCCGCCTTGCGCACGGCCAGCGAATCGAGCAGCGCCTGCGAATACTCGAGCCACTTGCCCTTGAGCCTGAGCCGCGCCAACGGCGTGCCGCTCAGGTCATTGAACGTGCGTCCGCAGGCACAGCAGCGAAAGCGCTGCAGGTCGTTGGCGACGCCGTGCCGGTGACAGCGTGCGCCGCCACAACTGGGACAGCAGCGAGCAGGCGCGCGGACCCGGTCGATCAGGGCGACCACCTGGTCGAGGCCGGTTATCGGTTGCAGGGCGTCGAGAGCCTGCCGGCGCTGCGGCCCGTTCAGCAATGGCAGCCTGGCAAGCAAGCTCTTGAAACGAGGCGTTTTCATGGTTGACTCCTGCTAGTAGCGGCAGGGGTTGGACCACGGGGCTGCTCATCGGTTCAGGGCTGACCTCTATTTAACGTTGACTGCGCCCTTTTTTTGGCCCTTGATGCCCGCCGTTCCATGCCTCTGGTATAGTCGACCATCCCGACTGATCACCGGTTTTACCGGTTTTGCCAACGATGCTGATTGCCGCCACTCCCGACAACGAAGCCGAGCGCCTGGCTGCATTGCATGCGCTGCTGATTCTCGACACACCGGCCGAGGCGCGGTTCGACAAGATCGTCGCCTTTGCCGCCGCCGAATTCGACGTGCCGGTGGTGCTCATCACGCTTGTCGACAGCCAGCGCCAATGGTTCAAGTCGCGCGTGGGCACCGAGGTCTGCGAAACCGGGCGCGACGTGTCGTTCTGCGCGCACGCGATTCTGCAACCAGCCATCTTCGTGGTCAACGACACGCATCGCGACCCCCGCTTTGCCGACAATCCGCTCGTGACCGACGGGCCACTGATCCGCTTCTACGCCGGAGCGCCGCTCATCATGCCGTCCGGCCTGTGCCTGGGCACGCTGTGCCTGATCGACCGCCGGCCACGCGAACTCGGGGCAATGGAACTGGGCATCCTGGGCACGCTGCGTGACCTGGTGGTCATGGAACTTGGCAACATCAGCGAGGTGACCGATGCCTAGTGCAACCATGCATATTCTTCTCGTCGAACCGGAACCAATGCTACGCCGCACAGTCGCGATGACGGCGCGTAGCCTCGGCCTGGGCCAGGTGCATGAAGCGGCAACGAGCGCGGCCGCGTTGCGCCTGCTGAGCGTGCGACGATTCCAGGGCGCCGTCATCGCCGTCGAGTGCGTGGGTAGCGGCAAGGACAGCCGCTATGACCTGGGCCTGATAGACCGCCTGCGCGCCGAGGCCGCCGCTGCGGAACAGGCCCTGTCGATTGCGATCATGACTGAAACGGCCACGCCCGAACTGCTGAGCGACCTGCGCGAGCGCCAGATCAGTCGGGTGATCCTCAAGCCATTTCGCGCCAAGGTCGTACTTGAAACCATCGAGAAGATCTGCCGCTCGCAAAAGGCCTGAACGCCCGCCTCGGCAATCGGCCCATCGGCCGAAACGCAAATCGTAGTAGACAACTCGATCTAGACAAGATAATCTAGAATTATCTTGAATGCACGAGGTTGTCATGCCGCTCACCCCCGACGCCCCCAAACCCACGCCCGCCGAGCTCGACTTGCTGCAAGTGCTGTGGCCGCTTGGCGCCGCCACCGCCAAGCAGGTCCATGAGGCGATGCTGCCGCAGCGGCCCGACGTGACCTATTCGACCGTGCTGCGCCTGATGCAGGTGATGCACACCAAAGGCTTGCTCGGCCGCGACGAAAGCGAACGCTCCCACGTCTACACCCCGACCCACGAGCGCGATGCGCTGCAGGGCAATCTGCTGAAAGACCTGATGCAGCGGGCATTCGCCGGCTCGGCCAAGGCGCTGGTGCTTGCGGCGCTCAAGAGCGGCATCTCCAGCAAGGAACGGGCCGAGATCGAACAACTCCTCAAGGACGAGGACGGCAAATGACAGCCGCCCATCTCGTCGCCAGCATCGGCTGGACGCTGGTCGAATTCATCTGGCAAGGCGCACTGATCGGCTGCGCCGTGGCCCTGGCCATGAGCCTGCTGCGCAATGCACGCGCCGAGCACCGGTACGCAGTGGCCTGCACCGGGCTGGTGCTGTGCCTGGTCTGGCCGGCGCTTGAACTGGCGGCGCGCCTGGCGGGTACGCCCGATCTGGCCGCCCAATCGGCGACGAACTTCGCGGGCGGCCTGATCGCCGCTCCGCTCGACGAGGGCTGGCGCGCCGTGCTCGAGCGCAGCCTGGGTTGGATCGTGGGCACATGGGGCGTGTGCGCCGCCGTGCTTGCATTGCGCATGATCGCGGGCTTGCTGTGGCTGCAGCGCGCGGCGGCGCTCGAGAAATGCGACCCACTATGGCAGGCCCGGCTCGACAAGATCGCGCACGACATCGGCATCGCCCGCAAGGTGCGGCTGCGCATCGTCGCGCAGTTGACCAGCCCCGTCACCTTTGGCTGGTGGCGCCCGGTGGTGCTGGTGCCGGCGTCACTCGTATCCGGCATGTCACCGCATCTGCTGGAGGCGCTGCTGGCGCATGAACTTGCCCATATCCGGCGTCACGATTACCTCGTCAACCTGCTGCAGAACGTGGTCGAGGCGCTGCTGTTTTATCACCCGGCAATCTGGTGGATCTCGGGACGGATTCGCGCCGAACGGGAACTGGTTGCCGACACCATCGCAGCAAGACAACTGGGCGAACCGCGGCGCCTGGCTCTTGCGCTATCCGAACTGGAACGCATCCAGTTTTCAACCCAGCATCTGGCCCAGGCGGCCAATGGAGGCAATCTCATGCAACGCATCAAACAACTCGTTCGTCCCGACACCCAAGCGCTGAACTGGAAAGCCGCGATTCCGGTGCTCGGCCTGGCCCTGGCCGCACTGGCCGGCTGCACCAGCACGACGCCGGTCAATCCGTTCGCCGCCATGCCCGACAATGAAACGACGACGCCGATCGTCAAATTCAACTCGTGCGCCAAGCCGGTCTATCCGGCTGCGGCGCTGGCGGCCAAGGTGGAAGGCACGGTCACGCTGGGGATGCTGGTAAAGGCCGACGGCAAGGTGCGCGAGGCACTCGTGCGCCAGACGAGCGGCAACGGGTCGCTCGATGAGGCGGCGCGCGCCGCCATCGCCAAGTGCAGTTTCCAGCCGGGCACCGTGAATGGCGCGCCGAAGGAGCAATGGACCGAGGTGAAGTACGTCTGGACCACGAGCTGATACCGCTGGCCGTCATGCGGCCAGCGCCATAATGACACAAGGCGCTGGCATGCCAGCGCCTTGGTCGGGGGTCATGCGGGCTGGACCGATGACACGTCCAACTCGCACCCGGTTGCCGCGACGATCTCGGCCACACCCACGCCGGGCGCCAGCTCAATTAGCTTCAAGCCGGTATCGGTCACATCGATGACGCCGAGATCGGTGATGATGCGATCGACCACGCCCACACCGGTCAGGGGCAGATCGCACTTTTTCAGGATTTTGTGGCTGGTGGAACCATCCTTGGCGGTGGCGACATGTTCCATCACCACGACCACGCGCTTGACGCCAGCCACCAGGTCCATCGCTCCTCCCATGCCCTTAACCATTTTCCCTGGAATCATCCAGTTGGCCAGGTCGCCCTCTTCCGACACCTGCATCGCGCCCAGGATTGCCAGGTTGATCTTGCCGCCGCGGATCATGCCGAACGAATCGGCCGAACTGAAATAGGCCGAGCCCGGCAACGCCGTCACGGTCTGCTTGCCGGCGTTGATCAGGTCGGCGTCCACCGCGTCGTCCGTCGGGAACGGGCCGATGCCGAGCAAGCCGTTTTCGGATTGCAGCGAGACCTCGATATCCTTCGGCACATAGTTTGCCACGAGGGTTGGCAAGCCAATGCCCAGGTTCACGTAAAAGCCGTCTTCCAGCTCCCGCGCCGCGCGCGCGGCCATTTCATCACGAGTCCATGCCATGTTGTTGTCTCCGGTTCTGTGGGTCAGGTGCGCACGGTGCGCTGTTCGATGCGCTTCTCGGGCGATGGGTTGTGGACGATGCGGTGCACGAAGATGCCGGGCGTGTGCACATGATCGGGATCGATCTCGCCGACCTCGACCAGCTTTTCGACTTCCACGATGCAGACCTTGCCGGCCGTGGCCACGTTCGGATTGAAGTTGCGGGCTGTCTTGCGGAACACGAGGTTACCGGCGCGGTCGGCCATGTACGCCTTGACCAGCGACACGTCGGGGAACAGCGCATGCTCCATCACGTAATGCTCGCCATTGAATTCGCGCGTTTCCTTGCCCTCGGCCACGATGGTGCCGTAGCCGGTCTTGGTGAAAAAGGCCGGGATGCCGGCGCCGCCGGCGCGCAGCTTCTCGGCCAGCGTGCCTTGCGGCGTAAATTCGAGTTCGAGTTCGCCGGCCAGGAACTGGCGAGCAAATTCCTTGTTCTCACCCACGTACGACGCGATCATTTTCTTGATCTGACGCGTCTCGAGCAACTGGCCCAGGCCAAAGCCATCGACACCGGCATTGTTGGAAATGGCGGTGAGGTGCCGGGCGCCCGAATCGCGCAGCGCGCCGATCAGGGCTTCCGGAATGCCGCACAGGCCAAACCCGCCCACGGCGATGGTCTGGCCGTCTTGCACGACGCCTTGCAGTGCCGAACGCGCGTCTGGATAAATTTTATTCATACCTGTCCCTTTTATAAGTTGAGATCCTCGCTCAGCATAGAATACCGGCAGCCCGCACACAATACCGTAGAACTACCGCCGCCATGACCCAGGCCGAGACCATTGATTACGAGATGATTTTCCAGCATGCGCCAGTGGGCATGTGCATCTCGCGCGACCGCGTGATCGAGGCCTGCAACGATGCGCTGGCATCGATGTTCGGGTACACCGCGGTTCATCTGCATGGCCGCTCGTTCAGCGTGCTGTATCCGACGATGGACGAGTTCCTGCGCACGGGCGACCGCATCATCCCCATCATGAATGCGAAGGGGCGTTATTCGGATGAGCGCATCATGCGCCGCGCCAACGGCGAGCTGTTCTGGTGTCACGTGACCGGCCGCGCCTTGAGCCCATCGGCGCCGTTAGGGGCGGGCGTATGGACGTTTGAAGATGTCAGCGAGAAGCGGCCCGTGTCGGCGCACCTGACCCCGCGCGAACGCGAGATCGCTGCGCTGCTGGTCGAAGGCAAAACCAGCAAAGTCATCGCGCGCGAAACCGGTCTCAGTCCGCGCACCGTGGAAATGCACCGGGCCAGCTTGATGCGCAAGTTCGCGGCATCGACGACGGTGGAGCTGGTGCACAAGCTGGTGGGCGCGGGCTAGGCGGCCTTCACAGTTCGCTGAGTCGCACCAGCGCCGGCAAGGGCATCGATGCGAGCGGCATGCTGCAGGCCAAGGCGCCGGCCAGGCCGTCCCGTTGCCAAGTATGCAAGCCGGCTGCTGGACGACCGAGCTTGATGCGCGCTTCATGCCGGCACCAAAGGTTATAGAACGCCGCGTGCTGCTGCTCCGGTGGGCAGTCCAGCACAAGCGCCATGTCGTGTGCATCGAAGGCTTGCTGCGCCATCGCCACCACATCGCGCGTGCGGTCGATACGCTCGATATCGAGGCCAAGGGCGACGCCACTGGCGGCGGCGCAGCCTATCCAGCGGCCGCTGTGCGTGATACTGAAGCCAACGTCGGTGTCGGCGCCGAGCGCAGGCGCTTGCCCCGGCCGCTCAAGCAATGCGATGGTATCTGGTGCACGGGCCAGCAACCGGCCCAGCGCCAAACGCAACAGCGCGCGCCCGACGATGAACTGGCGCCTGCGTTCGGACCGCACGAAGCGCGCACAGCGCACCCGTTCGGATTCGCCAAGCCACACCGCGCAAGAGGCGAGCGCAGCGTCATCGACGCCATCGGCATCGACCAGCCACACCAGCAGATCTGCGCCCGGCGCCACGACCATCGCGTCGCTTACTTGAGTTTGACGAAGTCGGCCTTGAGCGCAACGCCGCTCATGATCGCGCCTTCATGGCACTCGAACTCGGTCCTGCTCGAGCGCTCAACGTTCTTGTAGTTGCTGACGATATTGACGACGGCATCGGCGCCCAGTTCCCTGGCCCGCGCCTGCAGGCGCAGCATGGCCGACAGGAAGACCCAGTTGCATGACGTCTCGGCGGACTTGCCGAACGCGTTGGTCTTCTGGCTGGTCTTGTCGGCGCCGAGGCGCGTGGCGATGTCCGGGGTCGGCTGGTCGCCGAAGAAGAACTTGATCTCGTCGCCAAGGCGCGCCTTGGCGTCGTTACTGTTCATGGCCGCTTCGATCGGCAGGAAGTGGACCGAATCGGCGGCGTGGGCCGGGATGGTGGCGGCGGCGATGGCGGCGGTTGCGGCGATGGTAAGGAACGTGTTTTTCATGTTTTGCCTTTGTCAGAGATGAGCAACTACCAAGTAGCGCACGAGTATCGTGCGCTACCCGGGTACCTGTTAATTCGCCGCGACCGCGCTGTCGTCAGCGCCCGTCGGGCCACCGACGGCGCGCTCGTAATTGGCGATCGTGTAGCTGCTGGCCAGCTTGGCGACCCGGAACAGCATCAGGTTATCCTGCACACCGAGCGTGAAGCCGCCGCTCATGGCGCCGGCGCGCTGGAAGAACTGCGGCTCGGCGACGACCTTGCCATTCTGGTCGCGGTATGTCACGCGCATCAGCACGCCCGAGCTGCCGGCGAACGGGCCGAGGAACACGCGTTTGGTGCTGCTCTTGAACGAGATCTGTTCAACGATCGGCTCCACCGTCAGCGTGCTGCCATTGGCCGGCGCGCCATTCCATTTCACCAGCGACGGCGCCAGTTCCTTGCTGAAGTTCGCGGCAATCTTGTCCAGCGCGGCCTGGTTGCCCTTGTAGCCCGCGGCGAACACCACCGGCTTGACCACGATGCGGCTGTAGTTCGAAAAGGCCTGCGTCGGTGCTGGATTGGTCAGCGACGATGCCTTGATCTTGGTGGCGCAACCGTGCAGCAGCGGCACAGCGGCGACAAGTGCGACGGCGAGGATGGTACGGCGAGTGGTTTTCATGGACTTCCCGTTATAGGTTTTAGTGGGCACTACCTTTTGAAGATCAGCGACGTATTGATGCCGCCGAACGCAAAATTATTGGACATCACGTACTCGCAATCGAGCCTGCGTCCTTCGCCCCGGATGTAATCGAGTGCGCCGCATTCCGGATCGACGTCATCCAGGTTCACAGTCGGCGCAAACCACCCTTCGCGCACCATCCCGATGCTGATCCACGCTTCCAGCGCGCCGCAGGCGCCGAGCGTGTGACCCATATAGCTCTTGAGGGAACTGATCGGCATGCGCGCGCCGAACAGCGCGCTCGTTGCCAGGCTTTCGGCCAGGTCGCCATGCGACGTGGCCGTACCGTGCGCGTTCACGTAGCCGATCGCGTCGGGCGTCAGACCGGCGTCCGCCAGGCTCAGTTCCATCGCCATCTTCATGGTCGCGGCATTGGGCTGCGTGACGTGCGTGCCGTCGCTGTTGGTGCCAAAGCCCACCAGCTCGGCGTGGATGGTCGCGCCGCGCGCCAGCGCATGCTCGCGCTCTTCCAGGATCAGGCAACCGGCGCCTTCCCCGATCACCAGGCCGTCGCGCGCGCGGTCGAACGGGCGCGGGCTGGTCCCGGGCGAGTCGTTCTGCGTGCTGGTGGCGAACAACGTGTCGAACACCGCCGCCTCGGTCGCGTCGAGTTCTTCGGCGCCGCCGGCGATCATGGCGATCTGGCGGCCGCTCTTGATCGCCTCGTAGGCATACCCGATGCCCTGGCTGCCCGACGTGCAGGCTGACGATGTCGTGATCACGCGCCCCGTCACGCCGAAGAACACGCCGATGTTCACCGGCGCCGTGTGCGCCATCATCTTGATATAGGTGGTGGCGTTGATGCCGCGCGTGGTGCGCTCTTCCATCATGCGGCCGAAGTCACCGATTGCGCTCGGCGTGCCGGCCGACGAGCCGAACGACACGCCCATCTGCCCGCCCGTCAGCAGCGGATGACCCAGCAGGCATGCATCCTGCAGCGCCAGTTCGCTCACGCGCGTGGCCAGCAACGCCACGCGGCCCATGCTGCGGGTGGCCTTGCGGTCATAATGTTTGGGCAGCTCGAACGGCGCGGCCGGCGCGCCCAGCTGCGTGTTCAAGCCTTCGTAGCCGGCCCAGTCGGCCATGCGCACGATGGCGTTGCGGTATTCGCCCAGCCGCGCGCGCACGGTCGGCCAATCATTTCCGAGAGGACTGATGCCGGCCATGCCGGTGACGACGACGCGGCGGTTCATGCCAGGCCTCCGTTCACCGACAGCACCTGGCGCGTGACGTAGCCCGCGTCTTCCGACATCAGGTAACTTACCGCCGCCGCCACCTCTTCTGGCCGGCCGACGCGGCGCGCCGGTACCATCTTGAGCGCTTCGTCCATCGGCACGCCATCGAGCATGTCGGTCTCGATCAGGCCAGGCGCGACGCAGTTGACGGTGATCTCGCGCTTGGCCAGTTCCAGGGCCAGCGCCTTGGTCGCCCCGATGATGCCGGCCTTGGCCGCGCTGTAGTTGACCTGGCCGCGATTGCCGATCAGGCCCGACACCGACGCCATCGTCACGATGCGGCCAGGTTTGCGGCGCTGGACCATCGGCATCACGAGCGGGTTGAGGACATTGAAGAAGCCGTCGAGGTTCGTGCCCAGCACGATGTCCCACTCCTCGCCCGTCATGGCGGGAAACGCCGTGTCGCGCGCGACGCCGGCATTGGCGACGACGCCGTAATAGCAGCCATGCGTCTCGATGTCGGCCAGCAGTGCGGCAGCGGTGGCGTCGCGCTGGCCGATGTCGAACTGCAGCACGCGCGCGGCGCCGCCGGCGGCCACGATCCCGGCTGCCACGGCATCGGCGTCGGCGCGCCGGTCGCGGCAATGCACGACGATGCCGAAGCCGTCGCGCGCCAGGCGCAATGCGATGGCCTTGCCGATGCCGCGTGACGACCCCGTCACCAGCACAGTTTTCTGGTTACTGCTCATTCGAACTCCGTTGCAAAAACGTTTCTACATTATGTGGCTGGAACACGGTGATGGTGGCGCTGGCCAGCGCCGATCCATCGCTGGCGTCGAGAATGCGGCAATCGAACGCCCCCAGGCCATTCTCGCCCTGCAGTGCGCGCTGCACGTGGATGTGCAGCACACGCCCGACTGCAAACGCCGGTGTGCTGCACACATAGCGGCGCGTGCCGAGCAAGAAGCCTACCTGCACCGGCTCGCCCCGCAGGCGCGCCGTATACCCGGCATGCGCGGCCACCGCCTGCGCCATGTATTCGACACCGACCCAGGCGCCCACCGCGCCATCGGCGCAGAACACGCTGTCCGCCGCAATCACCACTTCGGCGCTCAGGTTCTCGTCATCGGCCGCCAGCAGGCGGCCCAGCAGCGACATGGCGCCGCTGTGCGGCACCAGTTCTGCGATCGCGGGCAGCGTCATGCCAGCCTCCCGAACACCAGGGCAGCATTCGAGCCGCCAAACGCGAACGAATTACTGAGCGCGTAGCGGATGGGCCGGCCAAGGCGCGCGCCCGGCTCCGCCACATTCAGTACCGGCAGCGCGGGATCCGGCACGCCATCCCATAAGTGCGGCGGCAGATAGCCCTCGGGATTCTCGTCCTGCATCGCCAGCCAGCAGAACGCCGCCTCGACCGCCCCGGCCGCGCCCAGCGTATGGCCGGTGAGCGGCTTGGTCGAGCTGACCGCGACCGACGCGCCGAACAGCGCCGCCACGGCGCGCGACTCCATCGCGTCGTTCTGCGGCGTGGCCGTGCCGTGCAGGTTGATGTAGTCGATGGCGCCAGCGTCGATGCCGGCGCGCCGCAGCGCATCGCGCATCGCGATACGCGCGCCGCCGCCTTCCGGATCCGGCGCCGAGATGTGGTAGCCGTCGGATGACTCGCCCCAGCCGCACAGCGCCACGGCGGCCGGCGCGCGGCTCATGAGAAACAGCGCCGCCGCCTCGCCCAGATTGATGCCGTTGCGGTTGGCGCTGAGCGGATTGCACGGAACGCTGCTGACCGATTCGAGGGCCGAAAACCCGGCAACCGTGAAGCCGCACAGCGTGTCGACGCCGCCGGTGACGACGGCGTCGCACACGCCCATGCGGATCAGACGCGCGGCGCTGGCCAGCGCCTTGGCGCTCGACGAACAGGCGCTCGAATGCACGTACGCTGGGCCGGTCACGCCCAGCTCGCGCGCAACCAGTTCGGCGCACGATCCCATCTCTTGCTGGCCGTAGTGAAAGGCCGCCGGCAGCGCGCCGGTGTGCAGCTCCTCGGCCAGCGCCGTCTCGGCCGCGCTCACGCCCGACGTGCTGGTGCCGAGCACCACGCCCACGCGCGCCGCGCCGTAATGCGCGATCGCCGCGTCGAGCGCCGGCCGGATCTGCGCCAGCGCGGCCAGCGCGAGCCCGTTGTTGCGGCTGCGCAGGCGCAGCGGCAGGCCGTCAATGGATGGCAGCGCGCTCATCACGCGCCCCAGCGGCAACGGGCGCCCGGGCGACCAGGCGTCCGACACGGCCAGGCCGCTGGCGCCATCCATGAGCAGGCGCTGCGCGATTGTGGCGCGCTCGTCGCCCAGCGCGCACACGAGCGCGCAGTCGTTCAGGTAGATAGTCGAGTGAAGCATGGCGGCGCTCATTCGGTGGCCGATACCACGGTCAGGCGATAACCGTAACGTACATTGTCCAGCACCGCCGTACCCTGCCAGCGCGGCATCGTGCTGTAGGTGACGGTGGCGACCACGGCGCCATCGCGACTGAGCGTGCGGCGCAAGCGGTCATCGACGATCGTCCAGCCGGGCGGCAAGGCGCGCGCGATCTCGGCCAGCGGCCACAGGGTCAGTTGCAGGTCTTCCAGCACGTCGGCGGCGCGCACCTGGGCCGGCAGCATCGCGTGGCGCCATTCCTTGACTTCACGTCCATCAAAGTCCAGGCTCAGGACACGCATGCCCATTGCCAGGCCCACCAGGCTGACGTGCTGCGGATCGACTTCAAGCGCGGCCACCAGGTCATTGGTGGCGCCGGCGCGTTCGACCGTCAACTGCTGCTGCACGCTGATGGTCTCGCCCAGCGCGGCTGGCGCCAGGCGCAGGCCCAGGCGCGCGGGTGCTTGCGGCGCCGCGGCGCACGCTGCAAGAAGGAGCGCTACCGCAAGCGGCGCCAAGCGTTTAAACCAGATCAGGTGTTGCATGCTTCGAGTCCTTGGAGACGGAAAAACAGGGAGCGAACAGCCATACCAGCGCCGCACCGACCAGCATCGTCAGCCCGAACGCCCGCAGCGCCGGCGTGCCGCTCAGGGCCAGCAGGCCAAATGACAGGATGGTGCTGGCCGCCGACAGCCCGACCGCCAGCCACGGCGCATCGTCGCCAACGCTGTCGTCCTCCTGCATGAAGATGCCGTAGTCGACGCCGACGCCGAGCAGCAGCATCAGTGCCAGCACGTGGAACAGTTGCAGCGGCTGGCCGGCATAGCCCAGCACCGCCAGGGTCAGCACGCTGGCCGCCGCGGTCGGCGCCAGCACGCGCCAGGTACGGCCCCGGTAGCGCGGGAACAGCACGGCGAACACCACCCCGTACGCGGCCAGCACGACCCAGCCCATGGTGGCGCGGTAACTGCCTAGCACCGCCGAAATGCCGCCGACCTTGTCGACCCATTGCACACCGTCGAGGTTCTGCGCCGCACCAGCCAGCAGCGGCAGCGATGCGTAGCGCAGGCCGCGCAGCGCGACGATGCTGGCATGCGTCCGCACGCCGCCCACGTCGACCGCCCCCAGCCACAGGTGGCGCCACGGCTCGGCGGCCGGCGTGCGCATGAAGTCATCGATGACGAGCGGCCTAGCGTTCGCGCGCAGGTACGCGGCCGTATCGACGGCCCATTGCGGGTCTTCGCCGATCTCTTGCGCCAGCAGCGCCAGTGGGCCGCCCGTCGCCAGCAGCCTGGCCTCGACCAGCGCGCGGCGCTCGGCCTGGGCGCGCGCGGACGGCACCCAGTTCGACAGCGCCTGGTAGCCGGCGATGTGCTGCTGCGCGACCAGGCCGTCGAGGCGGCGCTTGAGGGCTTCTTCGCGCTGCAGCACCTCTTCGCTCGATGCGCCCCGGACCAGGAAATACTGCACCGGACTCGGTGCATCGAGCAGCTTGCTCAACTTGATCTGGTCACGGATCAATTCGGGCGGCGACGATTGCAGCGAGCGGATATCGTCGTTCGTCGTCAGTTGCAGCCAGCCGCCGATCGCCATGGCGCCCAGCAACAGTGCCAGCCCGATCGACTTTGGCTGCGCCGACACGCGCGGCCAGCGCGGGATCAGCTTGCCGTAATGCTGCGCCAGCCAGCCAGCCCTGAGCGTGCGGCCCGAGATCAAACCCGGAAACCAGCACACGACCGTCAACCACGCGAACACGAGGCCCAGGGCCGAGAACACGGCCATGTGGCGCAGGCCGGGGAACGGGCTCAGGGCCAGGCCCATATAGCCCACCACGGCCGCCAGCAGGCTCAGGGAGAGGCCCGGCAGCAGGCGTCGCAGCAGCGCCGTCGAGCCGAGCGCCGGATCCGCGCGCAGGCGATGGCACAGGAAGTAGATGCCGTAATCCTGCGCCACGCCGATCAGGCTCGCGCCGAACACCAGCGTCAATAAATGGATTTGCCCGAACAGCAGCCAGCACACCGACAGCGCGCCGAGAAAGCCGATGCCGATCGCGAGCAAGGTCAGGCCGATCGGCTTGACCGAGCGGAAGGTCAGCCACGTCAGCAGGATGATGCCGACCAGCGAGCCCACGCCGATGGTGTGGATTTCGCTGCTGGCCTGGCGGCCCGCGGCGGCCGCGTGCAGCATCACGCCGGCCGTGATGATGTCTGCATCCGGCGCCGCGCCGCGGGCGGCATCGGCCGCCTGCGCCAGCAATGGCACGACCGCATCCTGTGCGCCGAGCGAGAACGCCGAGGCTTTCAAAGTGTACGTCAGCAGCACATACTCGCGGCCTTCGCCGGCCACGAACAGGCGGCCGTCGCGCGGGCGCACCGGCGTTTCACCCGCCCGCTCCTGTGCCCAGCCGGCGAACAGGCCGAACGGATCGTCGCGGAACGATCCAAGCTTGGGGCCCGAGAACGCGTTGTACAGGCGCGCCAGCGCGTCGTCTTTCCAGTAGGCCGCCGGCTGCTCGCGCAACTGGCGCTCTTGCACCGCGCCCACCAGCAGCAGCGCATGCGGCTGCAGGCTGGCCAGCCAGCCGGCCTGGGTGTCGTCGCTCATGGCGTCGAACGCCAGCAGCGCGCCGTGCGGCGCGAGCACCTTGCGGTAGGCATCGGCCGCGCGGCCCGCGCCCGGCCAGTCTTTGGCGCCGACCAGCACCACCACGCGCTGCTGCGCGCTGTCGACCATGTGCGTGAACGACTGCTGCAGCACCGGGTCGCGCTTCTCGAGCGGCAGCAGCGCCAGGATGTCGGTGTCCGGCACGATGCGCTGGCCCAGCCACAGCCAGGCGTTATGCCCGACCAGCAGGCAGACGATGAAGGCCCAGGCCAGCGCCAGGCGGCGTTGCGTGATCAAAGCTGGGCCGCCTCTTCAGGCAGCACGGCACCCGGGCCGGTCTTGATGTCGGTGAAGACGATATCGGTCTTGTCGCCGCTTTCCTCGTTCATCTGGATCGCGCGCACATACGCACCGCCTTCAAGAGAAATCGCGCCGACAGCGCGCGCCAGCGCCGCACTGCGCGCCTTGAGATCGACCTTCCAGGTCTGGCCCGTGACGCTGCCGTTCACCTCGAACAGGCTGCCCAATTGCCCCAGGTCGCCGCCCAGCAGCGAAAACAGCACGCCGTTGATCATGCGTACGGTCGGCTCCTGGCTCGCATCCAGGCGCATCGCCACACGATCGCCCTGCATGTGAATGATTTCATCGCGCTTCAGGCGCAGCGTATTCGGAAATGGCTTGAGGGTGCGCCACAGCACGCCCTTACCGGCCACGACGCAAAAGCGCCCGGTCGATACCAGCGGCTTCTTCATGCCGGCCAACCGTTTGGTCTGGTCGAAGCGGCCGCACAACTGGTCGGGCTTGGCCAGCATGGCCTGGATTTGCGCGATCGGCGCGGCCGCATGCGCGCTCATGGCGCCGAATATCAGCACGAGCGACAACAGGATTTTGTTCATGGCGGCGAGACTCCCAGTTTCTCGAACAGGATGGCGGGCGAGGCAAAACACATTTCGCCGCTGGCGATATCGACCGCGACCTGGGTGGTCGTCGCGCGGTTCAGGCGCCTGCCGCTGGCCGCATCCGTGATCGCATACTCGATGTGCAGGCGATTTTCCCACTCGACGATCTCGGCGCGCAGCAGCAGGCGCTGGCCGAACGCTGCCGGCGCGGCGTAGCGCAGGTGCATGTCGATGATCGGCCAGGCATAGCCCGACGCGCGCATCTGTTCGTAGTTGTAATCGATCTTGTCGAACAGCGCGCAGCGCGCTACTTCGAGGTATTTGACGTAGTTGCCGTGCCAGACGATCTGCATCGGATCGAGGTCGAAGAACTGCACCTGCATCTCGACCTCGGCCCACCAGCGGGCAGGAAGCTTCGCTTTACGCATACAGGCTCCAGGCTTGTGCGCGGATGCGTTCGAGCAGCAGGCGCAGCTCCAGGTCGAGCCGGCGGTCTTCCACCACCGGCGCGATGTCGGCGCCCAACTGGTCGAGCATCTGCGCCAGCGGTGCCGGCAGCGTGCGCGCCGGGTCGAGCCGGCAACGCAGCCACACGCCCTGGCGCACCGTGATCAACAGGCTTGCCGCCACCTGCTCGGTCAGTTCCAGCACGCGCAGGCAGTCGCGCGCGGCAATCGTGCCCATGCTGACCTTGTCCTGGTTATGGCACTCGGTCGAACGCGAGAACACGGACGCCGGCATGGTCAGCTTGAGCGCTTCGGCGGTCCAGGCCGAGGCGCTGATCTGCAGCGCCTTCAGACCGTGGTTGATGGCGGCGCGTTCGCCCTCCATGCCCGACAGGTTGGCCGGCAGGCCGGCGTTGTAGCGCGCGTCGACCAGCAGCGCCATCTGGCGGTCAAGCAGGTCGGCCAGGTTGGCGACCGCATTCTTCATGCTGTCCATCGCAAACGCGATGTGGCCGCCGTAGAAATGCCCGCCATGCAGCACGCGCTCGCCGTCGCCATCGATGATCGGGTTGTCGTTGGCGCTGTTGAGTTCATTCTCGATTCCCGTACGGAAGAACGGCAGCGCGTCGGCCAGTACGCCGATCACGTGCGGCGCACAGCGGATCGAGTAGCGGTCTTGCAGGCGCTTGCCGTTGCGTTCCTGCTGGCCGGTGTAGGCCAGGTCGGCGCGCAGCCAGGCGGCGACGCCCTGCATGCCGGCATGCGGCTTGACCGAGAACAGCGTCTCGTCGAAGTGGTGATCGTTGCCGTCGAGCGCGAACGAGGCCATCGCCGTGATGCGGGTGCTCAAGCGAGTGAGATACGCGGCGCGGTCGAACGCCAGGCAGGCCAGGCCCGTCATGACGGCGGTGCCGTTCATGATCGCCAGGCCTTCTTTCGGGCGCAGGCGTAGCGGCGCGATGCCGGCCTCGCGCAGCGCTTCGCCCGCCGGCACCTGCACGCCGCCGCGCAGCACTTCGCGCTCGCCGCACAGCACCGCAGCCAGGTACGACAGCGGGGTCAGGTCGCCGCTCGCGCCCACCGAGCCTTCGCTCGGGATCAAAGGCAGCAGGTCGGCATCGAACAAGCGCACGATCTGTTCGAGCAGGCCCACGCTCACGCCCGAAAAACCTTTCGACAGCGACGCCAGGCGCGCGGCCATCACGGCGCGCGTCTGCGCCGGGTCAAGGAACGCGCCCAGGCCGCAGCCGTGATACGTGTACAGGTGATGCGGCAGCTCGTCCACCAGCGACAGCGGCACGGCCACCGTGCACGAGTCGCCGTAACCGGTAGTGACGCCGTAGATCGCGCCATCCTCGCGCAGCAGGCGGTCAAGGAAATCGGCGCCGCGCGCGATCGATGCGCGAAATTCGGGATCGCTTGACAGCACAGGGCGCGCCGCACCGCGCGCGATGGCGACCACGTCGTCGAGCGTCAGCCGCTCGCGGTCGAAACGGACCGTGCGTACATCGGGGGTTGCATCATTGGACTGCATCAGGACGTTCCGATCCGGGGATATGCCAAAAATCATAAAAGTTGAACCATTCGAGCGGCGCGCGCCGCACATGGTGTTCCAGCTGCGCCGCGAAATCCGCCGCGAGCACGGAGAGCGCCGCGTCGCGATTGGCGCGCGGCAGCAGCACGCGTTCGCGCAGGCAGGCGAAATGCAGTTCGTGACGCTCGCCCTGGCGCACGGCGAACATCGTGTAGACGGGACAGCCCAGCACCGACGCCATCACGTACGGCCCGACCGGAAACGCCGCGTCGCGGCCCAAAAACGGCGCCATCACCACGCGCGGCGACGGCGACACCGGCACCCGGTCGCCCGCGATGACGATGAATTCGCCCTGCCCGATGCGTTCGGACAGCTGCATCGCCATCGCCGGCGTCATGTCGGTCACCTGCATCAGATTGAGTTCGCTGCGCGGATCGAGGCTGGCCAGCATCTTGTTGAATGCCTGCGCGTGGCGCGTGTGCACCAGCACCGTGACCTTCAGGTTCGGCGTGGACAGGGACAGCGCGCGGCACAGGTCGAGATTGCCCAAGTGCGCGCACACGAGCAGCGCGCCGCGCCGCCCGGCAATCATCTCGGCCAGCGGTTCGCCGCCATGCAGCGACACCTTCGAGAAATCGAACAGGCCGCCCCACAACAGCATCTTGTCGAGGATCGATTCGGCAAAGGCGCCGAAGTGGCGCACCACGCCCAGGAAACCGTGCGGCGCACCAACACGCGCCAGGTACGCGCTCGATGCACGCCGCGCCCTGCCCTGCGTGGCGACGTACCACAGCAGCACCGGATACAGCACCAGACGAAACGGCCAGCGCCCGAATATGCGGCAGACCCAGAACAGCAGGCGCATGCCGCCGACGAAGCTCGCTTCGTTGATCGCCGCCCAGTGGCGCGCGTCCTGTACCTTGCTTACTTTTTCCATGTGCGGGCCAGCAGGCGTGGAATGCGCGGCAGCATGCCGAAGAACAGCGCCGTATGCAGGCGCGTGATCAGGACGTTGTCGGTCCAGGCCTTGAAGTGCGAGACGCCGTCTTCGGGATAGCCGACCTTGGTCGGCAAGCTCACGACCTCGACGCCGTCCCAGTACAGGCGCACCAGGATCTCGATATCGAAATTCATGCGCAGGCCGAGCTTGCGGCGCGTCGCCAGCGCCACCACGGGCGCCACCGGATACACGCGAAAGCCGCACATCGAATCGCGGATGCTCAGCGACAGCGTGTTGATCCAGACCCAGACGTGGGTCAGGTAGCGCGCATACAGGCGCAGCGCCGGCACCGACTCGTCATAGATCGGGCAACCGGCAATCAACGCTGCCGGTTGTGCGCGCGCCGCCGCCAGGAAGCGCGGGATGTCGGCGACATTGTGCTGGCCGTCGGCGTCGACCTGCAGCACGTGGCTGTAGCCGTCGCGCGCGGCGCGCGCAAAACCGGTCAGCACCGCCCCGCCCTTGCCCTGGTTGATCGCGTGGCGTTCCAATACCAACCTGTCCGGATGCGCCGCCACCAGCGCGTCGAGCACCACGGCGCAGGCCGGCGTGCAGCCGTCGTCGACCAGGATGCAGCGCAGGTCGTGCGCCAGCACCCGCGCCACGACCTTGCCGATGGCATGCTCGTGGTTGTAGACCGGGATGACGACGCAGGGGTGAAACATGATTACTCCGATTTGGCGAAACGCAGCAGCGAGTGACAGTAGCCGATGCCGTCGCGCGCCGTCAACAGGGTCAAGCCCGCGCCTTTCGCCAGGCGCACGTAATCGTCGCTCTGATACACCTTGCTGTTGCCGCTCGCGAGCACGTTGAAGTAGGGCGACGTGTTGATCAGGCAGTACGACGCGATGTCGTAGCGCTGGCGGTCCCAGAAGGTGTCGAGCACGAGCACCTGGCCGCGCGGCGCCAGCGCGGCCGCCACGCGGCGGAAGATGCTGGCAATGGCGGCCTCCGAGAAGCAGCTCAGGAATTGGCTCATCCAGATCAGGTCCATGTCGCCCGGCAGTGCCTCCTCGCCCAGCAGGTCGGTCGGGTACAGGCTGGCGCGTTCGCGCAGGCCGGCGTCCTTCAGCACGGTGTCGGCCACGGCCAGCTGGCCCGGCAAATCGACCAGGTGCAGCGCCACCAACGCATCGTATGCCAGCGCGGCGAGCGTGAACTTGCCGGTGTTGGCGCCAATGTCCATCAGGCGCCGCGGCGCGGTCGCGAACACGTCCGGCATGATGTCCGGGAACGACGTGTCCGAATAATAG
>Ga0265798_10003818_pt1 | contig 21189 bp, 17 predicted proteins | sample P3T30metagenome_FD_192430 | JGI IMG/M metagenome (GOLD analysis project Ga0265798, IMG submission 192430) | Plant litter microbial communities from East Loma Ridge, Irvine, California - P3 T30 | ecosystem: Environmental > Terrestrial > Plant litter > Unclassified | place: USA: California... | reverse complement strand
GTCTGACCAGTCCAGGCGGCTAGTCAGTACCAAACCCTCAATTCGACAGACTGTCGGAACGTCGCCTACCAGGCAAGGCCGATGAGCATTCGAACGGCTACAACTGGGCGAACACGCCCTGCCCTACTGCTTCCGGCCAGACCCACAAGCAGACCTTCAGAACGGCCTCCCCGGCGCCCAACTCCAGACATTCGTTCACGTCAATCTTTGCAGCAAGCGATGGCCTAGATCAGCGGTTTGTATGCTGCGGAAGGCCGGAGAGCGGACATGGATACGAGTATCGTTAGGACTACCAGCCATACGCCCCGCTTCCGGGAGAGGCGACGCGCGTCGACGGCATGAGCCGCCGTCTCCGCGTTGCATAGGTCAGGGCGATCTGTCTGGCTTTGCTGGTCTGCTCGACTGGGGTAGCGCGTCACTCGGTTGAGCCGGAGGCCAGCCTCGCCTCGATCGCTTTGGGAAGTTCGGTAAGCGGTCCTGTAATTCGCGCCCTGTATCGAGGAAGCGCTTGCCGGAGCATGGCGCTGAACCGCCGGTCACCCCTCCAGAGATCGACATAGGGCAGGTAGAAGGCGTGGAGGACGTCGCCGCCGACGCTACCTTCGATCTTTGCGCCGCCCGTCGTGACGCCCAAGATCTGCAAGGTGTAGGCTTCCAGTGCGGCCGACGCGATCTCCGCCGACGGGATTCGCGATACCGCCTCCGCGTCCGCCGCGATCGCGTCGATGATCTCGTCGCTGAGTTCGAAGTCGGCTGCGGACATCTTGGCGAGCTCGAAGCTGATCGCTCGGAACGCCGGCTTCAGCCGGGATACCAGGACTTTCACCTGCTTCTTATCCTTCGCGACCAGCGATTGGCGAATGTGGTGCCGGACAGCAATCAGGTAGCGAGAGACGGTTGTGCTGGCGGCGCTTATCCAGGTGGGTAGGTCACCCATCGGCCCCGAGCGCTCGAAATACATGTCCACGAACACGGACGGCTTGGAAATCCCGGACAGCATGCGTTGGCTCGCCTCCGCTGATGATATCTCTCCACGCACGAACGGCACCACCGAGGCCAGCACCGCGTCGGTGGGAAGGCCGACCGCGGCCGCGATCTCTGGCGCTAGCTCCACGATCTCGACACCCCAGTCGACGGTCTCGAGGAGTAGCTCAGCGCGCTGACGGGTCGATGGGTCCGCAAGGCTTGTCTCCAGCGACTGCCGCGCTGCGGTGTGCATCCTGTCGCGAAGATCGTGCAGCGTGTCCGTCAGAGACGGGAACCATAGTCGGTCAACTGAAGGTATCTCAATGTGCGGAGCGCTGGCAACAAGACCGGACTCGTAGGCGCTGCTCGCCACCTCCATCGCGGCAAGCCTTGTCGTGGCGGGCATCGCGTGGACGCCGCAGAGCCGTTCAACGGCTTCCGCCTTCCTGAACGTCGTCTCGCGGTGAGCCGCATCATACTGCAGCAGCTCGCTCATGAGCGGCATCGTCACCGGGAACACCACATCACCGGCCAGTTTGCGAGCCTCGAGATCGGCGAAGAGCTTCTCGTGCTGCGCGTCTGCCTTGCCGCGCAGGACGTCGCCGAAGCGCGACAGATCCTGGGTGTCGAGATAGACAACGAGTGGACGCCTCAACACGCTGACCTTGGACTGCAGTGGACGCCAGCGAGCGTCATGCCTGCCATTCGCGGTTGGCGTAGATCGCGTCGTAGCTCCGCGCCTCGACGCACTGGATACCGATGTTCTCCAGGAAGAAGTGCCTCCCATTCTGCGTTACGTCGTCGGGATTGTGCGTGTAGACATACCAGGCCGGTTTCCGCCGATCCGGGAACTTGGCGAAATAACGAGCCCTTTCAATGAGCAGCCAGCGCAGGAAGACCTCGTTCTCCCTGAGTCCGAGGCCGAAGATCAGAAGCGGCTTGTTAAACACCAAGTGCACCCAAGTGCGCCGTCCCGCCCATCGTTCGCGATCTTTCGCCTCGAACAGTCTTCCTTCGCCGCGGTGTAGCCATCCACGCGTGCGCTGGACCGAACCCATGTAGTGGGTCAACCCGAGGCGAATGCTTCGGGCATAGTTGGCCATCCCATTGATGTGCCAGATACCGAACCCGTCGCAGGGGTTCTCGAACAGCTCATGCGCGTATCGGCTATCCCACGGATACCAGTCGGTGAAGCCTCCAACCCTTACGCGCATCAGCTCGGCGCCTGTGGCTTCGCTGAGGACCTGATCAAAGTTCGTAGTGAGGACTGGCGCCGCATGCCGGACGGACCAGTCCATGATCTCTCTGTGATGCTCGAGCGGCCGCCAGTCGCTCATCAGATCGCAGAACTCTTTCGCGAGCTCCCCACTCCGTCCACGCGCATGCAGCTCGATAACGTCGAAGATCTCTGTCGCGGAGGCCCCAACCGGCATCTTCTCGAGCTCGACATCGTGTCGATGCGCGAGATCGAGCAGCAGGTTGTCCCAAGAGTTTACTCTTTGCGGACCATAGCGATGGATGCCGTTACCGATCACCAGCGCCAGATTATGGTGATGCTCCCGCAGGACGTCAGTAAGCGCCATAGCGTCCATCTCCCACGCCGAGATAAGCCACGGCATCGATATCCGCTAGCGGACTCTGACCTCATAAGGCCAGACCAGAACGAGAGCCTCAAACCAGCATTGAACCGACGCGTTGAAGCGCCTAGTTACTCCTTACGCGGGTTTAACCTGCAACAGGCTCACCACGAGTGGTGCGGTCCTTGGCTGGGAACTGATAGTCCATCACGTTGCCGTCCACGCCGCCTTTTACATCGCCCTCAGGTTCGCCCTGAAGATCGGAGGAAGGCTCATGGATAAGGTGATCAACATGGTAAATTCGATGAAGCAGGTGTCGAGTAAAATTGCTGCCGAACTCAAAGAGATTTCTTTCCTGGCGCTGGTAACAGCGGCTGCAACAATATGAAGGCTCCGGCATTGTCCGGGGCCTTTTACGTTTACTACTTTGAAAGATTGTGGGCAGTTGGTGTGACCCATTTCTGGTCGTTCAGGCCGCCCTCCCCGCTCCCCAACCTATGCCATTCATTCATGTTTTGGATCGGGTTCGAAGGCCTAGCCGCTCCCGGTGCTAAACGGCGAGGTTTGGGACAAAACTGCCGTTCGCCGCCGCTCTTGGAAGTGTCCGACTGTGCCGAATCCGGCCATGCAGCACACCGTGTATACCCTCTCATCTACGGTTAGCCTGCTGACAGTCCCGCAGGTCCGCTTACAGATGGCAAATTGGCAATTGCGATCAATCTCATCCGTAGCCTGCATAGCGACCGAGGGAGTCCTTGCGATGCCCTCGATCACCAACGCTATCGGATGTCGGTCATCTCCATTCCTCAGCGACGTTGCTGAGGACGCGTTCGGCCGATTCCAGAGTCGGGGAGCCGGAGACCTGCATCAGCGATGACCTTTCGTCGTCGGAGACGATGGCATTGTTCATATCTTCGACGTGAGGCCAGACGTTCTCATGGAGCGGATCGCCTGTAGCCTTCTCTCTCCGACATGCGAAGACCAGTCCATCTTTGCGCATGACATCTAGGATGCCCTCATGGAAATTCCGATGAGAACCGTGATGGGGGAGCATCAGCGCGCCAATGCGTTGCCTCAGCTTTTCATAGAACTTTACCCATTGCTTTCGCCTACCAACCTGCTCGAGCTTCGCGTCTCCAGTTAGTAGCCAGCCTGGGCCGGCGTCCGACCATTTTTGGCCAGCACGAAGAGGCTGGCGGCTACGCCAGACACCTTCGCGGAACGGACCGACATATAGCGACATCGAGACCGCGTTTGCATCCCCGAGCTCACATGCGTGATAGGCCGTCTTTACCTTCGCAGCGAAGCCATCCGTGTCCACCTGTCGTTGGAATGCGGCTACCATTCCTTCGTCGTCGGCCTGTTCAAGAAGTTTGCGCATTTCGATGGCAAAGGTCCGCCGGACACTGTCAGCCGCTGCGGTAACGTAGGGCAAAAAGCACCAGTCTCCGAACCTTCGACCGAAATGTGTGACCATCCAGGCCGACCCGGCGTCGACGATTGGCTGCTCGTCGCTCTCCGTGGCGCTTCCTTCGATTTGAGGCACAAGCACCGCTTGCGCACCGCGCGTCCCCAACGCGATTTCGGGTCCTGAGCCAGGGCCAAAGTCGAAAATTCGAGACATGGGGGTATCCGGTCCGCCGGGACGGATCTGCACCACGCGCGCAGCTCCTAGATCGGTAAGCCAACCCGCCGGATCGAAGAGTGCTTGGCGCAGTGTGCCTTCATCGGTGATATCCGCGTCGGAACCCTCATTCTTCACGACGTCATCCAGGAGAGCGATCGTCCGTTCCAGATCGTCCAGATAGGGAATGATGACAGTACCGACCTCAATCTTCGACATCAGTTCGACGATGCCTGACACATGGTCCCGGTCGAAGTGAGAGATGAAGAGGAGATCGATGTGGCGCTTTTCGCCGCCGCTTCCGGCAGCTAAGCGCCCGATTTCCGTCGTAAGCCGCTCCTGCCCGGCGCTTCTGAGTGACCCACAATCATACACCCAGCGTAGCCGCGCGCTTCCGCGCCCCATCGCGCCCGTGTGGAAACCTCCATGCCCAACGGCATGCTGATGCATCACCACGAGCGGGATGAATGCCAGTTCGGCCAACGGGAGGATTATGAGGTCCACCGCGCCGCCGCCGCGCGCATCGAGGGCATCAAGTAGCTCTTCGAATGCCTTAGGATTGTCGGAGTGGCGTTCGAATTCGACCATGAACTCCAAAGCGCCGGATGATTTTGACCAATTTTTGTCGTCCTGAGACAGCCTCATGACGTCGGTGGCCAGTTCGTCTATCGACCTTCGCGAGTTCGAAATCACCTAGAAAGGTTTCCTTATAGTGATACACTTCAATACTTTGCGACGATTATTACCAATCGATCGAATTATCATCATTTTTCTGTATGCGGCCTAACATTAATCCCCTGAAGAGACACTTTTCTCGATCCGATCACGCCACCAAATGAGCCAATTTCTGGTGACAGACACTCTGACCGCACAGAAAATGTCCGGTTCCGACAGCTTGGAAGGAGTCCTCGGCCGGCAGGTTTTGCGGCGAAGTCGATCGAAGAGACATGAAACGCGTAATAGCCGGTGTCGGCGTAAACCCACACTCCGGGCAACCCGTCGAAACGACGCAAGTTGGTCGTGAGCTGCCGCGGCCGACCTGCTGAGGGGAGACCCAAAGCCGGTCATTCAGAAATCCTGTCGTGCTTCCCAATTTCGCACATTCGTTCAAGTGAAATGATCAGCCCCGGAAGAGCTGCGGGCCGGCGCACAATGGCATGACGTGGGACGAAGTCGACGTAAATGGTTCCGCACTTGGATGACGGCTTTCGTAGAGAGCAGAGTTCCAGTCTTGCACGAATGCCATCGGCGATTGACTGACGGTGGGCCGCTTGCAAGCTGGCAGCTATTGGGTTGCAAGTCGGGAGAAGCGGACAGTATACTTACTTCGTCGAGGACGCGGCCCCTCGCGGATGTCTTTATTACGCGCGCAACTCACGACCGGGTTCAAGAGCTACGCGCACAGGTATCGGCACCGATCGCACATCTGCCTCGGCGAATGTCCACGCAAAAATATTAAACCGTTCTCGTGCCAGAGAACTTGTTTCTTGGCACGTACTTACCTGCTAGCCTCGGCACCGGAGGGGGCCTAGAGTGTATATCGCAGAAATCGGAATCGAGAACTTTCGGTTGTTCGGATCGGCCGAGCACGCTTTCCATCTTTCACTCAATTCCGGCCTGACCGCACTCGTCGGCGAGAATGACGCAGGCAAGACGGCGATCATAGACGCCCTCCGCCTCGTACTCGGTACGCGGGACCAAGATCTGCTGCGTGTCGATCTGGTGGATTTCCACCAGGGCTCCCCCGGTGTCGAGCGCGCCGATCATATCGCCATCCGCCTGACCTTCCGTGGCCTCACCGGTGCCGACCGTGGCGCCTTTGCCGAGTTCCTGACCTATGAGAGCGTCGGCGAGCAGGTCGAGACCGCGCTGATCGTCACTTGGGTCGCTAAGCGCAACGCGAAGGAAGGCAGCTCGCGGCGGGTGCTTCCGCCCGAATGGCGCACCGGCGCCAAGTGCGATGGTCCCCTGATGGATCTGGGCGCGCGCTCGCTTTTGACCGCGACCTATCTGCGCCCGTTGCGCGATGCGGAGCGCGCGATGAGCGCCGGGCGCGGATCGCGGTTGTCGCAGATTCTCCAGCACACCGCCGAGATTCGGAATACCGGCGTCGGCTTCGACCGCAACGCCAACCCGCCAGTCGATCCCAAAGACCTCAGTGTGCTCGGGCTCGGCGATTATGCCAGCCACCTGTTCGGCGAAAGCGAAGGCATTAAGCAGGCCCGCAAGCGGCTCAATGAGGATTATCTCGCGCCCTTGTCATTTGCAGATGATCTGCTTCTTGCCCGCATCGGGGTTGCGGGGGCGCAAGAGGACAATCTCCGTCTGCGCCAGCTTCTCGAGAAGCTAGAACTGGCCTTGACGGCTTCGGCCGGTGCGGACAGCGCGCACAGCCGCGGGCTCGGGTCGAACAATCTGCTGTTTATGGCCTGCGAGTTGCTGCTCCTCGCGGCTGAAAGCGACGGCTTTCCGTTGCTGTTGATCGAGGAGCCCGAGGCGCATCTCCATCCGCAACGCCAGCTGCGTCTTATGTCGTTCCTGCAGGCACAGGCAAGCAAGCCCCGAGCCGACGGCCAGAAGATCCAGATCATCGTCACAACGCACAGCCCGAACCTGGCCTCGGACCTCCAACTCGACAATCTAGCGCTGATCCAAGGCGGGCGGGCTTTTCCCTTGTGTCGCGGCAAGACCCAGCTCGGCGCCTCCGACTATCGCTTTCTCGAGCGCTTTCTCGACGTGACCAAGGCGAACCTGTTCTTCGCGCGCGCGGTGATGATCGTCGAAGGCGATGCCGAGACGATCCTGATGCCGGTCGTCGCAAAGTTGCTCGGCCGCGATTTCCACGAATATGGCGTGTCGCTAGTCAATGTCGGAGGCGTCGGCCTCGGCCGTTACGCGCGCATCTTCCTACGCGAGGACCCGGAAAAGGACGGCGAAATCGGTATCCCCGTTGCCTGCGTGACCGACATGGACGTGATGCCCGACATGGCGCCGTGGATCGTCGGCAAGCTCGACCCAGGTCAGCCGGTGCCGGCACGACCGCCCTCACGGCGGCAATGGCGGATCAAAGCAGACCTGCCCGGCGAACAGCTTGCCCAGCGTCGTACTGAACGCCGCGCGAAGGCGTCTGGCCAGCGGGTCGAAACCTTCGTCTCCGACGAATGGACGCTTGAATACGACCTCGCCTTTCACGGGCTCGGCAAGCAGGTCTATCGGGCCGCTTCGCTGGCGCTGGCGGACGACGCACTCAACGCCGGCGGAGTAGTACAGGCCGAAGTGGTCGCCGGGGCCGATGCGGCCTATCAGGCTTTGGACGATGCCGGTCATGACCGGGAAACGCTCGGGGCTCACATCTATGCGCTGTTTGAGGCCGAGAACGCATCGAAGGCGATCGCCGCCCAATATCTCGCCGAATTGCTTGAGAACGAGGTTGCAGCCGGAACGCTCACCACTCGAGCGTTGTTGCAGCTGCTGCCGCCCTATGTCGTCGCGGCCATCGCGCACGTCACCGCGCCCTTTCCCGCGCCCGAGCCAAACGCCGCTGCGGAACCGGCACCGGGGCCGGCGGCGGCGGCAGCCTGAAGCCGATGTTCGACGATCTCATACGCGAGCAGGACGTCGCCTGGGCGGCGGCGGTGATGGGACTGGGACCGGACGGCTTCGCGCCGGTCGGGGACGACGACAGCCGACTGCGGGCGATGCTCAATCTCGACACGGTCGATTTCGAGGCATGTCCCGGGAGCGGCAAGACCACGCTGCTCGTCGCCAAGCTCGCCGTTTTGGCAACGCGCTGGCCGCACCGGCACCAAGGCATCTGCGTAGTCTCGCATACCAATGCGGCGCGCAACGAGATCAGTGCCAAGCTCGGCAGTTCGGCTGCCGGAATCTCACTGACCCGCTACCCGCATTTCGTCGGCACGATCCACGCATTCGTGAACGAGTATCTGGCGCTGCCCTGGCTGCGCTCTAAGGGTCTCGAAGTCCGGTGCATCGATACGCAAATCGCGCTCGCGAAGCGCTGGGGGCTTCTGCCCGGAAACTCACGCTGGGCAATCCAAAAGGCCCAGCTCAGTGAGGGGTGCCTGATCTACACCCGGCCCGACTATACCGGCGGCAGCACCGGAAAGTTCGGGCCGCAGACGCCGACCTATCAGGCGATCCTAGAAGCTCGCCGTACGGGCAGCGAACAGGGCTATTTCTGCTTCGACGAGATGTTCGTCTGGGCGAACGAATTGCTCGACAAGCGGCCCGAGGCCGCAGCAGACCTCCGGCGGCGCTTCCCGTTGGTGTTCGTCGACGAGGCGCAGGACAATAGCGAGGAGCAATCCGCGCTCCTGCACCGGATCTTTTGCGCGGGTGACGCCCCGTCGCGCCGGCAGCGCTTTGGGGACTCAAACCAGGCAATCTATGCGCGCGCCGGCGCCGAGGGCGCTGCGACCGATCCCTTTCCCGGCGCTGCGGTTCAGGCAATGCCGCGCAGCTACCGGTTCGGGCAGCCGCTCGCCGACGAAGTGAAGGGGCTCGGGGTCGCGCCCCAGGATCTGGTCGGTGCGGGGCCGCCGCCCGAGCACGACGTCGCGCACCAAGCGCCCACGCTGTTCCTGTTCGACGACGCCAGCGTACAGTCGGTGCTGCCCCACTATGGCGCGCATCTCGTCGCGACGTTCGACGCCCATGTGCTCGAACGCGGCTCGTTCACCGCGGTGGCGGGCGTGCACGATCTCAACGAAGCTGGCCGGGTGCCGCACGCGATGGGCCACTACGCCCCCGCCTATGATCCGGCCTGCGCGCGCAAGGAAGCGGCGCCGGCCAGCTTCGCGCAATATCTGGCACGCTCGCGATTCGAGATGGCAGGCAGCGGCAACAGCGACAAGTTGGTCAATGCGGCGGCATCGGCGCTGCTTGCAGCAAGCGAACTGGCTGGCGGGATGCACGGGCGGATGGCGCGCAAGTCGCCGCATCGCCGCGTAATCGAGCTCCTCACTGGCACCGAGGCGCATCCCGCCTATCTCGCCTTGATCGAGCGCGTGCTCGCCGGCCGCGGCGAGATCGCGGAGGCCGATTGGCAGGCGACGGCGCGTCCGCACGCGGAAACGGTCGTCCGGCAACTGAGCGGTGCCGAGGCACTCGGCAATGCGGCGGCATTCCTCGCCTGGCCGCAGGGCGGACCAGCGCTCCAGGCCGGGGCCGCGCCTATCGCACGAACCGACAATCTGTTCGCCTATCCCGCGGGCGCCCCGCAGGTTCGCGTCCGGCTGGGATCGATCCATTCGGTCAAGGGCGAGACCCACACCGCGACACTGGTGCTCGACAGCTTCTACTTCGCGCATCACCTGAGCGAGCTCAAACCGTGGCTCATCGGCGCGAAGTCGGGCGGGTCTCGCCTGAATGGCCGAGGCAACGTGGTCGCCGAGGGTTCGCGGATGCTTGCCCGACTGCGTCTGCACTATGTCGCGATGACGCGCCCGACCCATCTCCTGTGTTTGGCGATGCGAAAGGATGCCTTTGTCCCAGGCGAACTCGACATCCTCACCGGGCGCGGCTGGACGGTCATCGATTGCTGTGCGCCCGCACAGGTCTAAGCATCCAGTCCCGCCAAGTATCGAATGCCCTAAGCCAAATATCTGTCTTTAGAGAGACCGCACCACAACGCAGCCGTCATACTGCTCGCCAAAAGCGTTGGAGTGGCGTTCTGTGGTGATACCCGAGCTGTCTTAACCGGGGCCCTTGCCTTGGGGCTCAGATTGGACACTCTTCGTCAGTATGATGGGACACGCACGTCAGCTTTCTCAAATTCGATGGCAATTAAGTATCTGAGAGATAGAGAGAAATTTGATGATTTCTCATGGATTGAAAAACGAGGGCTTGGTATAGAGAAGACTTTATAAATAGAGTAGTGTGACACAAGGAGACAGCCATGCCGGAAACTGTCGCACAGGCACTCAAACGGGTCGGGCCCTGCCTCACTTCCGATTTGATTCGGGAGTTCGTCGCGGCGGGAATGGCGGAGCCCGCCGCGCGGAAAAAGATTGCCCGCGCCCAATCGGAATATACGCGACTGGCCGGACTGCGCTTCGCGAAGAATGCGCGCTTCATTTATCTAGACGCGCAATTCGGTGGCCTCAAATTCTGGGAAGCGCTCGAACGTGCGTTTTATTCAGCGGGGAAATCCTACTGGGCCACGATAGTCGGGATCAAGGCGCGAGGAGGCCTTTGCCTGAAAGAAAATTTCCCGATTGTGAGCGGCGCGCCCGAAGCTCGGAAGGGTCAAATGTCGCCGGCACGGATTCTTGAGCGCCTGACGAGCATTCAATTTCTCAAGGTGGCCCCGCACGAAGAAGGCAAACCGCTTTTAGTTGCGATTGTCCCTTATGGCTACCACACAAAAACGGAAGCCGAGTTCAACGCCGTGATGTTGGCCGAATCCGTAACTCTTCAGGCCGTCAAAGAATGGGCTCGGCGTTTTGGGCTGGGCAGTTTCAATAAATTCGCCGTGCGTGGCGACGACGACTTGCCGTTGGTATCGGGCGTAGCTTGGGACATTGCCGCACCGTCCTACGTCCGCCCGTTGATGCGGGTTATCGGCGGTAAAGCTAAGCCAGGCTTCTTCGTGTGCGACGTCAATCTGGCTGAAGTGATCACCAAAGACTACGTCGAAGCCTTTGTACGGAAACACGACATGGCCTCTGCCCCGATGAACGTCGCTCCGATCATGCCGGCCCTCGTTGGGCAGGTATTTGCGGAAGATGCGTTTTCGTTTGCCAAGCAAAAGGGAATTCTCGCCCTTACGACTGAGAATATGTTTGGGTCCGATGTCGCCCGCGCCTTGCGGGAATTGATCGCCCTGCTGTGTGATTTAGGTGCGCGCGCGGCCGTCGATCCCTCCAAGATAGAAACCGTGATCAACGCCCTAACTAAGATCGAGGGTGCGGCGGGCAACGTGCGCGGCGCGTTATTCGAGGTCGTGATCGGCAGCCTCGTGAAGGATGTCGAGGACGGCTACTTGAAGATCGGGGAAAAGCGCTTCGATGTGGAAACGGGCCGCAAAGCCGAAATCGATGTTCAGCTCGACCGAGGACTGGAACACGGTGTGCTAGTGGTCGAATGTAAGGCCAAGATACCCGGCGCGCGTGTCAGCCTTGAAGAGGTACAGAAATGGCATGGCGACCGCGTGCCGCTCATTTACAAAATTTTGTCGCGTGACGGGACTTATACCAATAAGCATTTCCGGTTCGAAATGTGGTCGAATGGCCCCTTCAATGATGATGCGGCGGAATGGCTTAACGGACAGAAGCTGGATTTCGGGGCTTTCTCGACGGGCTGGCGGGACGGTAATGCTGTCAAAGAATACGCTGACAAGGCAAAGCAGTCCGCGTTGCGGCAGATATTGCGCGATCATTATTTCCAGCACCCGCTCTCCAAGGTTGCGCGGCAACTCCGTGAGGATTCGAGAAAGCCGGATTCGTAGCCACTACAGCAAGGAATTTTGCCATAGCGACTGCCGTGCTCAGTTAACGATCATCACAGAACGACGGCGTTCGGGATCAACGGAGCATCAGTCGGACGACCAATTATGGGGTGCGTTGCTGCCAGACGGCTTCGCGCTGGCCGAACGGTAGGTTCTGGCAGAAGATGCCGTTCAAAGCCCGAGCGCGAACTACGCATGTTGGTCGACACCCCCCAACCGCCTCGCTTCCGCGAGGACCCAATAGACGACATTCGCGGCCCGCTTTCGCCTCCCCGACTCCGGTTATTTATTCGTCTCAGCGCAACGGCCAGTTCGGGGGATCATTTTGGCGGTGGACGGCGATGATTGGGGGTAATGCGCTCGTCAACCTATGGGCGCTAGGGCGATATAACCGGACGCGCGTTCAAGCCTACATCGCCGACATAATTGGGAAGATCGCAGCTGATTGGCCAGCGGCGAGATGGGAGGAGGTCATGCCTGGAACTGGGCTGCACAAACCGTGGACCCAATGGCGCAAAACCGCTTAATCTCCGGTCTCCCGGCCACGCTTACGCATCTGTTGTCGGTGCACGGGTTGCACATCATGGCAGCGGTGGCGGCGACCATGCTTATCGTGATGTGGCTCTTGGCGCTCAGTCCGCGGCTGGCGTTGCATACGCGGTTGCCGTTGATCGCGGCGCTCGCGGGACGGTAGCGGCGATCGGGTACACGTTGCTGATCCACGCTTTATAGTGAGCAACACCAGAGTTTTTCCCAGTCTTCTGAGATTTTTTAGTCATCATCCGTTGGGGGCGGACCCTCAGCGATTACCTCGTAGCCATTCAAGTCGATGTAAACGACAGGGCCGCCGGGTTCGGTAAAGTCATACACGGGTGGATCGTTATTGTTGATTCGAACTGAGATGACCGACCCCGCGTTCAAGCCCTTCTTGTAGGCCTCAGTCGTTATATGAACGATCGATCCGATCGGCGGAACGCAGTCAGCTTCGGTAGAAAAAAGCACACTGCCACTCAGGGCAAATTGTAGCTGCATTATAAATCTCCGGTCAGAACACGTCGTCGGTTAGCGTCTTCTCACCACCACCAGCATCGTCGTCCCACGTGAGCTTTACGGTGGCTCGCCGGGACGATTGCATGTGAACGCGAACAAGCAAATTGATGGCTTGATGCGGCTCTAGTGCCGGGAAGGGAAACTTCTCTGCTGTTCCACCCACCTGAAACAAATCTTCGCCATCCAGAACCTCAAAGCGTATATTTCGTGCGGGGCCTTTTCCCCGATTGAAAATTCGAAATTGATGGGACGATTTTCCGGTTTTGACGAAGTTGGCTGACAGATCCCCTTTCTTGGCCGCGACGGTTTCCACCGTCTCTTTCTCGATAAGAAGTTGGTTTAGGTTCCGCGTAAGCTCGTCACCTTTCCGCTGACGCCAGAGCGTAAAGCCTGAAAGCGTAAACGCCGCGACGGCCATAACGTCGCTGACCGTCACTTCCATTTTTTAAACATCTTCGAAATGTCGGCCTTAACGTCCTTGAAAACCTCAGCCTTCAAAGCCTCGACCTCTTCCTCGATGCGCGCGCCGTTAGCTTCTCGCAGTTCGTCTTTTGTCATCACGCGCTCGCAACGGACGCACTTGATATCGGGCCTGTCTTCGTCGTGCTCCAAACTTTCGCCACCACATGTTGGGCATTGCAAGCTGATCGACCGGCCGTAATCGTCCTTCATGCTCTACTCCGAAGGCTTGATCCTGGAACAATAACGAAACAGGAATACAGCAAATGTGGAGAGGCTGCCATCCGCGTCGTTGATCGCCGGGGTCCGCTGAGCACCCGCCCGCCACACAGAACGCGTGACGCGGGCACGCCACGCTTCAATGTCGGCGCGTGGCGTGCCCAATAGCGTTCGCCCCATTGAACTAGGTTGGGTTCTGCTTACGATCACCGATTAGCGACATTGTATGCCAAAATAGGTGTCGAAGGAGTGGACGGACAATGTTGCTGGCGGACAACGAAACAAAGATCGATCTTCTGAACAACGAGGCTATCGCAACAACAATCGTGTCGCTTCTTCGAGATCGGCCCGACAAACCCGTGACAATCGGTGTTCACGGCGACTGGGGAGCGGGTAAATCAAGCGTACTCGAGATGATAGAGGCGTGCTTCGAGTCCGAGCCGTCGGCCCTCTGCCTCAAGTTCAACGGCTGGCGTTTTCAAGGGTTTGAAGATGCCAAGATCGCGTTGATCGAAGGCATAGTTACCGGCTTGATCGAAAAACGGCCCGCGCTCACCAAGGCCGGGCTGGCCGTCCAAGACGTCTTCCGCCGCATCGACTGGCTGAAGGTCGCCAAAAAGGCGGGGGGCCTCGCTTTTACTGCTTTCACCGGGGTTCCCACGCCTGACCAAATCCACTCTGTCTTGGGTATGGTGCAAGGAGCGCTTTCCGATCCGGCAAAGCTAGCGACGAAGGAGAATGCCACAAAGGCGTTCGAGCAGGTCAAGGATGTCCTCAATGAGAAGGATAAATCCACGAACGTTCCCGATGAGATCAACGCCTTCCGCAAGGCGTTCGACGATCTCCTCAATCAGGCTGGCATCACGCAGCTCGTAGTGCTGATCGATGATCTCGATCGCTGTCTGCCTGACACCGCGATCGAGACCCTGGAGGCAATCCGATTGTTCGTCTTCACCGAGCGAACGGCTTTCGTGGTGGCTGCCGACGAGGCGATGATAGAATATTCCGTGCGTAAGCACTTCCCCGACCTGCCGGATACGACGGGACCGTTAAGTTATGCCCGGAATTACCTTGAGAAGCTGATTCAAATCCCGTTCCGCATCCCGCCGCTCGGCGATACAGAAACGCGCATCTACGTCACTCTCCTGCTCGTCGCTGCCGAACTCGGCGAGGATGATCCGGCCTTCACCTCCCTCATCAACGTCGCGCGCGAACGGCTGAAACGTCCCTGGCTGGAGGGGCCGCTCGACGCGAAGACCGTGCGCGACGCGCTTGGCGAAAAGGCGGCGAGCGCCAACAACGCACTTGCCCTCTCCGATCAAATCGGCCCGATCTTGGCGAGCGGGACGCAGGGCAATCCGCGTCAGATAAAACGGTTCCTGAACGCGCTCCTGCTAAGAGAGCGCACGGCGGATGCACGGGGCTTCGGCGAGGACGTCAAGCTCCCGGTGCTTGCCAAGCTCATGCTCGCCGAGCGCTTCATTCCACGTCTCTTCGACCAAATCGGCGCCGCCGCTGCCGTCTCTTCCGATGGGAAATGTCGCGATCTTGCGCAACTCGAGGTCGCCGCCAACGACAAGTCGACGGGCGACGGCGAACGCACGCTCCCGGCGAAAAAAGAAGGCGCGCCGACCGATGTGGTTAAGCCACCGACAGGCAAGGCGGCGCCCAAGCTGCAGGCGGTCGCTAACGAGGCAAGCGCTCAGCTCTCCGAATGGCTTTCCTCACCGGTCATTCGCGCGTGGGCCGGCGTCCAGCCGCTCGTGGGCGACGAGGATCTCCGGCCCTATCTATTCATCGCAAAGGATCGGAAGGACTACTTCGGTGCTGCCTCGGTGCTCGGTCACCTAACCGGTGTGGTCGAGCAGCTATTCGGCGGCAAGTTCGTCGTTCAGGCGATGGAAGCGGATCTCGGGCGGCTCGCGCCACCTGAAGCCGCTCGCGTGTTCGAGGCAGTTCGCGGCCGGATCGTCGGTGGTGACACGTTCGACACTCAACCCGCCGGCGTCGACGGTCTAGGCATATTAGTGAAGGCGCAACCCTCGTTGCAGACCAGCCTGCTCGACTTCCTCGAGGCTTTGCCACGCGAACGTCTGGGACCGTGGGCATCGGGCGGCTGGGACGCTTCCCTCAAAGACGGAGAGGCAAAGGCCCGCTATGACCGGCTTCTCCTTGGATGGAGCAAAGACGGTTCCCCGATGCTCAAGATGACCGCCGCCAACGTGCTGCGCACACGGCAGGGTGGTCGCTGATGGGAACCTCAAGCGTGTTCGGCGGCCAGGGCGGTAACAGCCCGCTGGTGCCGAGCTTCGTCGGTGACGCGGGCGCTCCCTCGTCGGACGATGCCGCAGACGCCGCCGATGGCGCAACGGATGGCACGCCGCCGCCCAGCGATCCGCCGCAGCCACCGCAGCGACCTCCCATTCCGGCCAACGGCGACGCCGCCCGCTTTTCCGCTGCCCGCAACAATTTCTCGCGCTTCGCCAGATCGGGCGGCGCCGATCGGGCGAGCCTTGGCCGTGCCATCTCCCATTACGTCGGCTCGTCTGCTGGCGGCGCACGCGGAGCGGCTGTCAGGATGGGATCTGCCCGCGGTGCCGGCAGTCGGCTGCTCGGTTTTCTTGCTGACGCGACCAGTCGTGGCGTCGTCGAGGCGTTGCGTGCTCTTAACCTCGGAAGCTTGGCTGGGCGGCCCGTCGAAGAAATCTTCCTCGGGCTTGCCGATTATGTCTGTCCCGATGGCGGCTCCGTTGACGAAGGCATCGCTCGCGAAGCCTTCATAGAAACGATCGTCGACCTCGCCGCCGCCGGCATCACCGATCTCGACACACTGACCGAGGACCAGATGCAAACCGTCTTCGAACTCTATGCCAGCAACGCAATTGAGGCGCGCTTGTGCAACGATATCGGCACCAAGGCCGTGATACTCCCGGCAAGCGCTCGCGAAGCCGCAACGGTGCAGGCGCAGCTCAACGACTTCATCCGCCGCGGCGTTGCCGACGCGCTCACCGCCGCCCGGGCCGCAGCGGCTACGCTGACACAGGATCGTGTTCTCGGCTTCGTGACACGTATTTACGAACAGGCGTTCGATATCCTGCGCACCATGGGTGACGCGGAGGCCGCAGCATGAGCCGGCACGTAATCATAGGCCGCCTGGGTGCTGCCGATCGCCTCTCAGTTCCGCGCGCTGCAGACGAGATCGTCACCCGTCTCGAGTTGCTGAACGGTAATCTTACCCTCGAACATGGCATAGGTCGCGCGCTCGTCGACCTGGCACGCGAAGGCGTTCATCCAAGCGACATTGGAATCGATTTGTTGGTGCTCGCTGCCCATGTCCACGCCGCCGACACGCGTATCGCACGCTGGAAGGACAGTCAGGACGGATGGACGCGTGAGATCAGGCTTGTTGTCCCGGTTCGCGATCCTCAGCTGTGGGCGGCTGCGGGACCGATTTTCGAGCGCCTGCTCGGCTTTCTAACCGGCGATCGTTGGGCCATCGGCTTTCGCTCCCGTCCACGGCGCTTTGCTGACCTCGCGGCGACGCCGCAAGCGGGCTTGCTGCCGCCCCGGTTCGATCATTTAGCGCTGTTCTCGGGCGGGCTCGACAGCCTGATCGGCGCGATCGACGCTCTCGAGGCAGGCAAGACGCCTTTGTTCATCAGCCACGCGGGTGAGGGTGCGACGAGCGACGCCCAGAATATGCTGCAGGCCGAACTCATTAGTGCCTATCGCGGCCGCGATTTCGCGCGCATCCGGCTGTGGATGGCCTTCGCACAGGGTCTCGTGGCGTCCTCTGCGGGCGAGGATACGACTAGGGGGCGCTCGTTCCTTTTTTTCTCGCTCGGCGTCATGGCCGGTACAGGCCTTGGCAATCCCTTCGTTCTGCAGTGTCCCGAAAACGGGCTCATCGCGATTAACGTCCCATTGGACCCCATCCGCCTCGGCGCGCTCAGCACGCGCACGACGCACCCCTTCTATATCGCCCGCTGGAACCAAGCGATGGCCGCGCTTGGCATCGATGGGAGGATCGAAAATCCTTACTGGGACAAGACCAAGGGCGAGATGGTCGCGGGCTGCACCAACCCGACTCTGCTCCGTGGGCTCGCCGCCACGTCGCTGTCCTGTTCGTCGCCCACCAAGGGGCGCTGGCAGGGGATTGGGGTTCAGCACTGCGGCTATTGCTTACCCTGCCTCATCCGACGAGGCTCACTCACCGCCGGCTTCGCTCCAGCTCCTGATCCCACGACTTACACGCTCTCCAACCTCACGGCCCGGCCACTAAATACGCGGGAGTCGGAAGGCATTCAGGTTCGCTCCTTCCAACTCGCGATCGAACGCCTGCGTCGGCGGCCAGGCCTGGCGCAGCTCATGATTCACAAACCGGGGCCGCTCAGCGACGAGTCTTCGGCGCGACAGGTGGCGCTCGCGGACGTATATCGCCGGGGTATGGAGGAAGTCGGTGTGATCTTGAACGGTGTGCGGACGCGACCCTTGTGAGCGAAACCGATATCAAGGCTCGGCCTCGCGGCATCGACTTCCACTGTCACCTCGACCTGTTTCCCGACCATGAGGCGGCGATTGCGCGCGCCGAGGCGGCTGGAATCTACACGCTGACGGTCACGACCACTCCGCGCGCGTGGGCGCGCAATCATGCCCTCACCCGCGATTGCCGCTTTGTTCGCGCCGCGCTCGGTTTGCATCCCCAGCTGGTAGGCGAACGGGAGAGCGAGCTTGCCCTCTGGGAGCACCATTTGCCTGAAACCCGATATATCGGAGAAGTCGGGCTCGACGCCGGCCCACGCTTCTATAAGACACTGGATGCACAGAAGCGTGTTTTTCGTCGGGTACTGGAGCGATGCGCCGAAGCGGGCGACAAGATCCTCACCGTCCATAGCGTCCGCGCAGCGACGCCTGTGCTGGACATGATCGAAGCGCATCTTCCACTCCGTCGTGGCAAGGTCGTCCTTCACTGGTTCAGCGGAAGTCGCAGCGAGGCGCGGCGAGCACTGGCACTGGGATGCTATTTCTCGATCAACGCGACGATGGCAGGCAACGATCGCGGCCGGGCGCTGATTGCGTCACTGCCTTCGGACCGCGTACTTACCGAGACCGACGGGCCCTTCACTGAGGGTGCGCACGGTCCTGCTCATCCCGACGACGTCGACATGGCGGTGGTCGAGATCGCGCAATGCAGGGGGACCTCGATCAACGAGGTGCATGAGCAGTTGATCGGCACGTTGCGCGCGCTGGTTAGCGTACCCTGACGACCCAGCGATCTTAGCTCGCATTCAATCGACATCATGGCCAGCAATCGACTTAGCTTGCGGCCGCGATGGCGAGATCGAGCTTGACGATGCGTGCTCGCAGGCCCCCCCATGTCGCACCTGGCAGCCGCAGGCTCTAAAGCTATAGTTCTAGTTTCCACGGAAATCGGCCGATCAGGTCCACTGCCCTGCCGTCTGAACGAACGGCAGCTTACTATGATCTTTGCCCGATAGCGGACGGGCAGCAATCCACCACGTTGCGACGTTCGCGGTCGACTAAACTGACCCCAGAAACGGACAGGCCGAGGTCGGCCAATATCGGCCATTCCGCTTACGCCAAAACACAGACGCGCAGGCCGTAGCCTTGATGGTAGCTTACATGGCTATAGGTAAGAAATGCGCCGACCGATGCTGATCAAGGGCGGACCCGCTCACATCTGCTGCGGGTCATCAGGGTTCTCATCTATCGATCCTGAATAGAAGGTCGACGGCAGGGCTGAAGCAGAGCACCACCGTAAGAACCACCACGAACGTCAGAAGAAAGTTGGTCGTAAATGCACCAGCCGAAGGGTAAACCAGCCTCCTCAGAATCCCGCAGACCAGCCATATCGGTGCGGCGAATATTGAAGCGATCAATAGCACGCGCCCTAGACTGGCCAGAATATGCGTCTCAGCACAACCGATTGAGGGATCGCACGTACCCAACAGACTGCCCAGCAGTACAATACTGCCGATGCCAGATGCAAGAAGCCCGACCGTAAGACAGCCAAACGGCCAAGCCTTTCGTATGTGGGTAAAGAGTGGATCTTCGCTCATGCTGCGAACCTAGTAACAATCGGAAGCCCTTAAAAGTAGCCGCTTCCGGATCTGCCACGCTGCTGCAGTACGCGGACCGTCCGCTCCGCACTAGAACCGGTCGTAGCCGTCGACATAACGGTCCTGATTGCCGACACTCATTCATCAGCTACAATGAGATAGGACTAGGGGGAACGGAGGCTATCACGATGACTGGCTTGTTGGCACTTTCGGCAGCTACGGTAGCTACGGTAGCTTCCTGTCCGGTTGAGCAGGCACACTATGTTTTGCGCCACGATCCAGGCGTAACTGCCTACTTTCGCCCAGTCGACAGCGGTCCGGATTGGCCAAGCCATGTTGCGATAGCAGTCCAGTATACAGAATTAGGTAAGACCTTTTGGTGGCTGCCGTGGAACGGCGGCTCGAACGGACTTCAAAATGTCGCTTCAACGGAAGACGTTACCGCTAAAGATTGGCAGCCGCCAAGTCCGGATGGGGGGCCTCGTCCATACGGAAACAGGCAATATGTCGGAACTGATATCATGTATAAGCTGATCAATCACGTTCCGAAGCGGGGAGAACTTGCTCCCGCTCATATGCTTTTCCGGGACGCGGCGGGCTCCAAAGGCACCGCCTTTCTTGACAGGCAACTTTTTGATCTTGTTGCCTGCCGGAAGGAAGGCGGGTAAAACAGCGTTACTTCCAAATTTGCCTTCGAAAGCGGACGGTCCGCAATCCACCAAACCCAGACATTCACGGCCGACACGCATCGGATTTATGCATCAAGCGATGCGAAGATTTCCGCGGCTTCAATTTCGATGCACATATTGTGATCTTCGCATCAGAAACGGCGCTAAGTAGCAGATAGGCGCCTCGGCGCTTTTGCTAAAAGGCTTTAAATTTCCGCCGTGGGTAAAGGTAGCTTTATGTTTCTTGTAGGAATTGCGGCCGCTCTAGTCCTATTAGGACCTAGCGTAAAAGCCACGCCGGCGTCGCCAGCAATTTGCTCGCTTTTACAGACTGCCTATTCAAATTTCGAGCGCGATGGTCGGGTCATATACCCTCCGATCATTAAAGCGGCTCCGTACGAAATGTCAGACATGAGTAAAATCGTTGCAAGCTACCGAGAAGCTATGAAGCTAACCGATGGTGAATTTCAAGATTTGAGGACGATGCAAAGTACCTCACCCCATGGCCCTTTCATTCCCTCTTGTTTTTGGAAGGGGCAGGCGGAAGTGGCAGAGGTAGGGGGTGGGAACTGGGGGGCGTTCTCACACCCCGTAATATCTTCAGACGGCCATCTTGCGCTTGTCGAAGTATCTTCGGGCAATAGATTTTCTGCTCGTGCCCTCCTTTGCATCATGCGGCTCAATTTAAAGATATGGTCCGCCCGCTGCTTGACCTCGTGGAGCGTCAGATAGCTAGGAATCGACCTTTTGCCCATCGGGGCCATCGGCATACTTACCTAACCTGATGCAAAACTTTTGTTTTTTGCATCATCAATGTCCGAGATGAAGGGCGCGCGACCCTTCCGCTTCATTCGATGCAACGAGAGAATACGCTTATTTGCGCGGTAATTGAGCCTCCAGTCTCATACCCTTGCTCGTTAGTGAGGTAGTGGTCCAGCATTGGCCAAGGATGCGTGACGAACGAGACCACCAATCGACTACAGGGCCGGTTAGGCCCGCCAGCGATAGGCGAGCACCGTAGCCAGCCATACGGTCGGGTGTACCGCTCACAGTGAGTAGTGGAGTGTCCGAAACCATA
>Ga0265798_10003814_pt1 | contig 21196 bp, 18 predicted proteins | sample P3T30metagenome_FD_192430 | JGI IMG/M metagenome (GOLD analysis project Ga0265798, IMG submission 192430) | Plant litter microbial communities from East Loma Ridge, Irvine, California - P3 T30 | ecosystem: Environmental > Terrestrial > Plant litter > Unclassified | place: USA: California... | reverse complement strand
CTACCAACAAGCGCATCGACCTACCCGACGAAGAGCCCGAAGTCTTCTCATCGATCCTCGAATATCTCTACAAGGGCGACTACTACCCGCGCATGGAATATGACAAGAAGCGAAACAGCTGGAACCTCGAAGATGGTGGAAACGCCAACAACGCCCACGAAGCCGTCGTTCAGTCTTCGGTTGGACCGATCCTGAAAGACACTGTCATCTACTGTCAAGCCGACAAGTACGGACTTCAAGAACTGAAGAAGCTTGCGCTCAAGAAGCAAGGCCTCCAATCTGGCATCCAATGCTCGACTATCTTGACCTCCGCCCGTTACGCATATGCCAACACTCCTGACAACGACTCCAAGCTTCGTGCACACTACCTCGCGCTCATCATCCGCGCCCGACACACATTTAAGCGCAGCGGCACAATGCAGAACGAGATGGAGAACGGCGGCAAGCTCTTCTTCGACTTGTTCGTTGCCATGGTCAATCACATGGACGACCTTTCAGCGAAGTCGCCGCACTAAGTTGCTGCCATCGCATTTGATCCTTTCGAGCTTCCCTTGAGTAGCTTGCCCTCTTCATCGCCCCCAACTAATGACTCTTTTCATCTGCTATTTCTTGACCTTCTTGTATATACACCTTGCGTTGCAGCCTCGCGGCTATGCCTTTTCTTTACTGGGTTATGCTTCAGTCTGGGTTTGTTGCTGCACGGCGTTACGGTCTGGATATACCTTTCTGGCACTCATTCACGCCACTGTTGTACTATACTTATCTCTTTACCTGGCTTGGTTTTCCTTATCTCTCGCGTCTTCTCTATCGGCCTCAAAATTGCCTAGATGCGCAGGCCTTTTCGCATTGGTTCAACTTTCCTCTCTGCATCTCAAGACAGAAAACACTTCCTGGCTGTTCAAGTCACCAGATTGGTTGCGCTTTACTCATGTTCTTCGTCACGTTCTTGGTTCTCTTTTATGGAAGCCAGTCCCTTCTCCACAATTGTTGCAGTATTATCTGCAGGACAGCAGCATCAAATTGTAACAGGATATGGTCGCATCTTTCGTAATTTGTTTCAAGCGATTAATGATAGCATACAATATCACGAATACTTACGCTTGGATTCTGAATTACCGTATCTAACCTGACGTGATGGCGCATGGCGCAGTGATTCATTTAGGCCTCCAACTGCTCGTAGCGACCATGCTGCTCAGCCTTGATCCTCCGTCTCCACACTGGCTTGGCTGATATCATTGGCCGGCAACACGGCATCTACGCAGCACACACATCACAACCTCCAAGTATATAGCTGGAACGGTAACCAAGCGCATGTGGACTTGGTGACACGATAGCCACGGTGATCACCATAACCGCAGTGCTTATCAATTTGTTCTCGAATTTACACACCACGCAACGAACTCAACACAAAGCCACCGCCATGTTCCCCGAAAAACCACCTCGACACTCAGCCCAAGCCATCGGCGCAAAACGCGTCGGAGGCAAGAAAGTTCCAAAGCAGTATCGCAAATACCACAAGAACCATAAGAACAACAGTAAAACGGGGGGCAACGTCGCTACCAAGTTCGCGCATAATCTGATACGCGGAGTGAAGTCTATCATCGAATCGCTCTAGGTGGGACAACTCCGGGGCAAAGCAGCACGGTACATTGCGACTAAAGCATGTGGGCTGCGAGCGGAAGCAGGAGGAAAGAAGGAAAGACAGAAAGGGTGAGCCGTGAGCTGAGGTGCGTCGGCGAACGCTATACAGGACGCCAGTCCAGGATGAACCATACAAAGCGGGATGGAGAACGAATGCAGCGCCTTAACGATGCCCGAAGACAAAGCCAAGTGGATAAGCAGGACTGGGCATGGAGACGAGGGAACACCGCCGATCGTTTCCCGTTGACTCATCTTGTCAAACGCTCCACATGCGCGGACTGGGCGTGGTACTGGTACTTGCTGGTACAGTCACAGTTATTCAGCCGGCATACTTCGCTGTTCATGCAAGATGCGACAAGGACACCATCTGCACGTCGAAGCGAGGCGGAAGCAATGTATCGCGTCGCGTCGCGTTGGGCTGGTAGTGCAAGTGGGGTAAAGATGGACAGGGCGGCGGATTGGGTGTGGGCGGGGGCCTGCAACGCGATATCAGCTGAGAGGGCGACAGCGCGTCTGTGCGGGACGCGGCTTGGGGTCCTGCACCAGTCACTGGCCGCGTCGAAGAGCCGGCTCGTCTCACGAACCATGCAAGGGAGGGGTTAGATAAAGGAAATACCAGGGAATCAAAGTTTGAGGCAGATCGGTAGCATTTATTGAGATATTGGCGATTTCAACTTGCCTTCCTTCGTCGTCAATCCCCACTTGGCGCGATGGTGTGGTGCATCGCACATCGTCGTTCCATGCGCATCGAGGCTGCTTACACATGCGACCGCGCATCTCCTCCCGGCTTGGACAGTGACGTGTCGTGGTTCGTGATTGTGATAGAGCAAGGAGTTGATCTGTATGGTAGACGGGAGCAGGCCGACGTTTTTAGGCATCAGACCCCTGTTCCCGGGAATGCGCCCTTCTTGTTCATGACTACCATGCCGTGTTCGCGCGAGATGTAGCCTTTCATCAGACCCTGCAATCTGGGTTAGCCGAGTGGGTTCTTGGTGTGACATCCGTGACGAGGCTGCCTCAGAGCCGGGTAAGACCTATAGAAGCCCAACGCTGGGGCATAGCGTACGCACCTTGTAAATCTGGTTTGCCAATAGGCACTCGACCTCGTCGTCCTCCACTGCTTGGCCGCTGCCTTCGCCTGCAATACCCATCCTGAGCGCGGCGGCAAAGTTTGCTAGCGGTACTCGCGACTTCCGTATCCGGTCCTTCTCCGTCTGTCCTTCTTTGAGATCGTCAAAGCCACCAGCGAGGTAAACCTTTCGGAGAAGGTTGCGCAAAGCGATGTCGCGGCTCCGCTCCAGAGTAAGGAAGATGCGCCGCCTGACAAACTCGGGCTCGCCTTCTGCCAGTGCCTTGTCGAAGCCCGTAAGATCGCCTCGTTTTATGCAGGATACGAGGGGGCCGAAAATGCGTTCTAGACGAGGGGCCTCGGCGAGTAGGCTGGCGGTGGGAACCTTGTGTTGAGTGATTAGGCGGCAAGGGATAAGATATGTGAGAATGAGCCTGAACTGTTAGTTCCGAGGAGTTGTCCGTTAGATTGCCCTAACTCACGATTTGTTTTGTTGCGACTTTGACCAGCAAGATTCCCATGCTTGCTGCAAGCTGCTTTCTGCCTTGGCGTAGTCTTCCTGCAGGAACGCCAGCACTCCAAGATAGTATTTGTATGTGACTCTATGCGCTCGCGGGTACAGTTCAAATGTAGGTAGGTCGGACTGTGCTTCGATCGATCGTACAACGTTCTTGGATAAGCTGATTGCTTTCAACTGGATACATGCGCGTTAGCTGTCGTTACACCACGCAGACTGCGATAGGGCTTACTTTGAAATACGTCTTGAACTGAAGGTTGGCTATGCAATATACACCCCACTTTCGCGATTGTGACATGTCGGGGTTCCTGTCACCAAGACAAAGGGCAAAGATCCTGTTGAATACTCGCGCAGCTTCTTCAAGCTTCTGATTCTGAGGTGCTGTGCTCACGATATCGTCTGAGTAGCCGGTGTTGAGAGCTGCTGGTTTCGACTTGGCCAATTGCTCGTCTGCTTTGATTGCTATCTTCCTAAGATGATTCGCAGTGAAGTACAGGGTGAATATGGCCCATGCTGGTAGCAGTCCACCAGATATGTGCTTGATGAAGATGCTCGTCAGGTCCTTCCACGTATCGTACACTGCCAGGTATTGACGCTCATTCAGCTTGCCTAGATTCGCTGCTTCATCGGTCTTGATGATCTCTTTGACAGCGCGCCAATAAGTAGCAATGATATCAACCCAGGGAGAGGCCTTGGCCTTTTTGGGGTTCATTCGCTGTTCGAGCGCATAAACAACATCGCCTTCGATCTTCTCGTCACTGGAGGCGCGGTAGAAGTCGTATAGCCGGCCAGGGTCATGCGCGGGTGCGACTGGACTGAAGAAGTCTGCGACGGGTTGCGCAAGGCCACTGGCCAGTGCCTGGTGGAAAGGCACGAGTGCAGCTTGCATGGTGGCTTTGAGGGATTCGGATGGGATTGTGGGATGTCGGTTGTCGCGTGGATCTGAAGGTTTGCGCGACTTCAGTTGGCACTCTCAGCCCTTTGACATGGTGCGGATTATTTGCTGAGAACCAACTGGTGGGTGTTCTAGTGGTCCTCGAGGTGGTCGGGTGTTTGGGCTGTTTGTTCGCCGACGTCCATAGCGCCTGCCGCCAAGTTGTTGTGGGCCCCTGCTCAACTCGGCTAGCGCGCACAAGGTGGTGTCGAATTCGCTTGTCAATCCACGATGGAGACGACCTGACTGAACTTCTCAACTCAAGGTACTAACCTCACAGCACAATCAAGGTCAGTCTACGTCGCCAGCTCATGCCCATACCGCCCGCTAACCAGTCGCAGATGGGTAAGCAATTTTTCTTCGTCCGCAACACCGTCCCGTCCAGCAATTGCAGCCGATGGAATTTTCGAACCAGGCCAGCGCGACCATGACCGTCTCTCACCATCGCGATGAACCGACACGAAGCTGGACCGAGTGGGAAGGAGCTTTGGTGGTGTGCACATACAACGGACAGGCCAACATCGCCGAAGACTTGTGACGATGGCAGCGAAGCCCGCGAGATCGTCCGCATGCGACAAACTCGAATACGACCGTACTCGACTGCCCTAATACGACCGCCTTCCCCAACCGCGACTGCTGCAATTGCTGGACTAAGAGAAAAGATTGTCATTGAAGCAGTACTGACGATGCTTCAGCACGCTTCCAGGAATACCAGATCATCGGGCGCCATCTGCCCAGCGAGACCAACCCCTCGCCCAAGATCTACCGCATGCGTATCTTTGCGACCAACGAGGTTGTCGCCAAGTCGCGGTTCTGGTACTTCCTTGGCAAGCTCCGCAAGATCAAGAAGGCCAACGGTGAGATCGTCTCCGTAAACCAGGTATGTCGAGGCGGCAGAAGACTGCGCAACAACAAATTGACCCGGTTCAGATCCACGAGAAGAAGCCCCAGAAGGTCAAGAACTTCGGTATCTGGCTCAAGTACGACTCGCGCTCCGGTACCCACAACATGTACAAGGAGTACCGTGAGATGTCCCGTGTCGCCGCCGTCGATGCCCTGTACCAGGATATGGCCGCCCGTCACCGATCGCGCTTCAGGTCCGTTCAGGTATGATCAAATCGACTCAGCCGCCTGCGTCAAATCACTCACACTCAATCTAGATTCTCAAGGTTGTTGAGGTCGAGAAGGCCGACGACCTCCGCCGCCCATACATCAAGCAGCTCCTCACCAAGAACCTCAAGTTCCCGCTGCCCCACCGCATCAACAAGAAGGTTGGAAAGAAGGTCTTCTCCTCTACCCGACCATCCACTTTCTTCTAAGCGTGTTTCTCATTACGGAGTGCGGTCTGGATGGGAAGGGATGTTATGGGTTTCCCTCGGTTATGCATGCTTCACGAAAAGAAGTACATTAGGAACGAATGAAAATCCCTGATACCTCCATTCGGCCGTCGGTGCGCGTGATGCAGTTTGGGGTGCTAGCTAGCCACGCGCGTGAAGGCGATACTTGCAGGGACGTCGAACAAAGGCGATACCGAGGGATGAGTTGGACGATAGACAATGAAGTCATGCCAATACACTTGAGCAGTACATGTTGCATTTCGACCCATTTTCTAACATGCGATTAGATCTTCGCCCTCCCTGTTGGCGCCACCTTTGGCCTTCCCAGTGTGTCTATCGGCATCCACCACGGGTATCCTGTCACATTTGTCTTGTCCATGGTCCCCGTGAAATTCGCCGGTCTCTTCTCCATGAAGGACTTTACGCCCTCAGTGTTATCCCTGTGGCTAGTCAGTTTGTGGATACCAGTTGGTAGCGAGGAGGACTTACGGCGATCCAAACAACTCGTAGATGACCCGGCTATCCAACAAATGCTGACCCTCAGGACTCCCCGCATCCCTGTACATCAGCTCCTTCATCAGATACGTACTCACGCCGCTCGTGTTCTTCACCACGTCCTCTGCAACCTCGAGCGCCCTCGGCAACACATCTTCCGCCTTGTCGCACACCTCCGCAAACAAGCCATCCCAGATCTTGTGGCTAGCAAGATAGGTGCTGCCTGTCGTCACGGCCTGCATAGCGCGACTATGGCCGATCAACCGGGGTAAGAAAAAGGAAGAACACGCTTCCATGATGAGTCCACGGCGCGAGAAAACAAAACCTATCTTCGCCGATGCATAGGCTATGCGGATGTTCATGGGCAGCGTCATGGTGATGCCAATCCCGACTGCGGAACCTTGCAGAGCGGCGATGGAAGGCTTGCGGCAATGATGGATGGCTAGGGCTACGCGTCCGCCTCTGAATGTTTCTTGTGTTAGCACACTCTTCTTTGTCAATATGACCAACCTAGTTTCGTTCTCTTTGATCGCAGGAAGCGATTCGAAACATATCACCAGCACAACAATAAAAACACCCAACATACCCATCCCGATGATCCTGCACCCTCTCCGCATCCGCCCCATTAACCCCCTCCCCAAACCCCTCATCCAGATCCGCGCCCGCACAGAAGATCCGCCCATCTCCTGTTACGACGATGCATTTCACCCGCTCGTCTGCGTCGAACATGCCGTATGCGCTTTCGATCTCCGCGCGCATGGTGTCGGTAAAGGCATTGTGGTTTCCGGGTCTGTATAATGTGAGGATGATGACGGAGGGTTCTTTTTCGTGGTGCTGAGTGCGGATTTGGGTGAATTTTAGGTCGTTGTAGGAGGTGGGGAGGAGGATGTCGGGTTTGTGGCGGGGGGTTTCTTTGGGGGGCATTTTGGCTGAAGTTTTGGTTTGATTTGGACGGGTGAGTGGATGACAGACACAGTTGAACAGTTGATGTTTTGGGGAATTAAATGCTAGTTACATGCGCGTGCTACGTACGTACCCCATGTTGTCCGGGAGCGTGGACGTGCTTGTCGCGTTGATGATGCGGGGAGACGCGGAACCGAGGTACGCGTTGGCGGTGTTCGACGTCGAAGCTTGGGTTCGGGTAAGCTCACCTCAGCCATCACAGCCTCTTTACACGGAAGATGCTTGTGAACACTATCTTTGTTTACGGGGTGATGAAGTCATCCAGGCATACGGTATAACACCTCTTGCGTGTTATGAAATTAACATACCTTTGTCAGTAACGCTCACGGTTGCTCAACCTGTTGTCAACAGAACGCTCCAGGGCTGCTTCCTTAGTGTGAGAGGATGCAATGTCCAAATATCATCTATAGTGGCCAAAGTCAAGTCGCTTTCTACTATTACATAGTGGTATCATTTCTCCGTACGAGACATCTAAGCGGTAACCTCTCCCTCAGCAAAAGCTCTGCCAATTTCCCTCGCAACACCCAATCTTAGCACCGCAATAATATCTTCACTCTTTGCACCCTTCGGGAAGCCTTTCCGCCAGTCCCACCCACGCTTACTATCGTCTACGTGTCCACCCTTGACAAAGACCGTCGAGCCCTCTGCACTCTGACCATCTGCGGAGCCGAAATCGATTGAGCCTATAAGCGAATATTGGCTTGACGCTGTCGTCAAATTCGATGTCGATTTCGATAATTGTTGAGAGGCATTGGGGTCGTGTGCGGAGAGGAGGGTAGTCGCAAGTACTTCCTCACATTGCGTTCGGATCATGCTGGGTGCGGTGTCAAGGTCTTCGATGGCTGCGAGGAGGTCGTACAGGTGGCGAAGCGTCAATGTGCGCTTGGGTTGGTTGACAAAGATGAGTGCTTCGCCTAGCAACGGTAGGAGAACGTCGACTTGAACCACAGTTTCTATCTCTGGATCGTACAGTCCTCCACGGATGCTAGATGACGCACTGGCGATGATGACCATGAGAGCATTGGCTGCAGCTCGTTTCCGTGCCATGGGTCGATGTGCTGGCTTCTCTCCGGGCTTCAGCAACACCTCTTCATCTCGCAGGTCGTAGTATTTGCGTATTGTTGCGTAACCGCTCAGGTGGTTTGAAAGGAGGGAAGCTGCCTCGGAGTCTAGGCTTGCGAGTTTTGTCAGGGTCTGCTTTGGTGAAGTAATGAGCGAGTTAAGTGACTCGTCTAGTTCATCTAGAGGCGGATAGGCTGTCGACTTGATAAGGCAGTGGGCGACCAAGACTCGTAGCACCTCTTGAATCTTTTGTGCGTCGTGAGCACGGGCGTAGTAGAGCAGTGTGTCGCCATAGCTCTCGGTGTTGGTGCGGAGATGGTCGGCGTATTTCTGTAACTGTCAGCTTGTATCCGGAAGTATTCTTGTTCATGACTTACCTGAGCGATGATGACGGCATGCTGTGAAAGGCCCAAGTTATGGCAAAGCTGGGTGATCTTGTCGACACGAGCTGAAGACTCGAGTTGCAAATCGTTTAGTATCCGCTCAATGCGCTCGTTTGCTGTGATGCCGTCGTCCAGTCTACCGAGAATCTGCACCGCGATCTCCCATCCTTCTTTGGATGTTTGGCCGTCTCTAGCCTCGAGTTCGCCCCTGGCAGGCAACAAATTGGCGTAGGCAATCAGTATGTCGTCTTTTCTCACACCCTTCGGCTGTTGCTGTTCAGTGTAGCTCAGGACCATCAGATCACTCTGGTCGAACTGATCCATCAGGCCCTTTGCGCTTGTAAACCACTCTCCTGCACTGGCAAGCTCCGCGACCGCAGAAGCCATGGTGAGGGACCATCCCTGCAGGATTTGGAGAGCGCCCTCGATGTTGTCATCAAGTATACATGCTACGCCCACCTCGAAAGGGTCGACAGCATTGACACTGAAGTCTTCGTCGCTGTTCTGGATGACAGCCGCCAACGCGGAAGATAGCCGTTGGCAGTACGCTTTGACCGGAGTCACGTCGACAGGGCGAACTCGTTGAGACCGCATGATGGAGCGACGGCTTGCGGCCAGACTACCCTGTCCGGAATCTTCCTCTTCTCCATTCCACCAGACGCTCAGACCCACTACTGCTTCGATCCAGTCCGCCGATAATTCAAGGATTGTTTCTTCATCGCCCAGCAAGAGCTTGTAAGCCATGCTAAGAGCCTCATACACGGACCAGGGCACTTTACTCTCAGCTTTGCGACTGGCCACACTGAGCTGGAAGCTTGCCTGGGTTTGCGAGATGCCGAAATGTGCCGCCTGGAAAGGCTGAGACATGGAGTGTCGGCTCACACTTTCGCCCTCGGCAAACTCCTCCAAGCCAGCACTCACTTGGTGAACGCGCTGCCTGAATATGCTCCAATCGTGTCCCTTGATGTCCCAATCCTCCGATGCGATGGCTGGACATTCCCGGAGGAGATCGATTGCTTGACGAAGCGCGTGGTTTGCGTATGAGAGATGTGACCCGACGTAACCTGAAGTGCCCAATCCGTCGTGTTGAGCTGTCTCGGCGTGCTCAAGCTGAGCGCCCTGAAGTAGTCTCATCGTCTGCGAGAAGTTGCCCCGGACAATAGACACATGAACAGCTTCCCAGAAAGAGGAATGTCTTGAATATCCGCGGGTCTCCTTCAACACCACTTCGGCCTCGACCTGAGGGAATGTGCTGTTCAGCCAGTCGAGCAGCACTCGCGGGATGGGTGTGTATTGTTTCGAATCGGTTCGCGCTACGAGGGAGAGGGCGGAGGCTCGCTGATTTAGGCCAATCTGTGGGGGGTTGTGAAGGGTCAGCAGAAGAGCGGCAAGCTGGCGGGCTTGCGACAGCTCTTGTGAAGTCGACTTGTGTGCATCTGGCCAAGTCGCGATCAACTCTTGAGCGACTGTGCCAATCACCTCAGTCCGCTTGTCTGGCGAGTCTGACTGAAGAGACTCATGGACTTTCTCGACCAGACGCTCCGTCTCCAATATGATTTGGTCGGTCTCGCGCAGAGCGTGTCGTTCGCTATGGGAAGTCAGGCCCTTGGCGAGCGCAAGGAGATCGAATCGCGTCTGTTTTGCGCCTGACCGCACCAAGGCTGGACTTGGCTCCATGTCGGTTGCGCTTGTTCTCGACACGATTGACTGGGAGAACCTGTTCTGTGTTTTGTTGCGGCGCTGCGGTGAGAGCGGCTCGTCCTCCTCGGTGCCCTCATCTTCGTCCATGTCGTCATCTTCTTCCTGGTCTTCATCCGTGTACTCCTCTTCCGACTCGCCTTCCGCGTCCTGGTGTAGGGTGTGTGTGGGCGCTTGGAACTGGCCAGAAGTTGCGATGCGTCCGCGTTGTGTTGGGGGCCGTCCGGAAGTCGAAGTGCCTATTGAGCCGAGCCCATTGCCTTCAAACATGCTTCCCTTGGGCGGTGAGCTACCGAACAGCGAGTTGCTGGCGTAGTCATAGCTGTTTGGGTTGAAGGTTGGGCGTGCATTGCCGAAGAGTCCTTGGTTCATGCCTGGCGGCGGGCCAGCTGGTGTTGAGGAGGGATAGTGCGATTCGTCTAGGGGTGGAGCGCCAGCGGGTGTGGTCGAGGGGGCGTGTAGGCTGTCGTCGTAGTAGCTGCGGCCGGGTGTTGACGGTGGTCCACGAAACATTGCTCTCTAGTCGCAAGTTTACCTGGGTACGCGGTGGAACAGGCGAACAGGGATCCAAAACCAAGGTATTTTCTCCACTTAATTTCCCAGTTCACACGTTGCGCCGCACATGCGCCGTAATGAATTATCTCGCGTGGTGAAGGGATTTGATTGTTCTCGGTCTAGCTACTGTCGCGGTCGCAAAACATAAACTCTGGACGAGCTCCAGCGACGCGCTGGGCTTGGCGCGTCCGCGGGCCGGCGTCCGGCGAAACCTTTCCCCGGCTTCACAAAGTGCGCGCGCCGTGCAAGAGCGGCACCTGCGTCCATGGATGTCTTGCTCGCAGCTTGCTTTTAGATTGCAGACCCGCCCGGCTATCTAGACTCGACGACACGTGCGCATGATTCACGACGCATGCCTAGTTCATCCCGCTTGTCTTGACTTTTGGTTTTTTCTGCTCGTTCCTGGTGGCGGCGCCATGAAAGCGTGCCTTCACAACGAATCAGGCGGCGTGCATACCCCGAGATGGTGTGGCTGCCACCCGTGTTCAACCCCGCTACGGGCTGTTTCTGGTAAATCAATATCCCATCACCGTCACTAAGTCTTTTGTCGAGTCGTGGAGCGCAGGGGTCAAATCACTTGGTAATGCCTAGGGTTCCTTATTAAGGTACCCGATGCTAGACTGCGCCGTCGCCAGCCTCCGCCAGCATTAGCCTACAGCTGACGTACCGTGCGACTCAAAAACGGTTGGAGCCCGCTGGTCGACCACACCCGCTGCTTCCGTCGCCTGACCCTACTCTTTGCCTTTTCCTCGTGCGCGTTGTCCTACTTGAATGCTTCTCATCTCTAATGTGTAATGCTGCTTGCTGCGCACTCATACCCCTCGGCCCACCTCTGACGTAGTGCTGCCCATCGATAGCCCGCCATCATGGCGCTCTGGTCCACCGCGAAGACGCAGTCAAAGCAAGGTTTCGACAAGGTCTACACGTGGGTTGACAAGCTCGGTGCCCCCGTCAATCGACTGTCCAACAAGGTCGGCTCTGAAGCCTTCTGGCCTACAACGCTAGACATCGAGTCGGACAAGGCTGCGAGGATCCTCAAAAGCTTCTGCAGTACGTCAACTTCCGCTGCGTCCCGCCAAGTACTAACACGCCCACAGAGGATGGATTCTACCAGGAAGAAGACCGACCCATCGCCACCGACGTCCCCAAGGGAAAACAACGAGTCCTCAAGAAGATACCCTCCAAGGTCATCCAGAATGCCAAAGGCCTATGCATATTCACGACCATGCGTTCCGGCCTTTGGGTCTCCGGATCTGGCGGAGCCGGCATATTGGTCGCACGCAAGGCCGATGGAACATGGTCACCCCCGTCAGGCATCATGATGCACACCGTGGGTGTAGGCTTTCTCGTAGGGGTAGACATTTACGACTGCGTGATTGTCATCAACTCCGACAAGGCCATGGAGGCATTCCAGTCCATCCGCTGCACATTGGGAGGTGAAATCAGTGCAGTTGCAGGCCCAGCCGGCGTTGGCGGCATACTGGATTCGGAGATCCACAAGCGACAGTCACCACTTTTCACGTATATCAAATCGCGAGGATTCTATGCTGGCCTCCAATTAGACGGAACTATCATCATCGAGCGAACAGACGAGAACGAACGGTTTTACGGCGAACGCATAGGAGTCAAAGACATTTTGGCAGGCAAAGTGAGGCACCCGCCTTACGAGATAAGGAGACTCATGGAGACTCTGAAATCGGCTCAAGGCGATACGGACGTGGACGAGACTTTGATACCAGACGAGGCGCCGCCTGCCGACTTTGAGATTACAGGTCCGGAAGACAAGACATTTGGTATTCCAGACGCTGTTGACCCCGACCCGTATGGCGTACTGGCATTACAAGAAGCTGGTCTAGAGATCAGGGAAGCTGGCACACACAGCCGTCCGGCAAGTGAACAATTCGAGTTCAAGCCGAGCCCCACAAGCCCCATCTACAACACTTTCAGAAACTCTACATTCCGGAGAAGCATGGACCGCTCGAGCTATGCTGGCAGTCGGCCAACGAGTTGGCGCACAAGCACCATCAGCGGCGTATTGGAACCCCGGACGCCAACAGTTGACATGAGCACCCAGACCGACGATCTACCGCCACCACCTCCGACCATCAGGAAGTCACCCCCCACGCTGCCGCCAAGAACAAGCGTCGCACGCACACCTACTCCTCCCATAATGGAAGTACCCGAAACCAGGGTCGAGCAAGCTACTCCGCCACAAGCAAGGAGTGTAGACAGACAGGCCGAAGAAGCAACACCTACCGCTGCAGGAACAAAGACAGACAAAGCTGCCGGCCCAAAGTCCGACGGCTCTCCTCGGAACTCGATAGCCACTGAAGAGGCCCATGATTCCGAGTCAAGTTCCGATTCGGAATCAGACGAAGAGGAGGAGGAAGATGAGTTTGAGGAAGAGCCAATCGTCCACGAGATCCACCAGGCCGCTGCTCCACAAGCCATTCGCGCACGCGTCGTTCAAGTTGCCAAGCCAATGCCTCCTGCTCTACCGGTCAGAAACCCATTCCGCAACCGCGTCTCAACGAACTCAGACGGGTCCCTGAACTCTCCAACCGTACCGAAGCATAGCCCGGAATCAACCCCCTCGCTTATGCGCGGTGATTCAACTTCTTCTCTGTCCTCCGTAGAAGACAACAGACTCGAGCAGATTGGCAACAGGCTCAAGCCCAAATATTCTCACGAGCCATCGCCTGATGACGAGAAGAAGGAGGACAAGGACGACGCCTTCCACTCGCTTCCAGAGTCCCCGATGAAGAGCATTCCAGGAGGTTTCAACTGAGCGACCGAAGTCTAACATCCAATCGACTTCCGCCTCTCTCTACACCGCTCTTTCGCTGCATATATAGAGCTGGGATGACCATCTCATCCTGGACTACACCTCACAGATTACGCTTACAAACTGGCGTTGCGACCCCAAGCGCATGATTACTGCGTCTTGCCACTTGCTTATTCGGCTTGGCCAAAACGCAACTATGCCCGGTCGATCACCACACCCTGATAGGAGACCGCCTTTCACCGTCGTTACGAATTATGATTCCCATTGATATCCACTTTATTGCTTTACTTGCCCTGCTCACGCATGGCTCGCCATAGCATCTGCATGTATCTAGTGCCATTTCAAAACTGCAATTCGTTTGCTTGCATACCGATAGTCACCATATACGAATATTATGTCTAATTCGAATCAACACATGTCTGGCATTGTTCAAGGGTGATATACAACAAATTCATGGCTCATCTGGACGGCAGTGAGAGCGTGGGCGGCGGGCTGCGCTAACGCGGCCGTGACACCCCTGCCAAAATTTCGTGAACGGAATTCCACCACGAGCTCGACTTGCGCGGACACACAAACCTCCACACCAGCATTTGCACCCTCAAGTACTGAGTCGGCGCGCTTCTTACATATTGCGCCCGAACCGATCTGTGAAAAGTCTCACACCAAGTCCTCTCGAAGGCCAACCGACACTCCTTCCAACCACACAGCGCCCCCGTCACAACCCACACCCGCAATGGCACCCGAAGCGCCGCCAAAGACGAAGAAGTCCAGAGCAACGCCGAAAACAGTCGCCGACTTCACCGTTCTTCCCCTCACATTACCCACGCTGTCTGGTCTGCCAGCGCACTGCAACGATGCAAAGCATTACATCTACGTCAAACCACATGCGCCCAGCATACCCACCGCCGATGACGAGCGCAGCCTCTTCGTCGCAAACATACCCATCGATGCCTCCGAGCGCAACATCCGCGCGTTGTTCCAAGAACAACTAGGCGGCTCCATGGTCGAGCGCGTCGAGTTCGATGCCTCTGTTCCCGCGCAACCCATGCACAAGCGCTGGAAGAGCGATAAGCCTACGACGCAAGACGACACTACCTCAGACAAGAGAGGCAAGAAGAGGAAGAGGACCGATGACGCGGCAGTGATAGCAGAGGGTGTGGTGGAAGACGCCGAGAGCGCGCTACCACGATTATGGAACAGCGAAGTACGAAAGAGCGGGAGCGGCGCCGTCGTTATCTTCGTAGACAAAAAGAGTGCGAGGGGAGCTCTGAAGGAGATCCAAAAGGCCGTAAAAGAGGGCAGAAGCATATCATGGAAGGGAGGAGAAGGACTAGGCGTTGAGCGTAAGTCTCCGCAATCCCCTCACACTCATTCCACGTCTAACCCAAGAACAACAGGCTACAAATCCCACAACTCCCTCATCTACCCCACCCCCACCCTCCTCCAAGCCTCACTAAACGCCTACCTCACCCAATTCAACGCCCTCGAAACAGCGCGGAACCGCATCCGCAAGACATCCCGATCTGTTCCTGACGAGGAAGGCTTCATGACGGTTACAAGAGGCGGCCGTGTTGGGCCTGCTAGGTTGGAAGAGGCGGAGAAGAAGAAGGCCGAGTTGGATGAGCGCAAGAGGAATCATAGGGCTACGGATGACTTTTATAGGTTCCAGAATAGGGAGAGGAGGAAGGAGGCTGAGGGGTTGCTGAAGAGGAAGTTTGAGGAGGATAGGAGGAGGGTCGAGGGTATGAGGGAGAGGAGGGGGAGGGTTAGGCCGGAGACGTGAGGGCTGGATGTGTGGTGGGCGTTTGATGAAGACCTTCCTTCGGGGAAGTTGCTATAGATGAGTCTTTAGAGTGCAACTGCGCGCAATTTGTGCTACCAGATGAAGTTTTTACTGAACTTTTCTCTCCAAATCACGACTCACTCGGCATGGCACAATTGTGAGGTAGATGAAATCAACACATTGATTCATGGTCATAAACTAGCACTCGTAAAACTCAACATAACAAAGAAAATAGGAAACCAATCTCGAATCTTTCCTTGAAGAAAGAGAAACAAGTGTGCGCAAACCAGCGACCTAAGTCATCCCATTCCCGTTCCCATGTGCATTCCCATTCGCAATTCCACCACTCATCTCTTCATCTTCCCCTCCGCCTGGGTTCTGTCCAGGTAGTGTTTTCGTCTGAAAACAAGCTTTGTTGAGCCGACGGCTCCCAGTCTTACTCCCACTCCTGCGAAACTGGCACATGGAAATCGATTTCGACCCTTGAGTTTGGTCGCCTTCTATCCCAGTGAAGACACTATCGCCTTGCTTGTTTGATGATTGGCATTCGCGCAGAGGAATTGCCAATGGAAGTGCGTGATGCGGCTCGGTGTTTGCAGAAGAGCAAACATTTTTGGCATCGGACGTACGGTCTTTCCGATTGTCCAGATAGTCGTCGTCCATAGTGGTCTGGACTGGTTCCAAAAAGGAAGGCAGGCCGTTCAGCATCAGCTGGACTGCATTGCTGCTCTTGCTATTCCCATTTGCAGCAGCGATTGGCATAGACGGTATACCTTGATCAGATTCCGTATGCACCTTTTCCCAGACTAGTGCTGAGAGACCGCGAGGGAAGGTCTCAGAAGCCTTGAGCGTGTTGCACTCCCAGTACAACTGTTCACCCAAGTGGAGGAAGCGTCGACTGAGCAGGCGGTCTTGTAGCGCCCATGCACGTGTATCCCAGCCGAAGTTGGGTGTAGTTAGGATGCCAGCTGGCAGCAAGGCAGAAGCCGGCTGTCGACCTGGAGTCGGGCTTGTGCTGTTTGCTGATCCAAGTAAGGACGCCGGGTAGTTCTTTCCAGGTATGCCCGACATGACCACTTCGCCGGTCAACTGGTCAAGTACGACTGTCAGTGCTGCGTTACGGAAGGTGGACGCCATCCTCGTGCACTCTTGTTGCTTGTCTTCTTCCGAATCTTGAAGCACGCATAGTGAATCTAGCCAGCAATAATTGTGGCCCAGGCGATGTGCTGTCGCAATCGCATTCGCGACTGTGATCGGTAGTGTTCCTAGAGGTAGCTCACTTCGCATGCTCAACAGCGTGCTGCTGGAGAGTACTGGCTGGTTGTCGCCCCATATGTAGCTCAAAGCGACATATTCGATAGACGACTTCAGGCTGTCGGTCTGAACAATTCTCGCGCGAATCGCATCACCTGGACTGCCCGGAAGAATCTCGATCAGACGTGTGGGTAGGTTGCTGGCATCGCGCTTTGGTGTATGGTGACAAGCTTCGTGAGTGTGTGTACACTCGTCTAGCCAGCTCTTCGCATTCGAAAGACTAGGCTCTGACTCGGTGCTGTTCTTGCCGTGAGCGTGGGAATGGCAGCAGGTTTCGTCGCCGCCTTGGTGAGCAAGCGTCTCTACTCCACCAAGTTCCTCTTGTGGGCCAGGGTATGTCGCCTTGTCGTTCGGCCAGTTGAGACAGCATGGTGCCGGAGTAAAGATCATGGTCAATGATCGTGCATCCGGCCGCTCATCTGGATCGGCATTCAACATGGTCTGAAGCGTACGCACAACGGTCTGCTCCGTCGTAGTATTTGCCTCAGCCAAGAATGCGGCAAGCTTGTCTTGTATACCGGAGACGTCCTGCCAGTAGTGCTTGCCAGTACGACCGCTGAATGTCTTGCGGAAAGCTAACCATCCCGTGTTGCCTTGGCTGAACGATACAGACGCCATCTCGGCGAAGACACAACCAAGACTCCATATGTCAGCTGCCTGCTTGCGAGTAAAGCCCTCAAAGACTTCAGGGGCGATGTATTGACGTGTTAGCGGCTTGCGCTGGTCGTCGCCCACTTCTTCTGCGGAGCTGACACCAAAGTCGCTGAGCACGACGTGTGGGAATTCCTGATCGCCTTCTACGATCAAGATGTTCTGAGGCTTGATATCCATATGCTTGACAACAGGTCGCTGCTCGTGGAGATACCTCACTGACGAGGCAAGACAGCCAAACATCTTGGTGATAGTCTCTGGCAGATTGGCAGGCTTCAGCAGCGCTGTTCGCTGCAGCCATCCTGCAAGCGTTGTCTCCGCAACGGGTGAGAGGAGGATCGACATCTTGTCGCCTCTAGAGTAGGCCCCAAGGAATCGAATGATGTGAGGGTGGCGAAGCTTCTGAAGAACGCTGACTTCCTTCTTGAGCTCCGCAATCGCAGTCTGGTCCCGGTTCTTGAGTGTCTTGCGACCGACGTGGAGTCCCGTTTGCTGATGCACGACTTCATCGACTGTACTAAAGCCTCCGGAGCCCAGAAGCTTGACACTTAGGAATGACGTCGTTGATGGACGCATTTCTGTCCTGAATAGTGTCATGGCTGTATTGTCTTGAGTGGACGTGGTTGACTTCGTATCCAATGATGCGTCGGAAGGCTGAATATCTGGACACTCTGGGCTGGAGAGAGGTGCAGAAGATGACCCTGGAGCAGCAGCGGCTACATCAGCCCTGGAATATTTCCAGTGAGGGTGTTCTGATAGTCGAGCATCCGTTCTACTGCCTGAGGATGAGTTCAGGAGAACACTCCTCACGGACTGGGAGAGCCCATCGCTGGCCAGAGAGATCTTGTGGTCTTCCTCTGTCGCAACGTGGCTGTCTTGCAGTAGTTGCTGATCGGTCTTTTCAGGTGAGGTCGATGACTGAGAGATGTTCGGCGAAAGTGTAGTGGGTTTGATAAGTTGGTCCACACAATACAACTGGCTCTCACCGAGTTGTGAGAGCTGGAATTGGAAGAATCCGCCGCTTGATGACTGGCCTGCAGAACTGCCGCTGCCGCCCGAGCCAGTGTGTTTGGAGCCACCGTCACCCTGTGGATGGAAAGGCGGTTGAGGGGAAGGCTTGCCACCGAAGCCGCCATCGCCTGGCCCGTCGTCATTGTCGTCGTCTGCGGAGTCGAGGCTGTCGTTGTCTTCCTCGTCGCGCCAGTCAAGCATACATTTGCCTTGCTTGAAGTGATCCGCAATATGATCTATTCGTTCTTGTCTCGTCTCGAATCGATGTCGGCAAAATCCACACTTGCGTGGGAATTCGGTCTCGGAGTACACGGTGCTGGCCTCGTCGAAGTCCTCCGCGTTCATCTCAGGGTGGATATTGCGGAAATGCTGGACAAAGTGGTACTTTCTGAAGCACGGTCGAACGTTATCGACACCCCCGACTGTACACAGGCTGCAGACCCATGATTTGCATGGGTAGCCTTCTTCCTCATTCCGCTTCCAGTCATTCTTACGGCCATACCGCTTGCCGCATTTCCGAGTGCACTGGTAAATTTTTCTGGGATCCCTACCGAGCAACTCCAGGTCTTCGGTAGGTGTGCACCGTTTCTTACCCCGTGTGGTGACTGGCTGTATGGTGACGGCAGTGTTGTCGCAATTTGGTGACGAGCCGGGGGTGACCGTCTCTCCAAGTGCTTGTTGTATCGTGTTCCCATAAGCAGTGTATGCCCCAGAAAGCTCTGTTTGGTACGTCTGATCATCCCAAAAGAGTTCTGGCTGCTTCTGCTGCCGGTCTTGTTGGATGAGTGCCGTTTGGGACTTGTAGGCCGAATCGCTCTGGTTGCCACCCATGCCCTGCTTCAAGAGCTGACCGAACCAGCTTCGGATGGCATCTGCAGGCTCACCGGTGAGCTGGCTTAGTGAGTCGATGTGCCTATCGCTTTTGAATTGTTAGCATTGATGAACATTACTCTGGTCTTACAAACACGTATGCGCTACATGATGTCGAAGCTAAGGAGGAAGTCGCCAGCCAGGGGGATACATGAGAGTGTGTATGACTCGGAGATGACCACGAAACACAGCTCCGTGCACCCCATAAATGTATGGACAGACTTCCCTCTCGCCGTGGTATCCGTCTGGCTGAACAATCTTGGTCGGAGGGTCATGAGCTTACCTGGGCAGCACATTGTATTTATGGAACCACGTTGCGCAGACATCGGCTGCCTCATCTGGAAGACCTTCTACGGCCACGGGCGGGGTCGCCTCCAGACCCCAGCTGGATGTCGTTGTTGCAGGAGGTGTGGGGAATAATGGGAAATCAAAGCTTGCGTGACGCTTAGATTGAGGGTAGTCCTGCGTCTCAAGCTGCAGCGGCCGCTTGCCAAGCGCATTAAACTGCGTAGGCATGGCATCAAATGAGTGAAGTGGTGTAGGTAGGTATGCCTTCGCGGTATGTTGGAGCTGCATATCAGGTGTGAGCTGTGCCATCCATGCTGGGGTCGCCGAGGTGTCATCCAAGGTCTGCCGCATGGTTAGCAAGTATGCAATATGGCGAAATGAACAATCAGCTTACCAGACTTTGTTGCATTGTGCACTGCTGAGCGTTGGTTTCGAATACAGCCGGATCAATGAAAGATGATGATGCAGAAGTATCGATGCCTTCGTCAGCGAAGAAGAAGCCAGAAGTGTTATCCGCTGGCGTGTACGACTGCTGCTGCTGCGGCGTCGCAAACATGTTGCTGAAATCCATGTTGGTGTCAAAGGCGAAACCTGCGCCCTGATGGTCCATGACTATGTTTGGTGTATTTGTCAGAGGGCGTTCAATTTCGTCGTAGTAGACGGTTAGCAATCACGGGCTCAAAGAAAGAGCGTGAGCGAAAATGATGGAAAGTGAGTGTTCAGGAGCCTGAGGCTTGTCGCTCAGTATTTTAGATCAAAGGGCGCTGCGCCCACGAGTGTTGCAGTCGCTTTCGGAGTCATCCACGCAGCCCTTCAGCTCTGGGAAAGGGCGATGGAGATCCAAGGTTTAGGCAACCGGTCAGACGATTAGTGGGGATTCGCGGTAACTTTACGACCTCGCCAAGACGGTCGTTCGAGACGCGATTGCGGCGCTGGGAAACCTGCGGGATTTGGCAAACCTCCTGAATCCTTCCAGTCGCCTTATATATTCTCAAGGCGTGTCTAATGTAGGGAGTGCGAAATAGTGATGATGTTCGGACCCGTCGTAAAGTTCAGTGTCGGGGTCGAAAAGAAACGGCCGCACATTCGTAAGCGCTAATTTGCTGTAACGCCCTTTTCTCGCTGCGCATCCAGATGGGGTTAGCCGAAAGTGGGGCGTGTGGCTGAGCTGCAGAAGATACGGAGAACGCGAACTCGATTTCACCCCCATATTGAGGTTTAGCTGCTTTTTTGACGATGTGCTATTCAATAGGATCGCATACTCCTCTCCCTGGACTTGCATAGCTTCTACTCTAGCGAATTGCCATGTGCACTAGTCAGCCACTATGCGGCCAACCTCGAAGTGAACCACCCCAGCGTCCAAGACGATCATTTGTCTAGGTCAATGTGAGCAGACCAAAAATTTGAAGCAGGTTGTGAACAGCGATACATACAATGGCTAGCAGACTCGGTGTTGGTGGACGCCATCTCCCCCATATGTGACAGGGGCTTGCTCCCGCATTTTGAAATATAGTCTCGGTAGAGCAACAACGAACATGAGTGGCTTGGAATCTCGTGTAAGATTGTTCATGTGGTATCATTGAAAAAATTATCTACGTTCATGAAAGGAAGAATCTCTTGACCTCATATCATCATCATTCTCTTCCCATCACACCTTAGTAGGCAGCCATCTGGTTAAGCCCAGCAGTCTCGCGCTCAAAGTTCTTGTGTTGCGAGATGCTGAACAGGTACGCGCTGGTGAAGTCCTTGGCCTCCTTGGCCATGTTGACAGCCTCCTTGAAGCTATCGGCGTGAACCTGACCAGCAGTGACGACACCGTAGCTGTTGACAACATCAGCAG
>Ga0265798_10003812_pt1 | contig 21200 bp, 26 predicted proteins | sample P3T30metagenome_FD_192430 | JGI IMG/M metagenome (GOLD analysis project Ga0265798, IMG submission 192430) | Plant litter microbial communities from East Loma Ridge, Irvine, California - P3 T30 | ecosystem: Environmental > Terrestrial > Plant litter > Unclassified | place: USA: California... | reverse complement strand
TGCCTGGTGCTTTTGAAGGTGAGCTAGTAAAGATAGCGTTGTAGTCCTCTACTTTATCTAGCTCTTCTGGCCAGTCCTAGTCGCCTTGCCTAAAGCTACCCCATTATAGGCGTGTATTTGCGCTAGGAGGGCTTAAAAATAGCGTTGTTGTAAACGCAGTACACTGCTCTTCGAAGTCTACAGCAGTTCTTAACTCTCCCTGCTGTTTGTACTGTAGCTCAGGAATAGGCCTAGTAGTTCTTTGCTTTGTGTAGCTAAGAGCTTTGAAGATATCCTTGCCCTTTGCCTTCTGCAGGAAGCTGTCCCAGTGACTAGTCTTTGCTGCTTTAACTGCATAACGTGTTTTATAAGCGAGTGCGCATTACAAGCGAGTGCGCATCCTAAAAACACACCAAAAATTCGAATTCCAACACATTCATCTCTTAACAATCACTTAATAGGTTTCTCTAAAAACTTCACAGTAGAGCTGCATCTATATTATCTTTGATATTTCGGGAATAATAAAGCTCTAGCTCCTCTAGCCTTTGCCATACAGAAAAGTGGAGCAACATAATCCCTGCAATTTACGTTCTACTTAATAACGTACGATGCACGCAAGCTATAGCTTAGAAATTCTGTTATGTTAAATATCGTATAGATGCAGCTCTACAGTGAAGTTCTTAGAGAAACCTATTTAGTAATTGTTGAGAGATAAAGGCGTTAAAAATTCGAATTTTTGGTGTGTTTTCAGGATGCGCACTCGCTTGTAATGCGCACTCGCTTATAAAACACGTTACCCAGTAGTGTTGAATCAATGGTTCTGGAATCGGCTCTGGAGACGTGATGGCCCATACAGTCCAGGAGTGAGAAGGCAACGCAGGGAGAATGAGACAGAATTGAAGCTCATTTCCTGTGTTCGGCTCTCATTCGAAGAAGCGAGGCGAGTCGGATTTTGATCCAGTGGATGAGCCCGGCTGTATCAACAATGGCCAATGTTATGTGGAGATGGCGGCGACAGAAGTCTGCAGTATGCTTGAAGCAGCTCTTTATCGCTTGCTGAGTTGACCAAGACTGGTTGCTCGTGGTGCCAGTAGTCAGATCCACGGATCTTTTCTCCACATCGTAATGTTCATCGACGGCGGGGCCACGCAAGGGGTAAGACATGAGCCAGTAGAACAGTCCATAGTTTTCCGACCGCGGTAGGCAGATAGGAAGCAGTGTGATCTGCACATTCGACTTCGCACTAGAATCGGCCGTGTCGGAGTATTAATTCATTCTCGTGAATACTGAATGTTTGAGTGACAGTAGTCCGGTACTGACTCTGCGCTCGTTTTGGAATTGAGCATTTGGACCTTGGCCGATTCTCCGTTCGTAGACTTCCCAGAAGTGCTTAGTGGCCCCAATTTTGCAAGCTCTTTCCCGTAAATCCTTCCCGATCAGTCTGATGGCATTAATGTTTTCGATGACCGCGTTCAAGACACCGTGGTGCAACCCATCAATCGACGAAACTTCCATATCCATGTTCCAAAGGCTATAATCCCAGGACTTTGTTTCTATCCATGGAGTGAGATAGCCAGCCAGGTAAAGCGGGATTTAACAGCCAACAAGAGCAGGGAACTTCTCAAATGGACTCTGGGTACTAGATAGCCCAACGCACGGTTATGAACCTTGACAGCACACGAAACTGCGTAGAGATGGGTTCGGAAGCAGAACATTAAGGTCCGAAAGACGGTCGACAACCTGCTGGGCAGTCGGTCGATGCTTGCGATCTGCATCGAGCATCGACGGTAAGTAGCGACATATGAGATCGAGCTTCGACTCACGGAAGTCTTGCATCCGACTGGACAATATAGACTTATTGAGCCATGTCGTAGTCGCATCAGTATTACGTGCGAAGCTAGATTGGCCATTGCCTGTCTGTCTCCAATAAGCTTTCACTTCGCTCAAACTAAAGCCGTAATATGCCGATATCATCTCGACAAGCACACACCCAAGTGAGTAGATGTCTGCAACTCGATTGCGAGGCTCCGACTCCAGCACTTCCGGTGCCGAATACCTGACCGTCCATGCAGATGGACGACCAGTGGTTGTCGAGACGGAGTCCTCCGAGAAATCAAAACTGAATCCGAAGTCGGTCAACAAACTGTTATTGCCATGTATGAGGATGTTCTGGGGCTTGAGATCTTCATGACGAATCTTGTTCTGGTGTAGGTAGTTGATGGCATTGCATAAACAGCCGATCCCGCGGAAAATGACGATCCGCTCCTCGAGAGAGATGGGACTATCGAGCAAAGTAGCAAGATCCATGTCCGCTATCGGATTGGAAAGGATATTGACGTAGTCGGTGTCCGTGTAGCTTCCCACGGACTGAACGCAGTGCTGGTGTACTACTTGTCGCATAACATTGATCTCCCGAGCAAAGGCAGCCATTACTGATTTCTGGGCCTGGAGCTGCTTCGGTCACGCAACACGTTTTCGTACGCATCTTGATTCACGTGCACCAGAAACTATCGATATTTCTTCCACGGTTCCGAAGGCCCCCTCGCCTAGAACACGATGTTCGACAATCATCTCTTCGTCGTCGTCGATAGCACTGTGCCCTAGATCTTGTGGATTCGCGACGGTGTTCCCTTCCCAGACTGCGACCCTGATGTCCAACAGGTCGTTCTGTGCTGCAAGAAAGATTTCCCTACTCACTTTGCCGAGTATGAGCTTTTGGACGGTCTGTCTTGACATCGGTAACCATAGATCTGGAATCTTGTGGAGTTTGAATGCTTCTCGTACGGAGTTGTCGTGGATCCTGGCAAGAATTCGATCTAGTCTGTGGTTCACAGGGCGAATCTCTGGCTGTTCCCCAAGAAAGTCTTCTGGAAGAATCACATTGTTCACGATCCCATGCCCATCATCTTCCTTCCGTACTGTGTCATTGACCACCCAGTGACCATCGACTACAAATTTGAACTCCGTGTACGCTCGAGGCAGCATAACTGTTGATTGGAAATCGCCATTGAGGGGTTTGAGTGTCACCGTCTTTTGCCAATTATCGAAGGTGCCAGTGACCTGGACTTGATTTGCTGCATGCTCTTAGATAAATGTGTACTTCGCATGAGGCTGAGAGCTCGCTGGTCGCCTTGACGAGGTGTTGGATGGTTCTCCAGGGGAAGTACCAGGTGCTTCCGAGGACGTGCCGATTGTACCGCGAGGTCGTAAGCCTTGGAACATGTCGATATTTGGGATGGCAGAATGTGGTACATCTGCCATACGCTCCGAACGACATGCCGACCATGCTGAAGCTGCTGGGCTGTGTTGATAGCATTGGTTGGATGACTTCGTGGCTCGCTTGCACATGCCATATTGGTCTGGCCCCGCCTGCACCTGCCCCTCTCTTAGCGTCATCCGAACCTGGATCGAACGAGCGATGCCAATCAGCTTCACGAAGAGCTTACATACGTACTGTGTTCTCGCCTTCAACATGTTTGGGAAACGAGACATTTTTGTTTTTCCGACAACGCCAAGTTGTCCAATTCACCTTCTGCCTCCTTGAACGCTTAAAGGCAGCGACGAAGTGTCCGACAAACATAAGACGAGCTCAATAACATGCCTATCCAAGTCACTCGAATGACCGAGGCAGATATCGATGGCGCGATAGATACCATACAGCAAGCTTTTGCGGAAGATCCGTATAATCAATGGATCTATCCAGACAGGTCAAAGGTAGCTACCCCCTAGACTATCCGCACCGGAGACTGCAAGAATATGCTCAACAGCTGCATGTGCATTTGTATACCAACAGGCAAACAAATAAATCATGTGGAACGTGCATTGACATTCATCCATCAGATCTCCCTCGAACGCAATCGCGTCTCCCTAACTCTCCGCTGCCACTGGGGCATCGCTCACGGCCTCTTCCACGTCGCACGCGACACCTCCAACCCTTCAAAGATCCTCGGCTGCGCAATGTGGATGCCTCCACGGTCCCCTTCGGTCCCCGAGCCATGGTCCCTATATCTCTCATACTGGTATCTCTGGTTCAACCAGGGTATAATGAATCTGCGCTATGGACGCGGTGGGCTGTCTACAAAACGGTACTGGATATGGAAAAAGCGACAAGCAGAAGCGCAAGGCGCGCTATGGACAAGTGAGAAGGGATGTTACTTCTGCAATATTGTTACTGTGCTGCCCGAGGCGCAAGGCAAAGGGGTTGGCAGAGCGTTGATGGAAGAGGTACTTGGCATGGCGGATAGGGAGGGTGTGGAGTGCTATCTGGAGAGCTCGAGGAGGGTGCCGAATGTGCCGATATATGAGAAGTTTGGGTTTGAATTGGTTAAGGAGATGGAGTGTAGGGAGGGAGATGGCGAGAAGGACGCGGTGATGTTGTATTGTATGGTTAGAAAGCCGAGTTCGGGAGGTGTGGAAGGTGGTGGGAACATGAAGAAGACGAATGCGGTGGAGGGCGCGGGTACGACGCCTGAGGTTGGGCAGTAAAACAATCGTTGTAGCTGAGTCGATTACTTTTGGGTCGAGTTTTAGCCTTGTAGGTCGAGACTCGAATCTAAGTCCAGCCCACTAAAGTCAAATTCATTCTCCAGGTCCACCAACGACCCCATCTCCCACTCTTCCGCTTTCCCCGGCCCATCTTCCCAATTCACGCCTTCCCAACCCTCAAACACGCTCTGCGCCGCTCTGTCCGGCCCATCACTAACCAGCAAATCGACCAGTCTGTCTGCGCCTTCGAGCGCCGCTATGACCTTCGCGTCTCCAGTCCGCCTGATGAGCCTACTCAGCGCCCTCACTACTCCAATACGCGCCTGGACCCACCATCCTTTAGGCACAAGACACACGAGCGCAAACCACCAAGCTACAAGGACCAGCGCGCGCGGCTCCCTCGCTTTCACCAACGCCAGGAAATCTGGCATTAGGAACGAAGAAACAACGAAGATGCGAACATGAAAGTCTGGGTCGAGATGGTAGAAATAAAGCGATATAAAGACTGGAGACAGAACGTGAAAAACTGGCGCCAGCCGCGGTCCATGGAAGTCAATGGGCCCCGTATCCCTGGGATGCTCGATGTCCTCAAGCATTGCCATCAACGCCGGCGGCAAGAACACCGCACTAGCACCCGTCATCGCAATAGGCATGCCATATGTCGATGGCGGATTCGGGCGCTCGGGTGTACTGCCCACTGGCCCTGCGCGCGTCTGCAGTCGAGCAATGACGGGTGGCGGAGGTAAGTTGCGCAGTTCTCGAGCTATCAGGGGAAAGATTGAGAGTTTTTCGATGCCGTGGTCCCAGCGGAGGCCGGCGAGTATACGTAGGCCTTCACTGAGTTTGAGAAGCCCGTACATCCATTCGAAGTGGTCTTCGTCGGTGGCGCCAGGCCCCGGGTGCGGCGTCAGGGCGAGCATGAATGTGCTGGTGAGGAGAATGGTTTCGTAGTTGTCGGCTGTGATGTTTTGCAATTGCTTGGTGTAGGCGTGGTAGGTTTTTTGGCGGTATGTGAGCGCTTTGTCTGCATAGTGTTTCGAAGGCTGCATGGAATTACGATTTGATGCTGCTATGGACAGCAGTGCGGTTAGGAGATATGGTTGCGTGAGACCGAGCTGTGGCACTCGCTCTTGATGAATGGCTCGTATTGTGTCGTCGCCACGAATAGCGAAGTTGTGCCATGCGTAGTTCTTGTAATGTTGCAGTAGTTCGATTTCTTCCAGGCTTAATTGGCCAGCAGCTGTGTGCACCGCTGGCATGATCCACTGTGAAATTTGGTAAGTGGTGTCATTGAAATCAATTCCCCTGGCCGACTCATACGGCACGAGATGAAGCTCTGCATCTTCAGGCGACCCGCTTGAGTTTAGAGCAGTTGATCGTGATAGTGAGTCCTGAATATATCCACAGTCCAGTTTTCGTAGAGCACAGTATCCGCAAACTGGTTGATTCTCATCACACTACCAAATGTCAGAACAGAATTAGAAGCGCGCGAGCACATGTTGGGTCGTACCTTCACTTTCTTGCGCTTGCACGTTAGGCAACCACCTCGCGATTTTCGATGTGGCTTTTTGCTCACGTACCCAGCGCTTCGGCGTACCATGTCAACTGTTCTGAAGGTGCATTTGTGGTCGGGGAAGTGATTGGCCGGTGCATTGTGGTTGAGAGCGATCTCTAGTTGCGGAAGCTCGAAGCCACCATCGTGCTCTGTTCGGGGAATTGCAATAAGGATGCTTGGCGTATCAACAACTGGGCGACGTTCGTCCAACCATTTGACCTAAGGTGCGCTTAGCATTCAGCTTTGGTAAGTTCATCTGTGCAGATGATGAGAGTTGGTCAAAGAGTCGTTACGTCATCAAGAACCAAGATTGTGCCTAAATCGGATTTCAGACTACGAAGTATCTGCGCAACAGTACCACTATTCCCAACTCTGCAAAAAGATTCACAGGATATTGCGAAAAACCCCAATGGCTACAAAGAAACACGCTCGCCCATCTCGCCATCACTTGTTTCACTCCCCTTCCTCTTCTCCTGCGCCACATACTTCGCCGGCTGCAACACGAGCAACAACACCAGCACTAAAAACATCGGCACCGCATCGAAAGAATACAGCGTCCACTCATGCGCAATTAGATACGCCGCATTGCCCATCGCATACTCGATTAATCGGAATGTGCAGCGAAACAATATCAACGCACTGGCGCTGTAGAGTATCCATATCATTCTCCGCCAATGCCCGGCGCTGCTCCCAGCTTTTCGGTTCATGCGAATGTGGAAGTCGATGGATGCGATGAGGAAGACGATAAATGTTGCGACTTGCAGCGCGAGGCCGGCGATGACGATTTTCTCGCCTGCGAGGGCGAGCTTGAGCTGCATTGTTCCCATGATGCTTGAGCCTGAAAACTATTAACACATTATCCGTAAGAGAACTGCTTCGACATACCTAATCCCTGGATGATTAAGGTAGTGATGTCTGCCGTAACAAACACGCGCGTGTACCACACCGGCTTGATCAACGAGACGTCTTCGCCACCGGCTTGTATGATAGTCCGTCCGAGCATCATGTATATGGATGCGGCGAAGAACAGAGGGCCGACAAGAAGAAGGACGCCTTGGGTGATGAAAGGTCCCCAGGCCTCATTGTCAAAATGTGAGGCGATGCGAGTGCCGTAACCGCAGACTTCGCCTAAAGAAAATGTGTTAGCTCACAAAGGAAGATGGTTGCTTCGAGTAGGCTTACAGAATGCCCCAATGACTACGTAGACGACGATCGCTTTTCGGAGCTTCAGAAATTGCCAGATGTGTAGAAGAGCCATGATGAGGAAGATGATGAGGCAGATTATGGCTCCGGCGAGTGAGGGCACGTAGCGGTACATCTTCCAGTCGAACGCGGGAGAGCTCGGTGGGTTGGCCATGATGCTGAAGATCTGCTGTCTCGCAATAAACAAGTTAGTCTCGACGTCGCGTCAGATAGTGCGTCGCCGAAAAGTAGGGTAGGATTGTCGTAGGTATTGCTATTGCTACTATAAAAGCTGGAGCGAGAGCTCCCTTAAGTATACGGATGGGCAAGAGACACAGCCTCCATGGTGCACACTGAGTGTTGATATCTTAGCTGAAGGATTTCGCATTCGACATACTCGCATTCGTCTCGTCTTCATTGTAGATAGACCTGAACTAAATTCGCATCGACAGGTATCGTGAGATATCGACGAATCAGAGGGCTTTGTCGCATTCGCTTACTTTTGCAGAACGTCAGCTTTGAGCCGGTAGCTCGTTGCCGAATCAAATCAAGCTACGCAACGTCTCTTCGCATACGAGCAGGGGTATTTTCCTGCAATATGGACTCGTGTAAAAGGTAGAAAACAAACGACGTGAGAAGGCCTTAAGCAGAAAGAACAGGATGCTGTGCATACGACAACACTCTGTCGTGCGCTTGTTCATATGAGACAATCTCCACCTACGCAGGCACATGAGCCTCTTGTGCGCAGAGTGATTCTAAATGGATTGGAAGCGTTTTCGCGAGGTGATTTTCCGAAGATTTGGCCTCGTCATAGTCACTCGGATGGCAGCTGGTGACAGCGTTTATTTATCTTCAAGGTAAGAGAAGAGTTTGAAAGGCTTGACGTCCATCCTCAAGACGGCATCAGCGCATATGGCTCGTTGATATTCTCGACTCTGTCGTGAGCTGCCGGTCCTTCTGCAGATGGGTTTCGGCGCACCGTCTCCGACTCGTGGACTCTGCGACGACCGCGGAAGCTACGTGCAACAGTCGACACGTGGTGGGTAAGGCGTGACCGGGTGAGAAAAACTTCTAGCGGCAGATTGCTGAAACATTCACGAACATTCGAAAAGTCAAGCCAGCGTGGCCTTTGGTGTTTGGAACTGGATGGGAAATAGCTCAGGGATGAAGCTTGAGCTCGAAATCTAGCTCCGAGGCTTGGCGTCGCGCACAGACACGACACGTTGCGAGAAAGGTGTCTACACCACGAACAGCCCCCTCTCCTTCATCTCCATCATCAGGTTCACCGACAACCGCTTCTACTTCACCTCCCTTTGTCTCTTCTCTCCCTTCTGGGCCATAGTTCGCAATCATGAGCGGCCGTAAGTTGCAGTCCCGTCCGCAATGGCAGCGCACAGCTTCATCGCGACGCAGCGCGCGAATTATGGCTAACGTATCTCACCTGCAGTACGGTTCCTTGACCTTGTTAAGCCCTTCGTCCCTCTCGTGCCCGAGATCTCGCTCCCAGAGAGCAAGGTTCCCTTCAACAACCGGCTAGTATGGACGGGTCTGACCCTCCTCGTCTTCCTGGTGATGAGCCAGATGCCTCTATACGGCATTGTGTCATCTGATACCTCGGATCCGCTCTACTGGCTACGTATGATGATGGCGAGTAACAGAGGAACGCTGATGGAGCTGGGTATCACGCCCATTATCACCTCGGGCATGGTCTTCCAGCTCCTTGCCGGAACCCACCTCATCGATGTCAACCTCGACCTGAAGTCGGACCGCGAGCTCTACCAGACCGCGCAGAAGCTTCTTGCCATTCTCTTGTCGTTCGGCCAGGCCGTCGTCTATGTCATCTCTGGTCTCTATGGACAGCCTTCCGACCTTGGTGCTGGTATCTGCGTCCTACTCGTCATCCAGCTCATGATCGCTGGTCTGATTGTCATTCTCCTCGACGAGCTGCTCCAGAAGGGCTACGGTCTCGGTAGCGGCATCTCGCTCTTCATTGCGACCAACATCTGCGAGTCCATCATGTGGAAGGCTTTCTCACCCACCACCATCAACACTGGTCGTGGACCCGAGTTCGAGGGTGCCATCATCGCCCTCGTCCATCTGCTCTTCACCTGGCCCAATAAGACGGTCGCGCTCAAGGAGGCTTTCTACCGCCAGAACCTGCCCAACGTCATGAACCTGATCTCCACCGTCATCGTCTTCGGCGCTGTCATCTACCTCCAGGGCTTCCGTGTCGAGATCCCAGTCAAGTCTGCCCGCCAGCGTGGTGTCCGTGGCTCGTACCCCGTCCGTCTGTTCTACACCTCCAACATGCCCATCATGCTGCAGTCTGCTCTCTCGTCCAACGTCTTCCTCATCAGCCAGATGCTTTACAGCCGCTTCAGCGACAACCTTCTGGTCCGTCTTTTCGGTGTCTGGGAGCCCAAGGAGGGATCCGCTCAGCTTTTCGCTACCTCTGGTGTCGCTTACTACATGTACGTAAAATTCGGCGCAATAGCTATACATCACTAACAACCCCAGGTCTCCCCCTCTGAGCATCACCGAGGCGCTCTCCGACCCTCTCAAGACCGCCGTCTTCATCGTGTACATGCTTGTCGCCTGCGCCGTGTTCTCCAAGACCTGGATTGAGGTTTCTGGCTCTTCTCCCCGCGACGTCGCTAAGCAGCTCAAGGAGCAGGGTCTCGTCATGGCCGGTCATCGCGAAGAGTCCATGTACAAGGAGCTCAAGCGCGTCATCCCCACGGCTGCTGCTTTCGGCGGTGCCTGCATTGGTGCTCTCTCTGTTGGAAGCGATCTTCTCGGCGCATTGGGCAGCGGCACTGGTATTCTCCTCGCTGTCACCATCATCTACGGATATTTTGAGATCGCCGCCAAGGAGGGCGACATGTCTGGCCTCAAGGGTATGGTCATGGGCTAGATGTGCTCTACCACAATATAGAAGAGGAAGAAATTTGGTGCGTTTGCAGTATTTATTGAGGATTGGACCTCACGTTTGTATATTACAATGACGACAGCATGGGAAAAAGTGCATCGTTCTTCTGGCGAATCATGATGTAAATGTACGGGTACTGTACTGGCAAAAGTGTGTATTTCGTCGAATATATTCATGCTGCAACATCCCTTTTCTGTTTGGAAAGTCTGTGCTACGTACTGTAAGAATCTTGTCTTCCCATATCAGTCTACAAGAAGCATCGGCATAACACGATATCTCCCGGTCAAAGAGATCACGACAGCGATAGTAAGAGAGCGACTATACCGTCATCCGAATCTCCCGAAAAGAATCTCGACAAAGCCTCCCTCTCCTACCGCCCTCCCCACATATCCCTCAACGCCCCCATTCTCCCCATCTTCTGCATCGCCAACATCGCAAAATGCCCGCCAACCACCGGCCTAGCAATAAAAGCATAATGCGTATACCCGCCCGTACCCGTCGTCATGTAATGATCCGTCAACGCCATATACGTACTCGTCTCATTAATCCGTTTCGCCAGCGCCTTCACAAACAAGCCCCTCGTACTCGGCTCCGCGCTCGTAGCGGCCCACATCTCCCAATCCGACTTCGTCCACTCGTAGCGCTCGTCGAGCGGAACGCCGTACGGCGTGGCTTTTGACGGGTAGAAGGCTGAGAGCTTGGTGTAGATTTTAGCGGGGATGACGTCGAGGTCGAGAAGGAGGGCGGGGAAGATGTTGTATAGGATATTGTGGGAGATTGCGCTGCTGTTGTATGTGAGTTTTGTGTGGGTGTTGGTTGGGTCGAAGGCGAGGGCGCGCCAGATGGAGAAGTGAGTGCGTGCGATGTCGTGGTAGGATGTCTTGTCGTTGGTTTGGTTGAGGGCGGCGGCGATGTTGGACATTGCGTTGAGGGCGACGATGCCTTTGATGGCTAGGTTGGTTTGGTTGGCGAGCGCGTTGTTGAAGTCGTCTGGTTGCGGTGCGTTAGTGGGCTTTGTTGTATGGAATATGGAGTGGAGCGCTTACCTGTGGTGGTTTGGTGTTCGGAGTACAGAGAGTATTCAACGAGGTACTCTGCCCACTGGCGCAGGATGTGGTAGTGTTGTTCTAGATAGTTTACGCTACTGGTCGCTTTGTAGTATGCGTAGGCCATGATGATCATGATGCCACACTCCTCGACAGGCATTTTCTCATCCCATTCGGCGTTTGAGTCGTCGTATCCAATTGCATGAGGATAACACCGGCCTATGTCGTGCATGGCGAACTTTCCGTACGAATCGTAGAACCCGTTTTCCTGGTATTCGAAGATCGGCTCTAGCAGATGACGCAGCATTTCTGGGTCCGCGTAGAGGTAGAATGGTAGTGCTGGATAGATGACGTCGACAGTGTTGGTTTTGCCATCTGAGGAGATCTCTTTCTGGAATATGGTCGCATTGCCGTAGTTCTCATGAATTGTCGGGACGTTCGAGGCTATGATCTGTCGTAGGGAGAGCATCAGAATGGCGAGATAGGATTCTTCCTCGGACAGCGATGAGCATTGTTTCGTTTGTGTCAACAGCGTCATCGCTAGTGCTTGCAGGTTCTTCAGTTGCGTAGTAGAATGCGACGTCAGTCCGGAGCTGTGATTCCCACTGTGCAGCCTGTACCTGTGTCAACTTGAACCACTCGTAGTGTAACTTGATCATCAGGTGCTCTGTAGACATACAGCCGTAATTAGTCCACCACGGTCGAAGTTCCACCTCACCTTTCGACGTGAGATACTTTATGGCTGGGTCCTGAATGGTGCCAACAGTGTACAGCACAGATCCTGATTGTCTAGCCAAGAATTGGTGGGAGAAAGAAAAAACTGGAGGTTCAGTGATTCCAGCTTGCGCAATTGGCTACCATGTCTGGTTGAGGCTGCTTATATCCGCAAGATGTCCGGTATCCAAGAAGTATTGACGAACTTGATAAGAGTGTCCTGATAAAAAAGTAGAGTCGTTCGCTGAGCCGCGAGAGGAGGCGTACTGAAGGTTTTCCCACTGTGGGAAGTCTTCCGTTCTGTCTTCCCATGAGGTCGCCTCATCTATGCCAATTTGCCTGCAAGTTGTCAGGTTCACAAATTAGTAGTAGCATAGAAGCCTCAAACAGTCCTCATGATGTCAAGGGCCCGTCAAAATCACTTACCAGTGATACACTGCATCGTCCGATGGAGCCTTAGATTCGCATGGCGGCTCGTCGTAGTATCCTTCGAGACGGGTACAACTCCACATCAATGATCGCGTACCATAGGCAAGCCACATGCCGTTGACGTCGGAATGCAGCTGCACATCATGTGTTCGATTGTCCATCCACTCGAAAGATACTTCCAAGTAGCTCATAGGTATGCTGCTTTTGCATGTATCCGTTGGCAGCACAGGGGAGAAGAATCGAGCGATGAGACGAAGTGGGCCTGCATCGAATGTGAAATTGCTATAGTGGGAGTCGTAGGAAACCGTGAGAGGGATTCCTTTCTTCAATCCAGTGACTGCTGGTGAGTCGCCCATATATTCGTACGATTGCCCGTCCACTCTAACGATACCTCCCCATCCAATGGGGTGGCCGGTCCAAAATGTGACATTGCGAGAGTTGAGGGTACTTCCATTGGCGGTAGTACTCCACGCACTCGTACACGGTGAGCGGACAGCCAGAGGGATGGAAGGGGGCCTTAGAGGAGAGTAGACTACTTCAGGGCTGCTGGAGAAGTTAGCAGCGCTACCGATGCCTATGCACCGACATACCTCTGTCCTCTTCCTTTTCCAAGATCCTCTGCAAAGGCTTGATGGGCGAAAGCGAAAGCGATCGCAATGAGCCACAACATAGCTACCGCAAATGTTTTGTAGACAATTGAGAAGTTGATGTGCTTGCCCTCTTGACTATGGATGTGAGGAAAACGTACTCGCTACCGCAAGTGGCAGTCACAAGCCATAACCAGTGCGTCGCGCTCACCACAAATGATCTCATTGCGCCTCTTGTGTATGCTGTAGCTGACACAATGTTGTCCTCGGGTCCATCATCAGGTGACAACCGAGTCTCGGCCTCTGCTCACAGCCGCGTATCGCTTTGTCTGGGCCCAATGTGAATGTCGCAGTTCACGAAAATTGGCCATGTACGCCATCAAAGATGTGACAATATCCCCGTCGACGACCTGAATAGGTCCGCGAGCACCAGTAAGATGCTTATGTGCTGAGGAATGCACTATTGTGGTACTGTGTTTGACCATAATCACATCTGTGCTGAGCACAAACGCGGGCATCTTGCAGTGTGCGCCGACGGAGCACAATCTCAATAATTTTGAATACTTAGATCCTCCACCTGATGAGTTGCGTTGGAGTGGGATGGAGCTAATGAGATGAACGTTGCCGTGCGATGCGACGAGCCGTTAGCTTGTTGCTCAGCCAATTGCTCGCGTGGAGTCGTTGTGCTGTTTGGAAGCTGCCATCGTCCTGCCAGTGGTACCGCATGATATTGCGTACAACAAGTTAAACGCCGGCCACCAAGAACTGGTATCATCCAGATAAATCTGCCATGTGGCAAGCACTCCTATCAGTCATCGAGTGGCAATCTTCCTCTTCGCACACGCAGTATCGGAGAGTGGCCAACGCCTGAAGTCGACAATGCATCTTCCCACCTACAGTCCTCGTCGGCATCGGCAAGCAAGTCTTCACGGAGCATTGGCTGCATGACCCGTTTTACCGGTTCTGAAGTTGCCTCGGAAGTGCACACTCAGGCAGGCTGTGCTGCAGGATGCGAACGATGGATGGTTTTGGGGGACTTGCGCGACCAGGTGGAGCTCCAACACGAGGCAACCTTACGAGCTCGCCATTGCGGAACGAAGTCCCTACAACACACCAGGCACGATGTTGATGGTCGATTTAAGAATGTTCTCAAATTGCAATCTCAGCCTCCCGTCGGTATCATCTTGGCGAACCTTGGCATCCGGCTTTTGATTGGATCGGCTTGGGTGTTGATGACGCAAGGGGAAAATCGCCAACGTCGTGGCACGAAGACATCAATGAAGCGCACAAGATCTGTCTTCCAGTCTACGACGTCGCCATGACCCATGGCCAAACATCTTCCCTACGCTACCGAGCAGGAAAAGAAATTGGTTCAGCATCACCAAACGGCGAGTTGTTGTCGAGCGCGGTTCTTGGTCCTATCATGAGATTGAAGACTCTGAACTCCTTCATCAGACATCGTCGAGAAATTAGTAGTGTCTTCACATGGACTGGAGAACTGCCTGGGTATTTTAACAATACGTCATTCGTTCTCCGCTTTGACCCACTTGGACGGCGCGGCTGGCTTCATCGAGAATTAGAGCTCCCCATGGAACCCACCCGTCGCCCCACAGTCTTGGTTGTTGTGCCATGGGGATACGGGCGCTAGAAAATAATAAGAAAGCAAACCGGTGGAAGGATGGTTAATTTATTCAACCGTAGTCAAACATAGCACTCGAGTTGCTCTTCGGGGGACGAAATTGCAAGCTCGTCGGTACGGCCACGGCAGCATGCAGATACAAAGACTTGTGCATGAGCAACATTAGTCTATGCAGCCAGGTGAGCGGCTCCGTTGACAACGGTTCACTCATGTACATGTCTAGGGCTACTTCACGGAGTCTGTGATATTGGGTAGCACAACATAAGGCGTCTCATTGCTTATTTGCACTCCTGCAGCTGAAGTGCGATAGCTGACTCGTCCCGGTCGCCATGCAACAATGCTCAAAGCCAAGTCGCTCCAAGAAGATTAACTTGGAGTTGATCAACCACCGATCGTGGCAGCTTGCCGCACGCTCTACCCCATGCGGGGGGAAGACCGCGTGAGGAGGCAGGCAAGCCACATCTCTTGATCTTGAACTTATCCGGTCCGACTGCCGTAATTCACAAGCGAAGGGTGAGATGAGTACCCTACCAGCAGGGATGTCTTGGAGAGCGTATATCGAGCATAAGAGCACTCTCCCACCGTATACTGCAGTTTGGCCAACTCAGCATCAGCTCAATCCCTCATCCCTTCTCAACAACCTTTGATACACCTCGTCGTTGGACACAATGGGTATCGCGGACAAGTTCAAGCCAAAGGTGGCCAACCAGAAGGCTACCGATGTCGAGGCTGCTCAGGCTGAGGCACCTCATCTGGCGCGCGTCAATTGGACGTCCGATCCTGGTCTACGGAAGCTTTACTTCTACGCGGGTATCATTTGCATCGCTTCCGCGACTACTGGTTACGATGGGTATGCCAGCTTACTTCTACTACGACCAGTAACTTGGCAGCTAACATGAAGCAGATCCATGTTAAACAACATGCGAATCCTCCCGCAATGGCAAGACTACTTCGACGATCCACAAGAGAGTACCCTCGGTCTCCTCACAGCTCTCTACTCCATTGGATCAATTGCATCGCTGCCAATCGCTCCATTCCTCGCTGATCGTTTTGGACGAAAGGCTGCCATCTTCGGTGGCTGCATTCTCATGTGTATTGGTGCTTCCATCCAGACCGCTTCCCAGAACCTGGGCATGTTCATGGGTGGCCGTTTCCTCATGGGTTTTGGTAACTCTCTGGCTCAGCTGTCTTCGCCGCTTTTGCTCGCGGAGATCTGCCATCCTCAGCACCGCGCTCGCGTCACTGGTGTATACAACTGTCTATGGAACCTAGGCGCTATTGTCAATACCTGGTTGACCTTTGGCACTAAGCGTATTGACAGTGACTGGTGCTGGCGTATTCCCACTTTGGGACAAGCTATCCCATCCGTTATCCAATTGTGCTTCCTGTGGTTCATCCCAGAGTCACCGAGATATCTCATATCAAAAGAAAGAAGCGAAGAAGCCCTCCAAATGCTCGGAAAGTACCACGCCAACGGAGACATCAATAACGCCACGGTACAATTCGAGTACGCCGAGATCAAAGAAACCCTCCGCCTTGAATTCCAGTTCAAGAAGTCCTCAACCTATCTCGACTTCCTCAAAACCCGCGGTAACAGGTACCGATTGATGCTCCTTGTTTCTCTCGGTCTATTCTCGCAATGGTCTGGCAACGGCCTCGTGTCGTATTACGCAACCGACGTTTACAACAGCATCGGCATCACTGATTCTGACACCCAGCTCGGTATCAATGGTGGTCTTACTATCCTGTCGCTTCTTGTCTCCGTCTCGGCTGCGCTGCTCATCGATCGCGTGGGTCGCCGCCCCTTGTTTATTACAGCCACCGCGTCTATGATGGTCACTTTCATTGTGTGGACGATTTGCTCCGCTCGCCAGCAAGCTACCGAAAGCGTGGCTGCCGGTCGTGCTGTCATCGCTATGATTTGGATCTTTTCCGTTGCCTACGCGCTGGCTTGGTCGGGTCTCCTTGTCGCTTACACCGTTGAGATTCTGCCGTACAAGATCCGCGCTAAGGGTCTTATGGTCATGAACTTCTGGATCCAGGTCGCTTTGACGATTAACCAATATGTCAACCCTCTTGGCTTTTCTCACTTGAATCCCACTTGGAAGCTGTATACTATATACACTGTAAGTGGTTCCGTGCTTCAGACGCTTATTTGCTAACATGTGCCAGTGCTGGATCGCTTTTGAGCTTGTCTTTGTCTGCGTCTTTTACGTTGAGACTAAGGGCCCTACCCTCGAGGAGATTGCTAAAATCTTTGATGGCGACGAGGCTGAGGTTGGGCACATTGATGATTTTGGCAAGAGTGATGATGTACACGCCACTGGTTTTGAGAAGGATGGTGACGTACAGGTCGAGCAGGTCAAGCATTCTTAGGGACTCAATGTTGAGCAATGAGAGGACCAGGTTAAATCGGGACTTAAAATCAACTCTATCGTCTTCCAACTCAACTCGCTATTCCACTTCTGATGTGAAACAAGTCGTACTTCCGTCTCTTCTATCCTTTCACTTTCCGCCGCGAACGGTCCATTACGGCATGTAGCAACCCATCTACCACGGCAACACACCCCCATCATAATTCTGAAACGTCCCACCAATCCCCCTCCCCGCCCCATCCAACGTCCTCACCATCCCCCCAACACTCTCCTCAACCGTAATCGCCCCCAGACTCTCAAAATCCGTATCGGGATCCATATCCGCCGCCATATCCGTCAGGACTAACCCCGGATGCGTCACATACGCCGTGACCCACGGCTCCTCTATATGAATCCTACGCACCGCCCAGTTCAGCGCCGCTTTGCTCGCGCCATAGGGGCTGAACTTGGGCGGTAAGAAGGATAGGTGTTCTTGCATGGCCATGCTGGCTATGGCGGTGGATATAGCGAGGAAGATTGGGTTTCCGGAGGGACTGGCGCGTAGGAGCGGGGCGACGGCTTGGAAGAGTAAAATGGGACCGATGGTGTTGACGTTGACGTGTGTGCGGAAATTGTCGGGCGTGGTGTTGAGGATTGTGCTGCCGGACTGGCTGATTCCGGCGTTTGCGATGACGATGTCGAGGGATGTGATGGAGTGTTTTGATTGGAGTTCTGCAATTGCGGTGGTGGGGTCGGTGTCGGAGGAGGCGTCGAGTTTGATGAGGATGAGTTTGGAGTTGGGGCCTTTGGGGAGGGAGGTGAGGGTGGGTGTGGAGCGTAAGATGTCGCGGACGGCGGCTATGATGGTGGTGTTGGGGCGTTGGAGGAGGGTGGATGTTAGGCCTAGGCCGATGCCACGGTTCGCGCCGGTGATTAGGTATGTTAGGGGTGAAGACATGGTAGGTCGTTTGGGGGATGTGGTTGCGTTCAAGATGAAAATTGACTGGGTTGAGAAAATGTCAAGGGACTTGATGGAGAATGCTTCTTAGCACTTGGGACCGTCTCTCTCTCTTATATTTACCGTGGTCTCTACTGAGACTGAGATCAATGGTAGTAGGTGGATACCCAGTGTGATTACTCACCTGCATCTTGAAGCTTGCTTAACGGTGCGCAACAATTCATGCGTGACGGCTTATGCTATAACTGACACAGCTGTCGTCCGAACCAAGGTTTGTTCAAATCAACCATATTGAGAACAAGGGCGCACGCTATAACTTCGAAGTTAGCAAGCTTGATTAGTAAACGCAAGGATGTTGATTTGCGCTATGAAGGGGAGCGTCCAGATGACTTCAAGGTTAGGTCTGGAAGTGGATGTATGTAGTACAGCCCAATTATACGTAGCGCTCTGATTCGTCGACAGGGTCTGGAAGTCGGTGTTTAGTGAACACACTCGATGGCTGCACTAGTCAACCAACCAGACACGATTACTAATTGCCTTCTCTACTTTGTCTAGTAGGTGTGATTACTGAGCGCTCTTCATACCACATTGTCCCACGCACAATCTTTGTTGTTCACTCCTGTCATGAGGCCAGGCCAGCTTTCCTCATATCATGTACTCAACTTCGCAGTCTGAACGATTCTCCGAATCTTCTCCCCGCGATGCTAGGCGATCGATGCCTTGTATCAGAAAACATACTCGGTTCGAGCTGAATCCACGGTTGCGTTGGTCTCATCGTTATGCACAGATTGGAGTCAACATGTGCCAGGACATACGCAAGCTTCTGGCGACTGGTAGTATCGCGCAATACGCAGAAATCGAAGTATAGTCTCCCAGCTAAAAGTGTGAATTTCTCTGTCTCCCAGAATCTCGCCATCTCGCAAGATACCTATCGCGCACTACCGCATGCAGCAAAGCGCGGTCTCACGTGCTTGCTCCTGCGATGACAAATGCAGATTGGCGAGATCTCGGCCATGCATCAATGCATCACCGAGCTTCGCCGCAAGACCATCGTCTCATCAGCCAAATCGAAGATTCCACAACATTACGCCATACCCCACGATACCATAAAGCCAAGCCGTCGCCTTAGACCTCCACATTCCCCTCATCCAAAAGCACAAAACCCCATCGATCCAAACCTACAAAACCACCTCAACATCAAACACCATGCCAACAGAAATCTCCGCCCCACTACACTTCACAACCCTCCTCAACGCACACACCTACCTCATCGCAGACTTCTACGCAACATGGTGTCCACCCTGCAAGCAAATCGCACCCATATACGCCCAGCTTTCAACGACCCACGCATCACCCGGCAGCTTCGCATTCGTCAAGATCAACGTCGACGAGCAGAATGAATTGGCGGCCAAGTATGGTGTGACGGCTATGCCGACGTTTGTGATGTTCAAGGATGGGAGGAAAGTGGCCGAAGTGAGGGGCGCGGATGTGAGGGGTGTGAAGACGGTGGTGGAGGGTGCGGCGGCGGATATTAGGGCGATGGCGGTGGTGGAGAAGGTTGAGGAGAGGAAGGTCGAGGAGGAGGAGGAAGAAGAGAAGACGGTTAGTGGGAGTTATGGGATGAGTAAGAATAGTAGTTGGAAGATGTCGCTGCATTGAGATGGGATGTTGGTGGGGAAGGAATTGGCTGGTTGATACCCGGTGTTTGGAGTTAATTAGCTTTTGAATGTTTTCGCATACATAATTCTGTGACCGTGCCAGAAGCACACGAAAAAGTCGTCATAGCGAGCTTTCGACATGTAATTGTTCATTCCTCCAAACACCGTCAGATGTTGGTGGCTGATTTGTAAAGCACGACCATGGCCGAAACACGGTCAGCAAGGACACCTGTTCACCTCCGCGCGCTAACGATTCGCCGCAACGGCAACACACAGCACGAAGCTCCCCGCCGAACCTCTTTTCTCGTATACACACGCCCCGAAGCCTCAACTCTCCATTGAAGCTTCACAACCACACACCATGCTGTTCAAGACCTTAGTACCCGCGGCCTTCGCGGCCCTCGCAGCCGCCGACGCCGTAATCGACCTCACGCCCTCCAACTTCAACGACGTCGTGCTCAACTCTGGCAAGCCCGCGCTCGTCGAGTTCTTCGCGCCGTGGTGCGGGCACTGCAAGAACCTCGCTCCCATATACGAGGAGCTCGCCACGGGCTTCCAGCATGCCTCGAGCAAGGTCACAGTCGCCAAGGTCGATGCCGACGAGCACAAGTCGCTCGGCAAGGAGTACGGCATCTCGGGGTTCCCGACACTGAAGTGGTTCGACGGCAAGAGCAATAAGCCCACCGACTACAGCGGCGGCCGCGATCTCGAGAGCTTGACCAAGTTCATCTATGAGAAGACGGCGATCAAGCCCAAGGTCAAGGGCAAGCTGCCGAGCCAGGTCGTTTTCCTGGACGACGCGAGCTTCCCGCAGAAGGTCGGAAAGGACCAGGATGTTATTGTTGCTTTCACCGCGCCGTGGTGCGGACGTACGTCGTTCCAACCTCCCACATCTACCTTTTCTAGTACTAACATTACGCCACAGACTGCAAAACCCTCGCCCCCATCTGGGAAACCCTCGCCAACGACTTCGCCACCGAGCCCACCGTGCTCATCGCAAAAGTCGACGCCGAAGCCGAAAACGCAAAAGCCCTCGCCACATCCCAAGGCGTATCCTCGTACCCCACAATCAAGTACTTCCCCAAAGGCAGCACCGAAGCGCTCCCATACGAAGGCGGCCGCACAGAGAAGGACTTCATCGACTTCCTCAACACCAACGCGGGCACCCACCGGGCACCAGGCGGCGGCCTCGACGCTACAGGCGGCACCATCGATGCGTTCAACGCCATTGTCGAGAAGTTTTCTGGCGCGTATGGCGATGGCGCCGAGGAGGCGAGGAAGCTTGCTGGCACGCTGCAGGACAAGTATGCGCAGTACTATGCCAAGGTGTTTGAGAAGGCGGGCAAGAACCCGGGCTATGCGGAGAAGGAGCTTAAGAGGCTGACGGGGTTGATTGGGAAGGGGAGCTTGGCGCAGGAGAAGCTGGATGATTTGATTAGTCGGAGTAATATCTTGAGGAAGTTTCTGGGCAAGGCGGAGCATAGTGAGTTGTAGAGGGATTGGTGGTGCTGGTTTAGCGGGGGATTGGGGAGTGATGGGAGGGAAGAATAACGTATTAGACTGGGTTTAGATGAGCTCATGCAGGATGAATCAAACAACGATGCACTCCTTTACATCAAGCAGCTCACACATGCGTGGTTGAAATGCTTGTATATTGCAATTGCTTTTTTCCAGAAGATACGGTC
>Ga0265798_10003811_pt1 | contig 21201 bp, 19 predicted proteins | sample P3T30metagenome_FD_192430 | JGI IMG/M metagenome (GOLD analysis project Ga0265798, IMG submission 192430) | Plant litter microbial communities from East Loma Ridge, Irvine, California - P3 T30 | ecosystem: Environmental > Terrestrial > Plant litter > Unclassified | place: USA: California... | reverse complement strand
TGTCCGACACCACGGTGACCTTCACCGCGTCATAGGCGGCGCGCGTCGCGGCGACGTCGGCGGTCGAGGCCTCGACCGCGCGGCGCACCTGCCCGGCGAGGTCGAGCTGATAGGAGACGCCGACCCGGCCCGAATAGACCGGGGCGGAGGGGAGCGCCGCGCCCGGCAACAGCTCCTCCTCGGCCGACCGCTGCGCGTAGCCCGGGGCGACCTCGACCTGCGTCTGCGGCGTGCGATTGGTCTCGGCGAGGTCGAGCGCGGCGCGGGCGCGCGCGATATTGGCGTCGGCGACGCGCAGATCCGTGTTGTGCGCGATCGCTGCGGTGACGAGCCGGTCGAGCAGCGGGTCCTGGTATAGCCGCCACCAATGGTCGGGCAGCGGCGCCGGCGCATAGGCGGCGGCGTCGCCCGAGACGAAGGCGCCGGTCGCGCTCGGCCGCTCGATCACCGCGGCGGCGGGCCGGTGATAGTTCGGGCCGGCGGCAGCACAGCCGGCGAGCAGCGCCGCGAGCAGCGCGGGGGCGAGGCGCCGCGGGCTCACGCGCGATGCTCCCGCGTGGACGGGGCAGGAGCGGGAGGCACCACCTCGACCGTGGCGGTGCGCCCGACCACGAGCGACGTGCCAGCAGGCAGTCGCTCGATCGTGACCCGCACCGGAATGCGCTGCGCCAGCCGCACCCAGCTGAAGGTCGGGTTGACGTTGGCCAGCAGGTTGGCGCCGGCGCTGCGGTCGCGGTCCTCGATCCCGCCGGCGATGCTCTGGACGTGGCCGGCGAGCGCGCCCTCGTCGCCCATCAGCCGCACCCGCACCGCGTCGCCGACGTGGATGCGCGGCAGCTTGGTCTCCTCGAAATAGCCGATCACGTGGAGCGAGGCGCGGTCGATGATGGCAAAGGCGGTATGGCCCGCGCTGGCATAGTCGCCGGGGCGGAGATCGAGGTTGGTCACCGTGCCCGCGACGCCCGCGCGCACCAAGGTCCGCGCCAGGTTGAGCTCGGCGGTGTCGAGCGCGACGCGCGCCTGTGCCAGCGTCGCCTCGAGCTGCGCGACCTTGGCGAGGCTCTGCTCGCGCACCTCGCCCGCGACCAGGTCACCGAGCTCGCGGTCGCGCCGCGCCTCGCGTCGCGCCTGGGCGAGCTGGACCTGCTGCGCCGCGATCGCCGCGCGCGCCTGCGCCACCGCGAGCCGATAGCGCGGCCGGTCGACCTCGAACAGCGGCGTCCCCGCCGCGACCGGCTGGTTGTCGCGCACGAACACCTGGGTGACGAGACCCGAGACGTCGGGGGCGACCTGGACCACATCGGCGCGCACGCGGCCGTCGCGCGTCCACGGCTCCTCCTCATAGTGGATCCACAGCCGCTGCGCCGCGAGACAGGCGACGGCGACCACGACCAGCGTCACGGCGACGCGGAGAATGACGATCTTTCTCATAATTCCTAGCCGAAGAGAGCGGCGGGCGCGGTGCCGCCGAGGAGCGCGGCGCAGCCGGCCCACAGGATGACGGTGAGCGCGACGTCGAACAGCCCGCGATGCCAGACGAAGCGGTAGAGGCCGAGCCGCGCCAGCGCCCAGCCGATCGTCTCGGCGGCGACGAAGGCCAGCACCGCGGCGAGCAGCAGCGGGTGGACGTACACGCCCGCCAGGTCGATCTCGCCGTTCATGCCGCCGCCCTCGCGTCGTCAAGCCCGCGCGCGGCGGGGAAGAAGTTGCGGCGCAGCCCGGTCAGCGCGGCGAGCCGGTCGCGCGGGGCGGGCGCCTCCGCCAGCGCCGTCGCGATCGCCGCGTCGAGCCGCGCGAGCAGCGCCGAGTCGGGCGCGGACACCTCGCCGCGGGCGCGTGCGCGGTAATGCGCGGCAACGTCGGCGCGCAGCGCGGCGAGCAGGCCGTCACCGGTCTCGCTGGCGACGTCGTTGACGGGGGCGAGCTGCGCCAGGTTCACGCCGACGCGGAGTTCGCGCAGCGCGGCCATGCCGGCGTCGCGGTCGCCCTGCTCGAGGTCGCCGACGCGCGCGCCGAGCAGTCCGACGCGGTCGAGCATGCGGCTCCGCCACGCCGGGAGCGGCGAGCGGCCGGGCCGCGCGGCCAGCTCGGCGAGCTCGCGCCAGCCGGCGCGGCGCAGCCGGCGCAGCGCCGCACCCGCGCCGAGGCTGCGGCACAGCCGGGTGGCCACCATCGCCGCGGCGACCCCGGCGAGCTGCGCGACGCTGCCGTTGAAGAAGCCGCCCGCGTCGGCGGTGAAGTTGTTGGTCAGCGCCAGCCCGCCCGCGAACCCGATCAGCAGCGGCATCATCCGCCCGTACCAGCGCGGCAGTGCCATCAGCGTGCCCGTCGCCAGCAGCGCGGGCGCGAGCAGCAGGGCGAGCGTCTCGAAGCTGTGCACCAGCGGCAGCAGCGCGAAAAGATAGAGCGCAACCAGCGGCAGCGACGCGACCGTCCAGATCAGGAAGCCGCGCTGCGCCGGCACCGGATCGTCCATCGTCGCGAAGAAGCAGCAGACCACCGCCGCAATCATCGCCGCGACCGCACCCTCGGGCCACGCGGTCATGATCCAGAAGCCGCAGCAGGCGAGGATTGCAGCGAAGGTGGCGACGGCGGAGAGCAGCGCGAGCGGCAGATCGCGGTGGAGCGGCCGCCGTCGCCGCTCGCTCAGCAGCGCGCGCACCCGCTGCGGCGGCGCGGCGCGCGGATCGATCGCCTGCGCCGCGACCAGTCGCGCGGTGTCGAGCGCCTCCACCAGCTCGCGCAGACGGTCGAGCAGGTTGGCGATCAGCAGATCGCGCCAGTCCACCGGCGCCAGGACAGCGGCAAGCGCGTCGGTGCGCGCGACCAGGCTGGCCGGGTCGTGCGCGCCCGGGTCGATCGCCCAGGCGCGGACGTCCTCGACCAGCGCGGCCACGTCGGCGGGTACCTCGCCCTCGACCGCGATCGCGCGAAGCCGGTCCTCCACCGCGGAGACGAGCGGCAGCAGCAGCACGAAACGGTCCTGCAGCGCGCTCAGCAGCGCGCGGGTGGGGCGTGCGGCGGCGGTGTCGAACGGGACATGCGTCGCCATGACGTGCAGCTCGGTGACGTCGCCCGCGAGGCGGCGGCGCTCCTGATCGGCCCGTTCCATCGGGGCGGGAGCGAGCGCGTCGGCGACCCATCGCTCGGCCTCAGCCAGCAAGGTACGAACGCGTGCGGCGAGCAGCGCGGTGACGCTGCGCGGCCAAATCGCGGCATGGACGAGCGCGGCGCAGGTCACGCCGATACCGATCTCCTGCGCGCGCAGCACCGCGACGTCGAAGATCGCCTCGGGATGGCCGACCGTCGGGAAGCCGACCAGCGCGGCGGTATAGCCCGCGAGCATGAAGAGGTAGGAGCGCGGCGTGCGATCGAGCAGCGAGACGAACTGGCACGCCGCCACCCAACCGGCGAGCGCGAGCGAGAGCAGCAGAGGGGCGTCCACCAGAAGCGGCACCATCACCACCGCCGCGCCCGCGCCGACGAGGGTGCCGAGCAGTCGGAACACTGCCTTGGAGCGGACCGCACCGCTCAGCGGCTGGCTGGTGATATAGACGGTCGCCATCGCCCAGAACGGGCGCTCGAGCCCCAGCGCGAACGAGACGTACAGCGCCAGCATCGCCGCGGCGAAGCAATTGGCCGAGAACACGGCTTCGCGCAGACCGACCCGCATCGGATCAGGCCGCGTCGGCTGCGGCCAGCGCGTGGGCGAGCCGCTCGAGCACCTTGCTCGCCACCGCGATCTCGGCGGGATCGATCCCGGCGAACAGGGCGGCGCGGATCTCGGCCGAGCGCACCTCCGCCGCCGCGGCCAGCGCGCGGCCCGCCTCGGTGAGGTGGAGCGTCTTGGCGCGCTTGTCGGCGGGATCTGCGCGGCGCTCGGCCAGCCCCGCACGCTCGATCTGGTCGAGCATGGGGACGACCGTGGGCGGCTCGACCCCGAGCTGCTCGGCCAGTGCGCCCTGGCGTACCCCGTCCTCCATCCGCCCGAGCAGCATCACCGCCAGTGCAGAGGAGTGCGACAGCGAGAGACCCGCCAGTTCACGGTCGAGATGGCGGCGATAGGCGCGTGCCAGCGGGACGAGCAACGTAGTGAGCTGACGCTCGGGCGGAGCTGAGCTGGCGGGCATATCCGTTAGTTAGCTATCTATCGATTTTTGGCAAGTGGTTGGGTGGGGCTCCTGTCAGAACTTTGTTCCTTTGAGACCGCCCCGCGCCACCGGCCATCGCCGGTGACGCGGGGCGCTACTCTCGCCCCGCGAGTGACAGTCACGCCGCGGCCAGACGCCGGGCGGTCTCGCGATAGTCGTGCAGCGGGCGGCCGAGCAGTTGAGTCAGCCGCTCGCGATCGCCGTCGAGCGGGATCATGCCGTCGCTGACGTAGCGCTCCGCCATCAGCCGCATCTCATAGGCGGTCCAGCGCGGCATGAAGGTCGCCATGTTCTGCTCGAAGCCGCTCGGATCGTCACCGCCATAGACGATGGGCCGGCCGAGCACCTCGGACCAGATCGCCGCGACGTCGGTGCCGGTCAGCGTCTCCGGTCCGACCAGGTTGATCGTCTCGAGCGGCAGCTTGGCGGGGGCGCGCTCGCGCCGGATCAGCTCGATCGCGGCGACCTCGGCGATGTCGCGCGCGTCGACCATCGCCACACCCTTGCTTCCGATCGGCATGGGATACACGCCGTGCTGCAGGATCACGTCCTTCACCATGGCCTCGTTGTCGATGAAGTAGGTGGGCCGAAGGACCGTCGCGCCCGCATCCATCGCCGCCAGCATCCGCTCGGCGCCCGACTTGACCGCGAAATGCGGAACGTTGACCGCCTCGTCCGCGCCGAACACCGAGAGATAGACGATGCGGTCGATCCCGGCCTCACGCGCGAGGTTGAGCGTGATGATCGCCTGGGTGAATTCGTCGCCCGTGACGGCGTTGAGCAGGAACAGCGCGCGCACCCCGCCCAGCGCGGCGCGCAGCGAGTCGATGTCGAGCAGGTCACCCTTCACGACGTCGACCGTGGCGGGGAAGCTCGCCTTGGCGGGATCGCGCGTCAGGACGCGGACCTCGGCGTTGCGGGCGAGCAGCTGATCGACGACGTGCTGGCCGACGCGGCCGGTGGCACCGATGACGAGAATGGTCATGAGAGGTCTCCTTCGAATGTCTTGCTGACGAAGGCGAAGATGCTCGTTCCATGAACGGGTGAATAGGCGCGCTTTATAGATACTGTGTTCCGCCAGTGAGACGATGCGGCCGCTGGTAGTGCCAAGCTGTGCCGACATCCAGCTGACCTCCTCCTAGAGCGGAGTGCGGGTGAGCTCGGGTCCGCCCGAGCCAGCCTTGGCCCGCCTGGATCAGGCACAAGCTCGCCGTGGCAGATCGAAAGCCACAGGGAGGGGTGACGCCGCTGGCAACGTCGGCGTCCTCATCACCAGTGACGCCCCTAGGTCACCGCTGGGCGCTGCCGCGACGCGGCGACGCCCGGGATGAGGTGCGGCCGATCACGCCTCACGCGGCGGTGCTAGACAAGCCGATCGTGACTCGCGCTCACCACTGCCGGCGGAAGCTGCGGATCGCCACCACGGAGTCGCGCCGGGCGCGCTGCGCGGGGGTGCTGAGCGCGGTCGCTGCCGGCGGAGGAGTGGGATCGACTATCATGCCGGTCGTCGGCTCGGGCGGAGGCGCGGCGGGCGCCGAGATCGCGATCGCCGCGGGCTCGACCGCGCCGACCATCTCGTCCGTCAGCACGACGGCGGGTGGGCGCGTGACCTGCTCCAGCACGGCGGGACGGGCGAGGGTGCGGGCGGCGCGGGTGGCAGCGGCGGGCAGCGCCGTCGGTCGCGCGATCGGGCGCGGGCGCGACGGGATCGCTGCGACCACCCCAGTCGGAGCGACGGGCGCAGGCGCGGTGTCGGCGAGCATGCGGTCGACGCTCGGCGAGTTCGTACGCTGGCTCGGCGGCGCCGCTCGGCCGCGCGGGGCATCAGGCGCGTCGTCGCGCGCGAGGGTCAGGAAGGCGAGGCCAGCGATCGCGCCCACCGCGGCGAGACCGAGCGTGGCCGAAGCGCGGCGCGATCCCGCGAGCGAGCGGGCGACGCCGCGCGGCAAGGTCGCGTCGCTGCCGTAAGTGTCGCCGACCGCGGCGGTGGGTTCCCCGAGTACCGACAGCAGCGCGGCGTCCAGCTGCTCGTCCTCGAAGGCGGCGGGCGGGTGAGTCACCATGCTGCCACCGCTTGGCGGTGTTCGGCTGCCTCTCGGCGTTCCACCGCCACCGGCGCGGCCGCCTCCGTCGCCTGCAGAAACCAGCGCTCGCCGCGCTCCAGCCCCATGGCGGTGAGGCGACCGGTGCGATACGCGCCGGTGTCGAGCCCGACGCGGTGTCGACGCACCTCCGGGCCGTCCTCGGCGATGGTATGGCCGTGCACGACGGTGACGCCGTGATCCTCCTCGCTGTCGAGAAATTCCTCACCGATCCAGAGCAGGTCGCGCGGCACCTGGCGGTCGACCGCGACACCGGGCCGGATACCGGCGTGGACGAACAGATGATCCTCGTGGCGCAGCGTCAGCGGCAGCCGCGCCAACCAGTCGATCACGTCGCGGCCGACCAATTGCGCCGCCGCGCGCAGCTCGCGGATACCTGGCATGTCGTCGGTCAGCGCGGGTGACGCGCCCCAGCTGAGCAGCGTCTCGCGGCCGCCGAAGTCCAGCCATGCGCGATAGGCCCAGAGGTCGCCGCGCAGCGCGTGCACCATCATCTCCTCGTGATTGCCTCGTAGGACGGTGAAGCGTGGGTTGAGCTGGCTCAGCCGCATGCAGCCGCGCACCAGCCGGGCGCTGTCAGGACCGCGGTCGACGATGTCGCCGAGCAGAACGATCCGCGTCACCGCCGGCGTGCGCGCGGCATGGTCGCGCTCGATCGTCCGCATCAGCGCCCGGAACAGATCGAAGCGGCCGTGCAGGTCACCGATCGCGTAGATCCGTCTCGGCTCGTTCGCGTGATCGCCGCCCGTCACTCTCTCGCCACCCCCATGCTGTTGCGCTCACTCGCGCGTTCGTGACAATCCCACCGAAACGGCGAGGCCCGCCGAGAAGCTCGCCGCACCGTGCGACAACCCTGCCGTGGTGAACCCAGTCAGCCGCAGCGGTGTTCCCGCGAGCCGCGTGGAGGCGCCCGCGAACAGCTCGTGCGCGTCCTCGACCAGGCGCGTCGCCGCGCGCGCATAATGGTAAGAGGTCAGCAGATAAGCGTCGCGCCCCAGAGCGAACGAGGCGCCGGCCGAGGCCGCCGGACCGTCCCGCAGCTCGTACAGCGCGGTGTCGCCGAGGAAGCGATAGGTCACGGAGACGAACGGCGTCACCGCGCCGAGCGGCAGCGACGCGTCGGCGCCAACGGCATAGTCGTTCTCTCCGCTGGAGAGGCCGCTGCGCTGGGTCGCGGTGTTGATCTTGGCGCGCCCCGACAGTTCGACCTCCACCGGGCTGCCGGCGGGCGCGATCGTGTAGGCGGCGCCGAGCGTGAGATCGCCGATGCCCTCCGCGGTGCGCTTTACCGCCGAGGTATTGGGCGCCACCAGGACCGGCGTGGCGTCGATCCCGGTGAAGACGGTCGAGCGGCTGCGGATCCGCATCCACGGCAGCGAGGCCGAGAGCGTGAGGTCGTTCAGCCGCAACCGCGCCCCGAGCGCGGAGCTCCAGATCGTCGTCGTCGAGCCGGTGCCGAAATCGCCCTCACCGTAGATGCCGCCTAGCGAGACATCGAGCGTGGCGTCGTCGCGATCGAGCCGCTCCATCGCCTGCGGCACGGTGGCGGCGGAGACGGTCGCGTTGGCGCTAGATGGTGAGATCGCGCTGTTGGCGTCGTAGCGCACGGCCCGCTCCGGCGGTTCGAGGACCTGCGCCGCCGCGGGCAGTGCGAGCGCGGAGAAAGCGAGCGCGGCGAGGGCCGCTCTGTCATGGATCATCGGGCTCTCCCTCAAGCCGGCGTCACGGTGCCCGTCACCGCGCAGAGACCGGCGGCACCGAATGGTTAATGAACGCCTTACGCGATCCGGCCAGGGAGGAAACAGCGTTGATCTTGTGTCAAAAAGTGAACGGCCGCTCGCGTGAGACGAGCACGGATCCGAGCGTGACACCGCGCGCGGCGCTCGCTCTGTCGCGGACTGCGAGGCGTGCGGCGCCGGCGCAGTCGCTCGCTCGTCAAGACGCATGTCTCGGCGGCCCTTGCTCACCCGAAGCTTCTGGTTCGTTTTGGTACAGTGACCTGCGCGTCGCTGCGGCAGCGATGCGCCTCAGTGACGAAGTCTGGTCTCTGTCGGATACCAACGCCGGTTAAGGTGGGTCTTTAGAGAAGGTAGATAGTTGCGGCGCATGAGGAACTTATGGCGCGTTTGATCCACCGACTGCGGCAGCTACGACACTCGGACGAGCGGATCACCGCGGCGGCGCGGGCCACGTTGGTCGAGTCGCTCTACGCCTCGCCGCAGTCGCTGGTGATCGGCGCGCTGACCAGCAGTGTGATCGCCACCGTGGTGGCGGTGGTCAGCCGCGACCGGTGGCTCGCCGTCTGTGCCGTGATGATCGGCATAGTGGGCGTGATGCGCATCGTCGACGCGGTGCGGCTGCATCGCCAGGCGGCGGAGGTCAAGGTTGGAGCAGGGGCGGCGGCGCGGCGGCAGGAGCGCGGCTATCGCCTCGGCGCGCTGAGCTACGCCGGGCTGCTCGGGCTGTTCGGGCTGCTGACGCTCACGCGCACGGACGACGGTGTGCTCCAGCTGCTCGCCGTCACCACCGCGATCGGCTACGCCGCCGGGATCGCCGGGCGCAACGCGGGAAGACCCTCGATCGCGCTGAGCCAGCTGTGCGGTGCCTCCCTGCCGCTGGTCGTGGGACTGCTGATCGCGTTCGACCCGCTCAAAGCGGTGCTGGCGGCGGTGATCCTGCTGTTCGTCGTGGCGATGATGGAGATCACGCTGCAGACCTATGAGGCGATCCTGCGCGCGGTCGTCGTCTCGCACGAGAAGGCCGCGTTGGCCGAGCATCACGCCGAGATGGCGCGGCGCGACGACTTGACCGGCCTGGCGAATCGCACCGCCTTTCGCGAGCAGTTCGAGGCACGGCTCGCCGCGGTGGAGGCGAACGGCGGATCGCTCGCCTTGTTGTGGCTCGACCTCGACCGGTTCAAGGAGGTCAACGACTCCTTCGGGCATCTCGCCGGCAACGCGTTGCTGGTCGTGGTGGCGGAGCGGCTGCGGCGCACCTTCACCGATTGCGGCACCGTCGCGCGCTTGGGGGGCGACGAGTTCGCGATCGTCTGCGCGCTCGATCACCCTGATGAAGCTGTGGCGATTGGGCAACGGCTGCTCGAGGTGGTGGGAGAGCCGGCGCAGTGCGATGGTCACCAGTTGCGATCGAGCGTCTCGGTCGGGGTCGCGGTGGCGCCGCGGGACGGCACCGACGCCGACACCTTGCTCAAGAACGCCGACCTGGCTTTGTATCGCGCCAAGGAGAGCGGGCGCGGTCAGATATCGCTCTATGAGCCGGCCATGGACGAGAAGATCGAGCGTCGCCGCCAGCTCGCCGCCGAACTGCATGGCGCGCTCCAGCGCGGCGAGTTCCACCTCGTCTACCAGCCGATCTACGATCTCGCGGGCGAGCGGATCAGCTCGTGCGAGGCGCTGCTGCGCTGGACCAACCGACGCCACGGCGCGGTGTCGCCGGCCGAGTTCATCCCGATTGCGGAGGATAACGGACAGATCGTCGCGATCGGCAACTGGGTGCTCCACCAGGCCTGCCGCACCGCGCGCGACTGGCCGGCGCATATCTCGGTCGCGGTCAATCTCTCGCCGGTGCAGCTGCGCGCGAGCAACCTGCCCGCGGTGGTGATCAGCGCGCTCGACTCGACTGGGCTGGCGCCGCAGCGGCTGCATCTGGAGGTGACCGAGTCGGTGCTGCTCGAGGACGTCGACTCCTCGCTCGCCGCGCTCAAGGCACTTAATCGCCTGGCGGTGAACACCACGCTCGACGACTTCGGAACGGGCTATTCGGCGCTGAGCTATCTCACCCGCTTCCCGTTCCAGACGCTCAAGATCGACCGCTCCTTCGTCACCGACCTCGATCACAGCCCGGCGTCGATCGCAATCGTGCAGACCGTGGTCGATCTCGCCGCCAAGCTGGGCATGCGCACCGTGGCGGAAGGCGTGGAGACGGCGGCGCAGCTCGATCAGCTGCGCCGCACGCGGTGCGATGCGGTGCAGGGCTATCTGCTCGCGCGGCCGATGCCGGCGGACATGGTCGCCGCCATGTTCGCCGGCACGCGGCTGCGCGCGGGGAACGGCTAGGCCGCGGCGCGTTCGAGCAGGCGGGTCTGCGCGCCGGTCAGCCGCCGCATCAGCTTCAGGTCCGACTCGCTGAGTCGCAGCGCGGCGTCCGCCCATAGCTCCACCACCGCCTCCAGTTCGGCGAGCGGCAGCGGATTCACCGCGCGCGACGCCTCGTAGATGGCGCAATGCGCGCTGTGACGGCGGCGGTTCTGGCGAATATAGTCCGCCACCATGCCGCGCCCCGTGCCCGGCTCGGCGAGCGCGTGAACCAGACCCATCTCGTACAACTCCTCCGCGCTATACGTCCGTCCGCTCAGGATCATCTGCTCGGCGCGTGCGGCGCCGAGCCGGCGCGACAGGAAGCAGTGCGCGCCCATGCCGGGGAACAGCCCGAACAGCGTCTCGGGCAGGCCGAAGCTCGCGCCGCGCTCGGCGATGACGACGTTGAACGACAGCAGCGCTTCGAAGCCGCCGCCCAACGCGTCGCCCTCGACCAGACCGATCGTGACGATCGGCCGGTCGAGCCCGGTCATGTTGCGGTGAAGGATCTGCACACAGGCGCCGCCGTACCGCACCAGCGACTCGCGATCGCCCGCGCGGATATGCTGCGCGAACAGGTCGAGGTCCCCGCCCAGCGAGAACACGCCGGGGAAGTGCGAGCCGAGCACGACGTAACGGATCGGCATCGCGCCGCTGGCGCAGGCGAGCTCGATATCCTCCTGCCAGGTGACGAAGTCCCGCAGCAGGTCGGGGTTGAAGCTCGGCCGCGTACGCGGGCGCATATAGGTCCACAACGTGTCCAGCGCGGGATCGAAGCTCACGTCGAGCTGGTCGAGCTGGAACAGCGGCCGCGCGCCCGAGGTGGGCGAGTCGGCGTGCTGAAAGCGGTGGTGCGGCCCGGGGACGACCGGAGGATATTCGACAGTCATGGTGTTTTCCTCTTCTCGTGCAGCGCTTTGCTGCGTGAGAAGAATATCCCGGAGCGGTTGCGGATGCTGGCACTGTTATGTGTCCCGCGATCGTACGTCAGTCGTATTCCTGTAACGCGACCACTTCGAAGTCGAACGATCGCCATCCGCGCTGCTTCGCCGCCTCCTCCGCCGGCACGCGTTTGGCGAGCGCCGCGCAATGCGACGATTCGTGTCCCCAGAACACTTCGGTGCGCCCATTGTGCAGCTGCGCGACGATGCGCCAGTAATGCGTCAGCGGCGCCGTGGTCGGCCCGATCGTCTTGACATAGCCGTCGGACAGCGTCGCGCTCAGGTAACGTTTTCTCTTCGCCATGGCGGGATGCTGCCCTCAACTCCGAAATAGACCTATAAGCCACTGTGCGCCTTTTGCCCCTGCGTGCGCGGCAGCGCGGCTCGGCCGTATAACGCGCCGCTCTGGACAGTATCGGCGCGGGCGCCTATCGGGCGCGCCTTCGCGGCCTCTTCCGGGTTTCCGGCCGCGGCCACCTTCACCGAGCCCGCGAGAAGGAACCTCCTCATGGCGTGGCTCATCCTCGGCGTTGCCGTGGTCACTGAGATCATCTGGGCATTGAGCCTGAAATGGGCCGCGATGCGCCCTGGGCTGCTTGTCTCGACGATTCCGGTCGCCCTGAGCTTCGTCAACATGGGGCTGCTCGCGCTGGCGATGCGCGGCCTGCCCGCGGGCACCGCCTACGCGGTGTGGACGGGGCTGGGCGCGGTCGGCGTGACGCTGCTCGGCGTGGTGCTGTTCGGCGAGACGCTCAACCTGGCGCAGGTCGGCTTCATCGCGCTGATCATCGTCGGGGTCGTCGGCACGAAGTTCTTCGCCTCCGCCTAAGCGTCGCCCCTCGAGCTGGCGCCGGCGTTGGGCAAGACGCGGCGCCGGCTCCTGATGGTGAATGTCAACGCGCGATCACATCCGGCGCGAGGCGGTGGGACGCAACGAATGCTTTTCCCGCGTGTTCCTAACCCATATTAGGGATTTTGCGGCCTCGGCTCGATCGCCGCGGGGGACATCGAGACTTGCCCGACTTCAAGGAAGAGGCGCGGATCATCCGTGAGCTGGTGCGCGCAGGGAACGGGCCGGACCCGTTTTCCTCGGCCGTGCGCACCACGCGCATGCCGATGCTGATCACCAACCCGCGCCAGCCGGACAATCCGATCGTCTTCGCCAACGCCTCATTCGCGCGGCTGACCGGGTACGACCGCGCCGAGATCATCGGCAAGAATTGTCGCTTTCTCCAGGGGCCCGCGACCGACCGCGGCGAGGTGGCGCGGCTGCGCGCCGCGATTGACTTGCGCAAGCCGATCGAGCTGGAGCTGCTCAACTACCGCAAGGACGGTACCACCTTCTGGAACCGGCTGCTGATCTCGCCGGTGTTCAGCGACGACGGGGTCCTAACCTTCTTCTTCGCCTCTCAATTCGATGTCACCCACGAGCGCGAGCGGCTCATTCGCCTTCAGCGCGACCGCGACGAGCTGGAGGCGGAGGTGTCGCGCCGCACCGCCGAGTTACAAGCGAGCGAGCAGCGGCTGCGACTGGCGCTGGAGGCAGGGCGGCTCGGCACGTGGAGCCTCAACCTCGACACGCGCCACCTGATCGCCTCCGACAGCTGCAAGGCGATCTGCGGGCGCCGCCCGGGCGACTCGCTCAGCCTTGAGGAATTACAGGCGACGATCCACCCCGACGATCGCGCGATGCAGGCGGTGGCGATCGAGTGTGCGATCGGCGAGGGCGCGATGCTCGACGTAGAATACCGGCTCATCCTGCCCTCGGGTGAGGAGCGCTGGGTGCAGGTGCGCGGGCAAGCCAACCATCGCGCGGACGGCACGCCGATCGCGCTGGTCGGCACCACGCAGGACATCACCGAGCGCCGGCGCGACCAAGGCCACCGCGCGCTGCTGGCGCGCGAGCTCAGCCACCGCGTCAAGAACACGCTCACCTCGCTCCAGGCAGTGGTCGCGCAGACGATCCGCCGCGCCAGCTCGCTCGAGGACGCAGGCGAGTCGATTGCGGCGCAGATTTAGGCCATGGCAGCGGCCACCGAATTGCTCGTCAGCGAGGCCTTCGGTAGCGCCTCGGTGCGCGACCTGCTCGAGCGCACGCTGGCGCCGTTCGGCATCGATGACGGCCAGCGCTTCAAGCTGGACGGTCCGGCGATGAGCTTGCCGCCGCACCTCGTCGCCGCCTTCGCGCTGGCGCTGCACGAGCTCGCCACCAACGCGACGAAATACGGCGCGCTCTCCAACGCGGCGGGTGTGGTGGAGGTGACGTGGGAGAGGATCGACCGAGCCACCCCCGCGCTCCTGCGGCTGCGCTGGATCGAGCGCGCCGGCCCGCCGGTGGTCGCGCCCGAGCGCAGCGGCTTTGGCACGCAGCTGATCCGCCGCGTACTCGCCAGCGAGGCAGGCGGCAGCGCCGAAATCGACTATCGGCCCGACGGCGTGGTGTTCACCGCGGTACTGCCGCTGTCACTCGACCAGGGGGAGTCGGTCGCCGTCTGAGCACAGGCAAGCCCCTCCTTTCAGGAGAGTTGGGGCGGGGTACGTCCAGCAGCGCGGCGTGGGTGGATGCACCCCAAGCCCAGGCTCAGATCTGTGAGTAAGCGGTTGGGCTGAGGATCTGGTTGTCCGCGGCCGAGGTGATCTCGGGGTCGGTCAGGCCGGGCGTGGTGATCAGCTTGCGCCAGGCCGGGTCCGAGCCGAAGGTCGCCCAGTTGCGCTCGCGCGTCGCCAGGTCGGGGAAAGTGACCAGATACGTCAGGCTCGGCAGATGCGCGCCGGTCAGGTCCTGCGCGAAGAAGACCGGGGTCAGGCCGGTGCGACGGAAGATGTCGATCTCACCGCCGGTGTCGAACATGCCGATCTTGGTCGTGCCCGCGCGCTCGTTGTGGCTGTAATAAGTGCGCAGCTCGAAGATGCGCGCCTTGTTGCCAGTGGTGGCGGCGGGCAACTCGACCCGCGGGAAGTGCGGGAAGGCGCGCATCAGCTTGACGTCGAGCGCTACGAAGGGCGGCGCGTCCGGTGTGGTGCCAAGGAAGGGCGCGGCCGCGGCGGTATAGCGCGCGTCCGCGGCGAGCCGCTCGGGCAGCGCGGCGAAGTCGGCGATCGTCGGGTGCGGCACCAGCACCTGGAGCCCCGGCGTGCCATAGCCGATCGCCACCGTGAACACGCCAATCGGCCCGCAGCCGGCCCGACGCGCGGCGGGGATGAAGGCGTCGCGCAGATAGGTGTCGAGCCGCTCGCGCATGGGCCCGCGCACCAGGTGATAGGTGCGCAGCTCGTAGACCTCGGGGGCGGTCGTCGCCGCGGCGCGCTGCGCGCTCGTCGCGCCGCTCGCCAGCGTCAGGCCGCCGATGGCAGCGCCCGCCAGCAGCGAGCGTCGTTGGATCGGTTGCGTCATTTTGTCCTCTCCCCGGGCCCGAAGCTCCGTAGGAGCCGAAATGACGGGGTTCGTCAATCCGTTACGCTGAGCTGTCGGCGGCGATCGGCTGCTCGCGGCGTCGTTCAGCGCGGCGTCGCAAAGCGCTGTGCATCGACCAGCCGCTTGCCGGGCGGGTCGCTGTCCGGACGTGACGACCAAACGCGCGCCTGCTGGTGAATACGGTGATGGTCGCGTGTCAGAGCGCGGGCGGCGCGGTGACGATGCCGCAGCCCGCCGCAGCGCGGGCAACCTCGGGCGGGATCTTGGGGTCGTTCACCTCGCCCGCGACGCGGACGAAGTCGCTGACGGGGAGGCGGCCCGGCGTGGTATCGCCCTCGCGCGCGGCACGCGCGACACGGCCGAGCTGCTGCAACTGACCGAGCGAGAGATTTTTCTCTAGGTGGTCGCCGACGCAGGTCGATTGCTCGGGTGCGAAGCCATAGCCTTTCAGCGACGACGCGATGCGCGCCGACGGGTCGACACACGCGGATGTCGCGCCGAGCAAGGCTAAGCAGAGCGCGGCAGACACTGGCCGTCTCATCTTGTATCCCCTCCATTCGAAGGGATAATTGCTTCGACCTGCTTCGGTTCCTAGTAGTTATGCACCAGCGGCGTCGTGTTATTTACTCGCGGTTCGGGCAATAGGCCTGAAAGGCGTGTGTTCTTCTTTCCGGGACGGGAGAGATGGGCGCCGATGATCTCGGCCGTTCGAACCGCGGGGCTGTTCTGTGGCAGGAACCAAGGCGGCGAACATAGCCGAATAGCGACGCGGTGCCGTGCTCCGGCGTCACGCCGGAGCACGATCTGACCGCGTCCGCTCCGGTCGGCGCGCCCGCGCCGCTCCTCAGACGTCGAGGTTGGCGACGCTCAATGCATTCTCCTGGATGAACTCGCGGCGCGGCTCGACCACGTCGCCCATCAGGCGGGTGAAGATCTCGTCGGCCACGTCGGCCTGGTCGATCGCTACCTTGAGCATCGAGCGGTTCGACGGATCGAGCGTGGTCTCCCACAATTGCTCCGCATTCATCTCGCCGAGCCCCTTGTAGCGCTGGATCGCCAGTCCCTTGCGCCCAGCCGCCAGGATCGCGTCGAGCAGCTGTGACGGGCGCGCGACGAGTGACTCGCCGCGCCCGACCGTCACCGTCTCCTCGCCTTCCTCGTCGGTGGCGACCGCGTCGGCCGGCGCCTCGACCGCGCTACCTTTGACGGGCACTAGCTTGGAGGCGTGCGCGAAGTTCTCGGCCTGCTCGGCGGCGAGCGTGTGCAGCTTGCGCGCCTCCGCCGAGGCGAGGAACGCCGGCTCGACGATATGGTGGTCAGTCACCCCTCGCCACAGCCGCTCGAAGTGGATGCCACCCTCGTCGGTCAGCCGCGCGCTCCAGGTCGCCTCGCTGTCGCCCTGGTCGAGCCGGCGCGTCACCTCGGCCACGGCCGCCGCGCGCGCGTCGCGCGACAGCTCGGGGGCGAGCGCGCCGCCGAGCGCGAGCGTCTCGATGATCACCGGATCGTAGCGCCGCGGCACGTAGCGCATCAGCGTCCGCATCCGGCGCGCATGCTCTACCAGCGGGCGCAGGTGCGCGCCGGTGAGCGCCTCCGCGCCGCGGTCGAGCGCCATCGCACCGAGCCCCGCGTCGACGAGATACTCGTCGAGCGCGGCGTCGTCCTTGAGGTAGACCTCCGATCGGCCGCGCGTCGCTTTGTAAAGCGGCGGTTGCGCGATGTAGAGGTGCCCCTGCTCGATGATCTCGGGCATCTGGCGGTAAAAGAAGGTCAGCAGCAGCGTGCGGATGTGCGCGCCGTCGACGTCCGCGTCCGTCATGATGACGATCTTGTGGTAGCGCAGCTTGGACAGGTTGAAGTCGTCCCGACCGATGCCGGTGCCCATCGCCTGGATCAGCGTGCCGATCTCCTTGGAGCCCAGCATCCGGTCGAACCGCGCGCGCTCGACGTTGAGGATCTTGCCGCGCAGCGGGAGAATGGCCTGGAAGTGACGGTCGCGTCCCTGCTTGGCCGAGCCGCCGGCCGAGTCACCCTCGACGAGGAACAGCTCGGACTTGGCAGGGTCGCGCTCCTGGCAGTCGGCCAGCTTGCCGGGCAGCGAGGCGATGTCCATCACGCCCTTGCGCCGCGTCAGCTCGCGCGCGCGCTTGGCGGCCTCGCGCGCCGCGGCGGCGTCGATAATCTTGCCGACGATCGCGCGCGCGTGCTGCGGATTCTCCTCGAGCCACTCGGCCATCTTGTCAGCCATCAGGCTTTCGAGAGGCTGGCGCACCTCGGACGAGACCAGCTTGTCCTTGGTCTGCGAGCTGAACTTGGGATCGGGCAGCTTGACCGAGACGATCGCGGTGAGCCCCTCGCGCATGTCGTCGCCCGTGAGGCTGACCTTCTCCTTTTTCAGCAACCCCGACTTCTCGGCGTAGCTGTTCAGCGTGCGGGTCAGCGCCGCGCGGAAGGCGGCGATGTGCGTGCCGCCGTCGCGCTGCGGGATATTGTTGGTGAAGGCGAGGACGTTCTCGTAGTAGGAGTCGTTCCACTCCAGCGCGACCTCGATGCCGATCTGGTCCCGCATGCCCGCTACCGAGATCGGGTCGGGGAACAGCGGCTGCTTGTTGCGATCGAGCCACTTCACGAAGGCCGCGATCCCCCCCTCGTAGAACAGCTCGACCTGCTTGGGCTCCTCGTGCCGCGCGTCGGTGAGAAACAGCCGCACGCCCGAGTTGAGGAAGGCGAGCTCGCGATACCGATGCTCGAGCTTGTCGAAGTCGAACTCGGTAATCTTGAACGTGGTAGGGGAGGGGAGGAAGGTGACGCGCGTCCCCTTCTTGCCGTCGGCCGTGCCGACCACCTTGAGCGGCGCGACCGCGTCGCCGTGGGCGAAGCGCATGTAATGCTCCTCGCCGTCGCGCCAGATCGTCAGATCCAGCCATTCGGAGAGCGCATTGACCACCGAGACGCCGACGCCGTGGAGCCCGCCCGAGACCTTGTAGGCGTTGTCGTCGCTGGTATTCTCGAACTTACCGCCGGCGTGGAGCTGGGTCATGATGACCTCGGCAGCGGACACGCCCTCCTCGGGGTGGATGCCGGTCGGGATGCCGCGGCCGTTGTCGGTGACCGAGACCGAACCGTCCGCGTTCAGCGTGATGTCGATCCGGTCGCAATGGCCGGCGAGCGCCTCGTCGATCGCATTGTCGCTCACCTCGAACACCATATGGTGGAGGCCCGAGCCGTCGTCGGTGTCGCCGATGTACATGCCGGGACGCTTGCGCACCGCGTCCAGGCCCTTCAGCACCTTGATCGAGGAGGCGCCGTACTCGCTGGAATTCTGCTGTTCTGCCATAGCGGGCATATAGGCACGCCGCCCTCCTAACGGAAGCGAAATGGCGCTCTGCTCAGCCGAGGAACTCGTCGATCCGCGCCAGCACGCAGTGCCGGATCGAGTCTGCTTCGCGGAGCAGCTCGTGGCCGCGGCCGGGCAGCAGTTCCAGTTGGCCGAGCGGCAGGATTCGTGCGGTTCGAGCCACTGCGCGCGGCGACACGATCGGGTCCCGCCGCGACACCAGCAGCAGCACGCGCGTGTCCGCCGCAGCGAGTGCGGCGGGGCGCAATTTCGCGATCGAGGCGCAGGCGGCGCGGGTCCAGCCCCAGCTCGGCGCACCGGAAGCGATCTGCGGATAATTCGTCTTCCACCAGATCTTGTCCGCCTGCCGCTCGGGGCAGGAGGTCATCCGCCCCCCGACGTTGCCGGCATCCCCGTCCCACACGCGCCACTCGCCGCGCCCGGCGCGGGACGCCGCCGCGGCGAGCGCGGCGATCGCTGGCGTGCCGAGCGGGCCCGCGCGCAGGCCGAGCATCGGCGAGGACAAGACCGCGCCGTCGAAACGCGCGCGCTTCTCGGCGATCAGCCGCAACAGCAAATGAGCGCCCATCGAGTGCGCCACCGCGACCGACGCCGGCCGCGCCGCGACGAACTCGGCGAGGTCGTCGAGCAGCGGGTCGAGGCTGTCGAGATGGTTGACCAGCGGGTTGCGTCCGATCCGTCCCGAACCGCCCTGGCCGCGCCAGTCGAAGCCGGTAATGCTCCACCCGCGCCCGCGCCAATGCGCCATCGCCTCCAAGTACTTTTCCGCGAAATCGCCGCGCCCGCCGAGGAACAGCAGCCGCCCGCGGGACGCCGGCGCCGGCCAATCATAGGCGCGCAACCCCCAGTCGTCGCGCGCGCGCCAGGTCGTGAAGACCAGACCGGGCGGGTGGCGGCGGCGGTCGATCATGACTCAGCCGTCACCGCGCTGGCGCAGCGAGAGGAACAGCAGCGCCGCCGCCACCATCGCCCCGGCGCCGAGTGCGAGCGCCAGGTCGTAGGCGCCGGTCGAGTCGTGCAGTCGCCCGAAGCCGACCACGCCGGCGGCGGTGCCGAGCAGCGCGATCACCAGCAGCGAGCCATAGGTCTCGCCGTAGGCGCCGACGCCGAATAGCCGCGCTGCGAAGAACGGCAGCAGGTCGTTCTCCGCCCCGTTCATCAGCCCAGCAACGAAGACGATCAGCCAGAGCGCGGCGAGGCCGGGGGCGCGCAGCTCGAGCAGCGCGAAGCCGCCCGCGGACAGAAGCGCGACTGCGGCGGCCACCCGATGCGGCGCGAACCGGTCGACCAGCGCGCCGATCGCGATGCGCGCGACCAGCTGCGCACTGCCAAAGGCAGAGACGAGCAGCGCCGCCTCGGTTGCGCTTAGCCCGCGCTCGAGCCCGAGCGGCACGAGCTGGGTGACCAGCCCGACAGTGGCGAAGTTGACGCAGAAGGCAGTCAGCCCCAGCCGCCAGAAGCGCGCCTCGCGCCGCGCCGCGCGCGCGTCACGGCCGGGCGCCGTGCTCGACGACGTGAACGTGCCGACGTGTCGCAGCGCGAGCAGGGTCACGGGCAGTGCCACCGCCACGACGTAGATCGCGAGCACGACGAAGCCGCCGCGCCAGCCATGCCGCGTGATGGCGCCGCCCACGATCGGTGGCATCAGCAGCGTGCTCAGTGACAGGCCGGAGGTGGCGACGCCGAGCGCCAGCCCGCGATGCGCGACGAAGCGGGTGGCGATCAGCCGGCCATAAGCCACCGCGCTGGTGCCAGGCACGCCGAGCGCGAGGCACAAGATCATGACCTGGTAGTGCCATAGCTCGCCCGCCAGCCGGGTGAAGGAGAGATAGGCGGCACCGAGCAGAAGCAGCGAGAAGGCGATGACGGGGATCGGCCCGGCACGGTCGGCCGCGCGGCCGAAGAAGGGGAGGGTGACACAGCCGAGCAGTCCCACGCCGGCCGCGGTGGCGATCTCGCCGCGCGTCCAGCCGAACTCGGCGATCAGTCCCGGGATGAACAGGCTGGAGATATTCTGAAACAGCCCGGGTCCCGCGCTCATGCCGACCAACCCGCCGAGTACGAGTGGCCAGCCCGCGCGCCACTCGGCGCCGGCGCGGTGATTCGGTATACGCATCCGCTCTTAGCTCTAGGATGGTTGGCCGGCCGCCTGCCAGCACGTGAACGGTAAATTTCGGTTCGTCTTGGGTCGGATTGGCGCGCGGGTATCGTCAGGCGGCGCTGCCATGTGACCGCTTTTCCAGCAAGGGGGCTCCTCTCGGACGTGCGTTACCGAGCGCCCTTCGGAGAAGCGGGCGCCGGTCTCTGACAGTCAGAGCGCCTCGCCACTTTCCGGCAGCGCGCGGTCGGGTAGCAGCAGGAAGCAGCCGCATGCCAGGAGCAGCGCCCCCGCGCCGCACGCCAGCGCGGGCGTGTAGGTGCCGGTGGCGTCGTGGAGCCGGCCGAAGCCGATGATGCCGACCGCGGTGCCCGACAGGGCCAAGGGCATCGCGGTGCCGTAGATCTCGGCATAGGCGCGCAGGCCGAACAGGCGCGCCGCGAAGAAGGGCAGCAGGTCGTTCTCCGCGCCGTTCATCAGCCCGGCGAGGAAGACGAGCAGCAGCAACGTCGCCTGTCCCTGCGGCGCGAGCGCTAGGAGTACAAATGCCACTGCCGACACCAGCGCGAACCCCGCCGCCACGGGCTGCGGGCGCAGCCGGTCGACCAGCATGCCCACCAGCAGCCGCCCCGCTATCGCGCTCGCGGCGAAAGCGGTGAGCACCGCCTGCGCCGCGCTCTGGCCGAACTCCAGCCCGATCGGGACCAGCTGCGTCACCAACCCGGTGGTGGCGGCATTGATCAGCAAGGCTGAGGTGACGAGGATCCAAAAGCGCCGGTCGCGTCGCGCGTCACGTGCCGACACGCCGCTCGCCGCGCTGGGCAATGAGCGCGGCGCGACGATCGCGCGCGGCGCCCGGCGGATCGCGAGCAGGATCAGCGGCAGCGCCAGCACCGAACTTGCCGCCGCCAGCGCGACGAAGCCGTAGCGCCAGCCGTAGCGTCCGATCACCCAGCCGAGCGCGGGGGCGGCGACGATGGTGGCGAGCGCGAGTCCCGAGGTGCCGAGCGCCAGTGCTAGCCCGCGCCGCCGCTCGAAC